>ERZ1066136.98-NODE-98-length-95579-cov-26.525617_pt1 | contig 95579 bp, 72 predicted proteins | sample MGYA00382783_ERZ1066136 | MGnify/ENA primary metagenome ERZ1066136 (study PRJEB33369, sample SAMEA5778366) | biofilm metagenome | biome: Industrial cooling water; feature: Water cooling tower basin; material: Biofilm | place: United Arab Emirates | collected... | reverse complement strand
GCCCCGACGCGCCGCGCGAGCGAGCCCGACGCCGGCCCGCGCCTGCCCGGGATCTTCGACGACCCCTCCGAGTCCGTCCCCTCCCGATGACTCTTCGGGCAGGTCCCCGGGCACATGGCGCTTCCGCCATGGCCTTCGGGGCCTGCCCGATCCGTCAGAAGCTGCGGGCGACCAGCGCGCGGAACGTGTTGAAGTCGGTCCCCGGGTTGAACCCGTGGGCGTACGTCAGGAACAGGTCGACCGTCTCGCGGTAGCCGATCCGGAACGAGAACACCAGCGACGACCCGAGGCTCCAGCGCAGCCGGTCGCGGGTCAGCGCCCCGGACCACGCGCTGCCGAAGTCCATGAACGGGATCAGCGTCAGCCGGCGCAGGTACAGCGCCAGCGCCCCGGCACCGCGCTCGAGGTCGGCGAGCGGCGTGCGGTACTCCGCGTTGAGCGCGAAGTAGTAGTTGCCCGCGCCCGCCCCGCCGCGCGGGAACCCGCGCAGCGTCCCGACCTCGCCGAACGCCTCGCGGCGGAGGAACGACTGGATCACGTCGGGCTGATCGGCGACCCCGCCGAGGCGGAACGCCCCGATCCGCCCGAGGCCGCCGGCCGAGGCCCCGCCGGTCAACGCCAGCGCGAGCACCTGGTGGCCGCGCCACGGCATCCGGATCCGCTCGGTGTAGCCCGCCGCGATCTGGACGTCGCCGAACTCGCCGCCGAGGCGGCGGTCGACCACGCTGAGGCGGAACGACGCCGTGCGCCCGGTCTCCGCCAGGTACCCGTGGGTCGTCCCGCGCAGGCTCGAGTAGCGGAACAGCAGCTCGATCCGCGCGAGGTCGCCGGCGGCCGGCGGCCGCGACGTCGGCGCGTTCGGGTCGATCAGCTCGCGGCTCTCGTCGAGGTCGCGGAAGCGGGTGAACACGTAGTCGAGGCTCGCGCTCGCGCTGTGGATCGCGTGGCGGACGACCGGGAGGTCGATCCCGGCGCGGACCGACGTCTGGCGCTCGCGGTAGCCGCGGCGCGCGTACGGCTCGAACCCGCCGTCGGGGGCGAGGTTGTTGTAGCTGTAGCGCAGGCCGTCGTTGTAGATCCGGAAGTCGCGGCGGAACTCGAAGTCGAACGCCGGCAGCAGGCGGTCGAAGCGATACGCGACCGAGCCGGTCGGCTCGCGGTAGTCGATGAAGTCGCGGAACGAGCCGGACAGCGTGTGGAAGCCGAGCACGTCGGCGAGCGTCGTGCGGACGCCGAGCTCGAGGCCCTGGCCGGCGGCGCCGAAGTCGAGCGACGCCGGGCTGAGCACCCGCGGGTACATCGTCCGGATCGCCTGGTAGCGGCGGCTCCGCAGGCTCGGCGGGCGGCCGCGGTCGCCCGGCAGGTCCGCGGTCGGCGGGTCGGCGGCGGCGAGGTCGTCCTGGGCCGGCGGCGCCGGCAGGAACGTCGCCGGGTCGAAGCGCATGACCCAAAGGTCATATCCGCCGACGCTCGCGCCGACGTAGGCCAGGCGCGCGCCGTCGTGGCTGAGGATCGGGTCGAACGCGGCGCCGAGCACGTTGGTCACCTGCCACAGCGCCCCGGTCGTCAGGTCGTGGGCGTAGACGTTGAGCACGTCGTCGCGGTCGCTCGCGAACAGCAGCCAGCGGCCGTCGGGCGACCACGCGGGGGTGAGGTCGAGGAAGCGGTCGGCGGTGATCCGGGTGTGCCGCCCGGCGTCGCGGTCGTAGACGTAGATGTCGCGGTAGCCGCCGGCGCGGTGCATCGAGTAGGCGACCTTGCGGCCGTCGGGCGACCAGCGCGGCGTGTACACCTGCTGGCCGCGCTCGAGCGGCGCGACCTCGAGGACCTCGCGGGTGTGCAGGTCGAGGAACGCGAGCCGCGACTGCGCGGCGTCGTTGCGGACGAACGCGACGGTGCGGCCGTCGGGGGCGACCTGCGGGTCGCGGGCGCGCATGCCGAAGGTCAGCTGCTCGAGGTCGGCCGGGCCCTGGCGCGCGTCGATCGCCCCGCCCGCCGGCGCGCGCCACAGGTACAGGTCGTTCCAGCCGTAGCGGAGGTCGTGCTGGCCCCACTGCTCGAAGACCATGTCCTTTCCGCCAGGCAAGAACGACGCGCTCGCCGCCCCCTGGACCTCGACGACCCGCTCGACGTCGACGTCCTGGCCCTGGCGGCCGACGCCCGTGCCCTCGCGGATCCGGCCGCCGGTGCCCGGGATCCGGCGGATCCCCGGGTTGGAGTGGCCGTCGTCGTCGTAGAAGTAGATGTACGCGTCGTCGGCGGACCAGAACGGGCGGCGGGTGATCGAGTTGCTGGCCTCGGGCGACACGCCGAAGGTCAGACGGCGGCCCTCGCGGAGGCCGCGGGCGCGGATCCGGCGGGCCTGGGCCTGGAAGCGGCGGGTCGTGTCGAGCTCGAACTCCTGCCACAGCTGCTCGAAGTCGACGCCGAGGACCTTCCTGATCGCCCGGTGCAGCCCGTACGGCAGCGCCTGCCCGCCGTAGACGTGGCTGAGCTCGCGCAGCTTGTCGTGGCCGTAGCGCGAGCCGATGTAGTGCATCAGGTGCAGGCCGTAGAGGTACACCGTCGTCACGTTGGGGAAGATCGTCCCGGGCGCCGAGGCGCGGTCGATCGGCTGGAACCCGTGCTCGAGCACGTGGACGCGCAGCAGCGCGTCGAACTGCGCCGAGCGGCGGCGGCCCTGCGACGACAGCCGCGACTCCTCGTAGGTCGCAAGGCCCTCGATCACCCACCGCGGCTGGGCCCCGTTCGGCGGCCACACCTTGCCGAGCACGCCGAAGCCGAGCAGCGCGTTGACGAGGCGCGGGAACCCGTGGACCGTGTCGACGTGGACGATGTGCGTGTGCTCGTGGGTCAGCAGGATGTCGAGCCAGTCGTCGTAGCTCTCGAGCGTCGACATCGAGTCGGGCGCGGTGACGTTGGCGTCGATCCGCGGGAACGGCAGCACCGTCGCGCGGCCGTTCGCGGCGTCGGTCCCGTCGGTCAGCACCACCTGCGTGCGCAGCCACGGCGCGTGCCCGAGGTCCGGGACCAGCCGCGCGTGCGCGCGCTCGAGCGTCACCGCGGCCCGCTCGGCGGCGACCTCGCTGCCCTGGTAGTAGTGGATGACGAAGTGCTCCGTCTCGAGCGTCCGCCACCGCCGATCGCGGGTCGCCTCCGCATCGGCGGGCCCGAGCGCGACCAGCACGAACGCGGCGAGCGCGAGCAGCGGGGCGAAGACCCCGTGGCAAGCACCCCGTCGCGCGGCGCACGGCCCCACGCGGCGAGCTTATCAGGACGGCGCGGCGAGGTGCTCGCGGACGAGCGCGGCGAGGGCGTCCGCGCGCTCCTCGGCGACCGCGTGGCCGCAGCCCTCGACCCACACCAGCCGCGCGCCGGCGATCGCGCCCGCGAGCCGCTCGGCGTGCTCGCGCGGGACGATCGCGTCGCGGTCGCCCCACGCGACCAGCGTCGGGCAGCCCAGCGCGCGCAGCCGCGGCAGCATCGCCGCCATTCGATCGTCGTTGGCCAGCTGCGTCAGCATCGCGTAGGCCGCCTCGCGCCCGCCGGTCCGCGCGAGGCGGTCCCAGTAGAGGTCGAGGTCCGACGGGTCGAGCAGCTCCGGCGACGAGAACGCGCGCGCGAGGTAGCGCGCGAGGTCTGCCCTTCGATACAGGTTTTTGAAGACATACGGCCCGAGGCCGGGCACCAGCGCCAGGCGGCCCTCGAACGGCAGCGGCATGGCGAAGCAGGTCGCGTCGACGAGCGCGAGCCGGCGGACGCGCTCGGGGGCGGCGTCGGCGAGGCACACGGCGATCGCGCCGCCCCAGCTGTGACCGAGGACGTCGACGCGGGCGACGCCGAGGCGGTCGAGCAGCGCGAGCAGCGAGCGCGCCAGCCACACCGGGCTGTAGCCGGCGCAGTGGACCGGCGGCGGGCGGTCGGAGTCGCCGGCGCCGGGCAGGTCGGGGATCAGGAGGCGCCGGCCTTCGAGCTCGGGCGCGAGGCGGTGGAACGCGCGGCCGTGGACCAGGAGGCCGTGGATCAGCAGCAGCGGCGGCGCGGACGCGGCGGCCGGGCCGAGGTCGCGGACGAAGATCCGGCCGAAGTCGAGGGGCACGAGCTGCGAGCGATCGGCGATCGCGGGGACGAACGCGGGCGCCCTCACGGGCCGCCCTCCGCCTCGCCGCCGCCGTGGCGCAGGTGCTCGGGGAAGCGCGCGCGCATGGTCGCGAGCACGATCTCCTCGGCCTCGCTCGCCGAGTCGCACTCGAGCACGCGGTCGGCGAGCGCGCGCATCTCGTCGGACCGCGAGGTGCGGATGATGTGCTTGATCACCGGGATCGCGCTCGGGTGCATCGACAGCTCGGTGACGCCGAGGCCGACGAGGACCCACGCGTAGCGCGGGTCGGCGGCCATCTCGCCGCACAGGCTGACCGGCGTGTGGTGCTTCGCGCCGGCCTCGGCGACCGCCTTGATCAGGCGGACGATCGCGGGGTGCAGCGGCTGGTAGAGGTACGAGACCGACTCGTTCTCGCGGTCGATCGCCAGCGTGTACTGGATCAGGTCGTTGGTGCCGATGCTGAGGAAGTCGACCCGCCTGGCGAAGATGTCGGCGGTCAGCGCGGCGGCCGGGGTCTCGATCATCATGCCGATGTCGATGTCGTCGGCGTGCGCGACCCCGGCGCTCGCCAGCTGCTCGCGCGCCTCCTCGATCGCGTCGAGGCCCGCGCCGAGCTCGTCGACGCTGCCGACCAGCGGCAGCATCAGCGCGAGCGGCCCGTGCACGCCCGCGCGCAAGAAGCCGCGCAGCTGGGCGAGGAACATGTCGCGCTCGCGCAACGACAGCCGCAAGGAGCGCATCCCCATCGCCGGGTTGCGCTCGTCCTCGAGGTTGAGCAGCTTGGTCGGCTTGTCGGCGCCGAGGTCGAAGGTCCGGAACACCACCGGGTACGGGGCGCACCGCCGCAGGACGTGCTTCGCCATGCGGTAGTGCTCCTCCTCGCTCGGGAGGGTGTCGCGGTTCATGAACATGTACTCGCTGCGGTACAGGCCGACGCCCTCGGCGCCGTGGCGGATCGCCAGGTCGAGCTCCTCGGTGATCGCGATGTTGGCGCGCACGCGGACGTGCAGGCCGTCCTGCGAGATCGCCGGGAACGCGTGCTCCTTGCGGACCTTCTGCTCGAACGCGAGGTGGCGGTCGCGCTCGGCCTGGAAGTGCGCGACCTCCTCGGGCGCGGGGCGGACGATCGCGCGGCCGCGGACGCCGTCGACGACCACGAGGTCGCCGGCGTCGACGGCGTTCAGGACGTCCTCGACGCCGACGACCGCGGGGATCTGCAGTGAGCGCGCCATGATCGCGCTGTGCGACGTCTTGCCCCCGATCGCGGTGACGATGCCGACGACCTGGCAGCGGTGCAGCCGCGCGGTGTCGGCGGGGCTGAGGTCGTGGGCGACGACGATCGAGCCGCTCGGCGGGTCGAGCTCGTCGCCGTGCTCGCCGAGCAGCGCCTGCAGCACGTTCTCGGTCAGGTAGGTCAGGTCGCTGCCGCGCTCGCGGAAGTAGTTGTCGTCGGCGTTGCCCAGCACCTCCAAAATCTGGTCCGTGACGGCCGTCAGCGCCCACTCGGCGTTGGCGAGCTCGTCGCGGATCAGGGTCTCGGTCCGCTGGATCAGGTCCGGGTCGCGCAGCATCATCTGCTGCGCCTTGAGGATCTGGCGGTGCTCGCCGTGCGGGAGGCGGCTCTTGACGCCCTCGAGCTGCTGGCGGCACGCCCGCAGCGCCTCGTGCAGCCGCTCGATCTCGGCGTCGACCTGGTCGCGCTCGATGTGCTTGTGCAGCACGTGCACGCGCCGCCGGTCGACGACGTAGGCCGGGCCGATGCCGACGCCCGGGCTGGCAGCGGCGCCGTCGAGCTCGCGGCGCAGGCCGAGGTCGACCTGGCGGAACAGGCCCGAGAAGCCGGCGCTCTCCGTCCCGTCGCTCACAGCTCGCCGAACCCGCTCTTGATCAGCTTGCTCAGCGCGTCGAAGGCCGCGCCCGCGTCCGCGCCCTCGACGCGCAGGATGATGCGGCTGCCCTGGCCGCACGCGAGCATCAACACGCCGAGGATGCTCTTCGCGTTGACCTCGGTGCCCTCGCGGGCGATCCACACGTCGGACTTGAACTTGTTGGCCAGGTTGACCAGCTTGCTCGCGGCCCGGGCGTGCAGCCCCAGCTTGTTGACGATCTCGAACTCCCCCTGCTGCTGCGGCTTGCTCATTCGCGTTCCTTCGTGGCTGCGGGCGGTACGTGCACGGCGAGGGCGCGCCGGGCGGACTCGGCGCAGGCGTTGGCGACCGCCTCCGGCCCCTGGCCCTCCCGGTCGACGACGGCGAGTTTGAGCAACACGGCGAGGCTGAGCCCGGACAGGACGACGAGCGGCCCGGCCGCCTCGCGGATCCCGCACGAGCACGGGCTCGCGCCGTAGACATCGGCGACCAGCAGCACCCCGGCCCCGCGGTCCGCCGCGGCCAGCGCGGCCGCCAGCCGCGTCCGCAGCTCGGACGTCTCGCCGGCGCCGGCGTCGACGGCGATCGCCCCGGGCAGCGCGTCCGGCCCGAGGATCCCGCGGGCCGCCTCGAGCAGCCCGCTCGCGGTCCGACCGTGGCCGACGAGCACGACGCCCACCTCAGCCATGCCCGGACTCCTTCGACGGCCCGAGGTCGCGGTGGCGGACGACGAGCTGCGGCGGCGGACGCGACAGCGAGTCGCCCGCGGACAGACGGCGCGCCAGGGCTTCCGTCAACGCCACGGAACGATGCTGCCCGCCGGTGCAGCCGAGCGCAACGGTGAGGTACGAGCGCCCTTCGCGCACCGTGCGCGGGACGATGAAGCGCAGCTGCGCCTCGACGAGCCCGAGCAGCTCCTGGGCGTCGGGCTGGGTGAGCACGAATTCGGCGACCGCGGGCTCGAGGCCGGTGCGCGGCCGCAGCTCGGGGACATCGTAGGGGTTGGCGAGGAAGCGGACGTCGTGGACGAGGTCGGCGACGCTCGGCAGGCCGTTCTTGAAGCCGAACGACATCAGGACGAGGTGGAGCACCGGAGCGGCGCCGTAGCGGTCGCGGATCATCTGCCGCAGCTCGCGCGCCCGCAGGCCGCCGGTGTCGATCGTCGCGGTCGTGCGCGCGGCGAGCGAGCGCAGGCTCGCGCGCTCGGCCCCGATCGCGTCGGGCAGCTCGCCGAGCGGGTGGCGCCGGCGGGTCTCGGCGAACCGGCGGACGAGCACGTCGTCGGGCGCGTCGAGGAACAGGATCTCGACCCGGTGGCCGGCGTGGAGCAGCTCCGCGTGGACGCCGGGGAAGGCGCCGAGGTGGCCGGCCTCGCGGGCGTCGATGCCGACGGCGATCCGGCGCTCGCCCTCGCTGTGCCCGAGCAGCGCGACGAGCTGCGGGACGAGCGGGACCGGGATGTTGTCGACGCAGTAGAAGCCGATGTCGGCGAGCGCGGCGAGGGCGGTCGACTTGCCCGCCCCGCTCATGCCGGTGACGACGAGCAGCTCCACGGCCTACTCGACCTCGGGCACCGGCACCGCGCCGGAGTTCGGGCGGCTGATCGGGACGGGCACGTCCGGGCCGCGGACGTTGACGCCGCGGGCGCTGGCGGCGATCCGCGCGTTGATCTTCTCCTGGAACTCGCGCGCCGAGTCGTGGCCGCGGAACTTGAGCACCTGGTTGCGCGCGACGACCTCGATCAGCGAGGCGATGTTGCGCCCGGGCCGCAGCGGGATCCTCGCCAGCGGGACGTCGACGCCGAGGATCGGCCACACCTGCGGCTCGGTGCCGAGGCGGTCGTAGTCCTCCTCCTGCGCCTCGCTCAGCTCGACGACGACCTCGATCTTCTTATTGTCGCGCACCGCGGCGACGCCGAAAAGGTGCGTGATGTTGAGGATCCCGAGGCCGCGGATCTCCATGTGGTGCTGGTGCATCTCGAGCGCGGCGCCCCACACGGTGTCGGGCGGACGCACGGTGACCTCGACGATGTCGTCGGCGACCAGGCGGTGCCCCTTCAGGATCAGGTCGAGCGCCGCCTCGCTCTTGCCGACGCCGCTGCGGCCGATCAAGAGCAGGCCGACGCCGAGGACGTCGACGAGCACGCCGTGGATCGTCGCGCGCGGCGACAGCAGGTCCTCGAGCTTGCGGGTCAGCCGCGAGATGAAGACCGAGCTCATCAGCGTGGTCCGCAGCACCGGGACGCCGTGCTTGCGCGCCATCTCCATCAGGAAGTCCGGCGGGTCGAGGCCGCGCGAGATCGCCAGGCAGCACAGCGGCCGGGCGCAGAACAGCTCGAGCCCGGCGATAGCCTGCTCGCGCGGGACGCTGAGCAGGTAGTCGATCTCGGTCAGCCCGAGCACCTGGATCCGGTCGGGGAAGACGTGCTTGACGAAGCCCGACAGCGCGAGGCCCGGCTTCTGGATCCGCATGCTGCCGATCTTGCGGTCGAGCTCGCCCCAGTCGGACAGGAGGGTCAGCTGCAGCGGCTCGGCCGCGGCGTCGAGGAACTTGCCGACCTCGATCGAGGCGTCTCTGCGCATGGTGGCTCCGCGCCGAAGTCTACCAAAAAGCGGCGCACGGGCGCCCGGCGACCGCCGCGGCGCCCGTGCGTCGGCGCGCGCTACTTGGCGGCGGCCTCGGCCTCGTTCGGGTGGGGCTCGATCAGGCCGTAGTTGCCGTCCTCGCGGACGTACACGATGTTCATCTCGCCGGTGCCGGCGTTGGTGAACACGTAGAAGGCCTTGTGCAGCAGGTTCATCTGCATGATCGCGGCCTCGACGCTCATGCGCTCGGCGACGACCTCGGTCTGGCGGATGATCACCGGGCGCGCCGCAGCGGCCTCGGCCGGCTTCGAGTGGAGCGCCGCGACGGTCGCGGCGGCCGCCTCGGCCGCCTCCTCCTCCTCGATGATCTGGTCGATCATGCTCTCGGCGGCGATGACGCCGAGGCGGACCTTGGCCGAGCGGCCCTCGCTGGTCTTGTGGTGCTTGATCCGCGCCTTGTAGCGCCGCACCTGGCGCTCCATCTTGGCGAGCGCCAGGTCGACCGACGAGTACATGTTCTCGGTCGACTCCTCGGCGTGCAGCTGCAGGCCGTTACGCAGCGTGACGTCGAAGGCGGCGATGTGCATGACCTTGTCGACGGTGAACGTGCAGCTGACCCGGAGCGGCTCGGAGAAGTAGCGCTTGATCTTCTCCAGGCGCTCCTCGGCGTACCCCCGCAGGGCGGTGGAGGACTCCATCTGGCGGAAAACGAAGTGGGTCTGCATCGATCGGCACCTTCTTGGTTGATTGGCCCGGGGTTGATTGGCCTGGCCGCGGCCGTTGTTTGCGGGCCCCGCCGGGGGGCCCGGGAACCTTGCCTAGAACAGCTTACGGCGTTTGGCGCTCGAGAGCACGCCGAGCTGCTCGCGATACTTGGCGACCGTCCGCCTGGCGATGTCGATGCCCTCCTGCTGCAAGAGCTCGACGAGCCGCTGGTCGCTGTACGGGTGGGCGGTGTCCTCGCTGTCGATCAGCTTCTTGATCCGCTCCTTGACCGCCTCGGAGGCGAGGTCGTCGCCGGTCGTCCGGCTGATGCCGGCGTTGAAGAAGTACTTGAGCTCGAAGATCCCCTGCGGGGTATGCACGTACTTGTTGGTCGTCACCCGCGAGACCGTCGACTCGTGCATCTCGATGTCCTCGGCGACATCCTTGAGGATCAGCGGGCGCAGGTGCTGCGGTCCGCGCTCGAAGAACTCGCGCTGGAACTTGAGGATGCTGCGCGTCACCTTGAGGATCGTCCGCTGGCGCTGCTGGATCGACCGGATCAGCCACTGCGCCGACCGCATGCGCTCGTGGATGTAGTCCTTGGCCTTCGGGTGGTCGCCGACCGCCTCGCGGTAGAGGTCGCTGATCCGCAGGCGCGGCAGGCCGTCGTCGTTCAGGGTGACGACGAACTCCTCGCCGACCTTGATGATGTAGACGTCGGGCGTGATGTACTGCGGCGCCTCGGCGCCGTAGGCCCGCGCCGGCCGCGGGTCCATGCCCATGATCACCTTGGTCGCCTCGTAGACCTCCTCGAGCGCCTCGCCGGTGTCGCGCGCGACCGCCTGGTAGTTGCGGATCTCGAGGTTGTGCAGGTGCTTGGCGATGATCGCCCGCACCAGCGGGTCCTCGACCGGGTGCTCGGGGTGGTTGACCTGCACCCACAGGCACTCGGCGAGGTTGCGCGAGCCGATCGCCACCGGGTCGAGCTGCTGGATCTTGCGGATCGTCCGCTCGACCGCGAGGGTCGACGCGCCGAGCTTGCGCGCGATCTGGGTCGCGCTCTCCTGCAGGTAGCCGGCCGGCGACAGGCAGCGGACGATGTACTCGGCGATCTCCTCGCCGCGCTCGCCGAAGTTCGACAGCCGCACCTGCCACATCAGGTGGTCCTCGAGCGTCTCGGCGCGCGTCAGCGTCGCCTCGAGCGAGGGGCCCTCCTCGTCGTCGCCCTGCTTGCCGACCGCGCTCGCGGCCGACGGCGGCAGGTACTCCATCGACTCGGCGTAGGCGTCCCAGTCGGCGCCCTCCTTCGGCACCTCGTCGGCCTTGACCTCGGGGCTGCCGGCCTGCGGCTGCAGCGTCTCCTGCGTCGGCGCGTCGACGGCGTCCTGCAGCTCGACCGCGCTGACCGGCTCCTCCGCGCTGGTCCCGATCTCCTGCGCCTCCTCGAGCAGCGGGTTCTCCATCAGCTCGCTGCGGACCAGGTCGACCAGCTCGGGCCGCGAGAGCTGCAGGAGCTTGATCGCCTGCTGCAGCTGCGGGGTCATCACCAGCTGCTGGCTCATCCGCAGGTCTTGCCGCATCTGAAGTGCCATGGTCCCTCGCCTCGCTAACCTCCTAGGTTAGCAGAGCGGACTCCTGGAACCAACGCCTTCCGCGCGGGCCCGGCCCCGTCCCCCAACCGAGGCGGCCCGGCGGATCGCTCCGGCCGCGCACCCGGCGAGCGCCACGCGACGACGCGGCGAACGCGACAGGCCCGCGGCGCGCGTCTGCGGGGCGTCCGCCCCCCGAGACGCGACCCCCCGTCGATGTCCGGAGGGCCCGGCCCCCCGCGGCGCCTAGGTGCGGGCGCGCTGGTAGTTCAGCGAGGCGGCGACGTAGGCGGCGAACAGCGGGTGCGGCGCGGTCGGGCGGCTCTTGAACTCGGGGTGGAACTGGCAGGCGACGAAGAACGGGTGCCGATCCTGCGGCAGCTCGATCATCTCGACCAGCTTGCCGTCGGGCGAGCGCCCGGACAGCACCAGGCCGGCGGCCTCGAGGCGCTCGCGGTAGCGGTTGTTGACCTCGTAGCGGTGGCGGTGGCGCTCGGAGATCTTGCTCTGGCCGTAGATCCGCGCGGCGAGGCTTTCGGGCGCCAGCTCGCAGTCGTAGGCGCCGAGGCGCATCGTCCCGCCCTTGTCGGCGACGCCCTCCTGCTCGGCCATCAGCGCGATCACGGCGCCGTCGAGCGACGGGTCGAACTCGGTGCTGTGCGCCCCGGGCAGGCCGGCGACGTTGCGCGCGTACTCGCAGACGGCCATCTGCATGCCGAGGCAGATGCCGAGGTACGGGATCTTGCGCTCGCGGGCGTAGCGGATCGCGGCGATCTTGCCCTCGCTGCCGCGCGAGCCGAAGCCGCCGGGCACGAGGATCCCGCCGAGCTCGCCGAGCAGCTCCTCCGGGCCGCGGGCCTGGATCTGCTCGGCGTCGACGTAGACGATGTCGACCGCGGCGTTGCACGCGAGGCCGCCGTGCGACAGCGCCTCGTGCAGGCTCTTGTAGCTCTCGGCGAGGTCGACGTACTTGCCGACGACGCCGATCTTGACCCGCTGCTCGGGGTGCTCGATCGTCTCGACGATCCGCTGCCACTCGTCGAGCCGCGGCTCGCGGCTCCAGATGTTGAGCAGCTCGCACAGCTTGTCGTCGAGGCCCTCGGCGTGGAGCACCAGCGGGACCTTGTAGATCGTGTCCTGGTCCGGCAGCGAGATCACGCTGTCGGGCCGGACGTTGGTGAACAGCGCCAGCTTGTCGCGCGTCGACTTGCTGATCGGCTGCTCCGAGCGGCACACCAGCAGGTCGGGCTGGATGCCGATCTCGCGCATCTTCATCACCGAGTGCTGGGTCGGCTTGGTCTTGAGCTCGCCGGCGGTGCGGATGTACGGCAAGAGCGTCAGGTGGACGAACACGGTGTCGCGCGGGTCGAGCGACAGCCGCAGCTGCCGGATCGCCTCGAGGAACGGCAGGCTCTCGATGTCGCCGACGGTCCCGCCGATCTCGACGAGCAAGAGGTCAAGCCCCTCGGCCGCCGCGAGGATGCAGCTGCGGATCTCGTTGGTGACGTGCGGGATCACCTGGACCGTCTGCCCGAGGTACTCGCCGCGCCGCTCCTTGCGGATCACGGCCTCGTAGATCTGGCCGGACGTGTAGTTGCTGTGGCGCGACATCCGGTGCGAGACGAACCGCTCGTAGTGCCCGAGGTCGAGATCGGTCTCGGCGCCGTCGTCGGTGACGAACACCTCGCCGTGCTGCGTCGGGTTCATCGTCCCCGGGTCGACGTTGAGGTACGGGTCGAGCTTCTGCAGGCCGATGTTGAGCCCGCGCGCCTCGAGCAGCGCGCCCATCGACGCGGCGCACAGACCCTTGCCAAGCGACGACACGACCCCGCCGGTGACGAAGATGAACTTGGTGTGCTTGCCGCGACTGCTTGCCACGGGCGCGGGTTATGGCAAAAAAGCGCGCGCGGATCCATCGCTCGCCCGGCGCGCGACGGTGGTGCCTTGCTCACACGCACGGGCGACGCGGCGAGGTCAGGCGCGTCACCTCCTCAGGAGGCGCGCTGCCTCCTCAGGCGCGCTACCTCCTCAGGCGCGCCACCACCTCAGGCGCGCCACCTCGCGGCGCGGCGCCAGGGCGACACGTCGGCCGGGGTGGCCGCGGTCACCTGTCCGCGGCGCAGCGACGCGGCGGCCCGCAGCGCCGCGGCCGCCGCGAGCGCCCGGGCGTCGTCGTCGCCGACGGCGTGCGGCGCGACCAGCTCGGGGTGGTGCTCGATGTAGCGGGTCGAGAACTCGCCGCGCAAGAAGTCGGGCTCGCCGAGGACGCGCAGGTGGAACGCGAGGTTGGTCTCGATGCCGAGGACGACGGTGTCCTTCAGCGCCTCGCGCATGCGGGCGAGCGCGCTGGCGCGGTCGGGGCCCCACGCGGTGATCTTGGCGATCATCGGGTCGTAGTAGCTCGACACGACGCTGCCCGAGGCGACCGCGGTGTCGATCCGCAGGTGCGCGCCGACCGGCCAGCGGACCTCGCGGACGAGCCCCGGCGACGGCAGGAACTTCAGCGGGTCCTCGGCGTAGAGCCGACACTCGATCGCGTGGCCGCGCAGCTCGACGTCCTTCTGCGTGTAGCCGAGCGGCTGCCCCGCCGCGACCCGGATCTGGTCCCAGACGAGGTCGCGCCCGCAGGTCGCCTCGGTCACCGGGTGCTCGACCTGCAGCCGCGTGTTCATCTCGAGGAAGTAGAAGCGCGGGCCATCGGCTGTCTCTTCGAACAGGAACTCGACGGTGCCGGCGCCGCTGTAGTGGACGGCCTTGGCCGCGCGCACGGCGACCTCGCCCATCGCCGCGCGGACCTCGGGGTTCATCTGCGGGCTCGGGCTCGGGCTCTCCTCGATCACCTTCTGGTGCCGCCGCTGCACCGAGCAGTCGCGCTCGTTGAGGTAGACCGCCTCGCCGTACTTGTCGGCCATCAGCTGGATCTCGACGTGGCGCGCGTTCAGCACCGCGCGCTCCATCAGCATCCGGTCGTCGCCGAACGACGCCTTCGCCTCGCGCGCCGCCGACTCGTAGGCGCGCCGCAGCTCGCCCATGTCGTGCACGATCCGCATGCCCTTGCCGCCGCCGCCGGCCGAGGCCTTGAGCATCACCGGGAAGCCGATCTCGCGCGCGTACGCCTCGGCCTGCGCGAAGCCCTGGACGTCGTCGAAGCCCGGCACGACCGGCACGCCCGCGGCGCGCATCGCCACCTTCGAGCCGGCCTTGTCGCCCATCACGTTCATCGCGTGCGCGCCGGGGCCGATGAACACGATCCCGGCCTTCTCGCACGCCTCGACGAAGTAGGCCCGCTCGCTCAGGAAGCCGTAGCCGGGGTGGATCGCCTCGGCCCTGGTCGCCTTCGCGGCGGCGAGGATCCGGTCGACGCGCAGGTAGCTCTCGGCCGACGGCGTCGGCCCGATGTGCACCGCCTCGTCGGCGAGCGCGGTGTGCAGCGAGTCGCGGTCGGCGTCGCTGTACACGGCGACGGTGGCGATCCCGCGCTCGGCGCAGGTGCGGAACACCCGGAGGGCGATCTCACCGCGGTTGGCGACCAGGATCTTGCGGAACGGCGGGGTCATAACGGCCGCCGATCGGTAACACAAAAACGCCGTCGCGCGGGCCTGGCGTCACGGCGCCGGCTCGGGTCGCCAGGGTCCGAGCCCGTCCGCCGACGCGTCGCTCGCCGCCGGGGCCGCGATCGTCGAGGCACCGGCCGGCGGCTCGCGGACGGCGCTCGAGGTCCGCGCGCCAGGGCCGTGATCGCCGAGCGGCCGCGCCAGCGTCGGCGGCGGCGGCGTCGGCCACAGCGGCGGCGGCGTCTTGTCGACGCAGCCGGCCAGCGCCGCGAGCGCGATCAGGACGCAGACGCACGAAAGCCCCGCTCCGACGCGCGCGCGCCGTCGCGGGGCCGTCCGCAGCGCGGTGCGGCTACTCGTCGTCCTCCTCGACGTCGCCGCCCTCCATCTCCTCGTCGTCGAGGCCGGTCTCGTCGAGGTCCTCGAGGCCCGCGGTGTCGTCGAGGTCCGGGGCCGGGCCGAGCTCCTCTTCCTCGTCGCCGACGGCGTCCTCGGTCTCGGTCTCGGTCTCCTCGACGTCGACGGCCTCGTCGCCCTCGGTCGACTCGGGGGCCATGCCGACCTTCTCGAAGTCCGCGGTGAGCTCGGGGATCGTGTCACCCTCCTCCGACTCCTCCTCGCCCTCGATGATGCTGAAGGCGGCGGCCTCGAGGAAGGTGTTGTCGTTGCTCGTGAGCTTGAGCTTTTGCCGCTGCTCCTCGATGAAGTCGAGCATCACCCCGTTGATGTTCTCCTGGAACCGGACCTGGCTCGACTCGATCTCGCGCAGGGCGGTGACCGCCTGCTTGTTGTCGCACTGGACCTGCGCGGTGCCCTTGCCCTCGAGCAGCGCCCGAGCCCGGCGGGCGGCGAGGATCGTGAGGGCGAAGCGGTTGGGGACCAGCTCGAGGCAGTCTTCGACGGTGACGCGGGCCATGGGCGGCGGAGTATGCTGGGTGGCGAGCGGAGGCGCAAGCCCCCCGAGGACCTACATTTCGACCAGGAGCTGCTGACCCCGCTCGCGCAGGTCGAGGCTGTCGCGGACCCACCGGATGAAGGCGGTCGCGTGGTCGCGGCGGAAGTTGAAGGCCTCGGCCAGGAACAGCAGCGCCTCCATCTCGCCGTCGACGATCTTGTTGTCGGCGAGGGCGGCGCAGACGGCCTGGTAGAAGAGGAAGATCCGCGCCTCGCGGTGCTGGACCGACCGCGCGACCTGCGCCAGATCGGATGGCTTGGAGAACTCCCGACGCACGAGATCGCGTTCCTCCGGGAGGAGCATCATCTGGCCCATCAGCTCCTCGACGAAGTGGCGCTCGCTGTCGGAGACCTGGTTGTCGCGGGACGCCATGATCGCCACTGCGCGGGCGACAGCCACCTGCTCCTCGGGGGTGATGAGCTCTGCGATCGGGAAGTCGAGCATCCGCTTACTCCAGTCGGCCCTCAGGCTAACCCAAGTCGACATGGATGACTAGCCGCACGCGCGATTCCTACCGCGGCGACGTCCGTGCTGCAGGGCGCCCGCACGGCCGTATCCGCGGGCGCCGCGGCGAGCCCGCGGCCGACGCGCGAACGCCGGCGCCGCGGGATCTCCCCGCTCGCGCCGGCGTCCGGACCGACCTCCGCGGCTCTCTGTCCGCGTCGAGATCCTCAGTTCGCGGCCTTGATCCGCTCCGGGCGGTGCAACCAGCGGACCGCGTCCGGCTTCACCTGGGTCGCGCCCTCGGGCGCGCGCAGGACGAGGCCCTGCAGCTCGCGCGCGTCGAAGCCGGCGGGCAGCGGCGCGACGACGTTGAGCGTGTCGCCCTCCGGGCGCAGGCTGATCTTCGCGGCGACCGGATCGGTGCCGTCGGCGAACACGAAGTCGACCGAGTGCGTCGCGCTGCGCGGCGCGTCGGCGCCGAGCGTGCCGGGGACCGTCCACCAGCGCTGCTGGTCGCCGTCGATCGCCCCGATCAGCAGGCCCTCGCCCTGCGGCGCGGCCGAGGAGTCCCACGAGGTCAGCAGCTTGGCCCGGTTGTAGGTCGCGTTCCACTGCCAGTCGGACACCCAGGTCGGGCCGCAGTAGCTCATGTAGTCGGTGTTGGTCGACGGGTGGCGCAGGCGGTAGTCGCGGATCCCGAAGCCCCAGACCCCGATCTTGCCGTTGTCGTGCGGGTAGCTCGGATCGACGCCGGCCGCGCCGCCGCCCGGGCACTCGATGTGCCGGCGGCCCTGCGTGTGGCCGATCTCGTGGACGAAGGTGTCCTCGGGCGCGCCGATCAGCTGCCCGGCGGACGCGCGGGCCCACGCGTCGTTCATGTCGGGGCCGGTGATGTCCGCCGCGAGGCCGACGGTGCAGCCGCTCATGAAGCCGTCGCCGCTCGAGCCGATGCACTCGCCGCAGTTGTCGAAGAAGCCGTAGTAGTAGACGTTCGGGTCGGCGCCGTCGACCGTCCGCAGCTCGCTCATGTCGCTGACCAGGTTCGACAGCCCGCTGAACGAGGTCAGGTCGTAGGTGACCTTGAACGGCTCGCGGACGAGGAACTCGAGCTCCTCGACCGGGTTCTGCTGGTACAGCGCCTCCTCGAAGATCGGCCCCCACTTCGCCCCGTCGATCACCGCGTTGCAGTCGCCGAAGCTGTAGTCGATCGGCACGAGCACGACCCGCATCTTCACCGACGCCGCCTCGACGCCGACCAGCGCCGAACCGGACAGCGGCGCCTGCGGCGGCACCTCGCCCGCGGGCGTGTCCTCCTGCCCGGGCGCGGTCTCCCACAGGGTGATGCTGTACTCGAGGCCAGGCTGGACGTCCTCGGCGACCAGGCCCCAGTAGAAGGTCGACTCGATCCCGCTGTCGCGCGAGTCGGCCTCGACGAAGATCTTCGAGCTCAGCTCCTTGTCGACGCCGCCGCCGGTCAGGCGCAGCCGGCCCTCGAGCTCGCGGCCGACCCAGCCGTCGGGCACGTCGACGTAGGCACGGATCAGCGTGTCGCGCCGCGCCGGGATGTAGGCGTTGCGCCCCGAGCCGTCGACCCACTCGCCGTCTCGGCCGATCGGGACCGCGACGCCCGAATTGGCCTCGACGCGGTTGATCACGATCCCGCCGCGCGCCGGGATCGGCTCGAACGCGACGCCGGTCGTCCCGGTCGGCTCGTCGCTCGTCGAGCCGGAATCCGTGTTCCCGGCGGTGCCGGACACCCCCGGCGTGTTGTCGTCCGAACAGGCGAGACCGAGGCAGACCATCGGCGCGAGGATCAGCGTGCGGAGAGTCGGGCGGAGGAGCATGTTTGAAACCTACGTTTCCTTTGCGAGCTTCTCAAGACTACTATCCCACTTTCCCCGACTTGGAGCGGCGCATTTAATGTGAGTTGACGCGCGATTTCGCGGTTGACAGGCGCGCCTCCCGGACGCCATGAAAGCCCCGCTACTTGACAATTGATCCGTGCGCGCGGTCGGGCCGGAGTATTCCGGCCCGGGACGAGAGGGAAGTCGGTGCAAATCCGACGCGGCTCCCGCCACTGTGAACGGCGACGAGGCAGGCGATCTCCACCAGGAGAACCACTGCGGGCGATCAACCCGCGGGAAGGCGACTGCCGAGGATGACCCGTGAGCCAGGAGACCTGCCGTGCGCCCATCATCCGCCCGAGTTCCGGGCGGGAGGTCGCGGGAGAACGGCCTCGTCAGGCGCGCATGGCGCGTGGCCTGCCGTCTCCCGTGCCCTCGGTGAGACGGGAGTTCCCTCGCCATCCTCTTCGCGCCGTTCATACCGGGCCTCCGGGTCCTTTTCTTCGCCGCCGCCGCGCTGCTCGGCCTGTCGCGCCCTGCGACCGCCGCGCCGTACCGGACCGTCGTCCGCGCCGGCCGGGGCGACGGCCTCGACGCCCAGCGCCGGCTCGACGCCCAGCGCCCGGGCTTCCACACCGCGATCGACCTCGCCGGCGAGCGCGGGGCCCGGCCGGCCGACGCCCTGCCCGAGGTGCTCGCGCGCAGCGCCGGCGCGACGGTCCGCAGCCTCGGCGGCCTCGGCCAGTTCTCGGCGCTCTCGCTGCGCGGCGCCGCGGCCCAGCAGGTCGCGCTGTTCCTCGACGGCGTCCCGCTGTCCGGCGGCAGCGGCGGCGTCGTCAACCTCGCCGACCTCCCGCTCGACGCGCTCGGCGGCCTGACGATCTACCGCGGCCTCGTCCCGATCGCCTACGGCGGCGCGGCGCTCGGCGGCGCCGTCGACCTCGCCTCCGCCCTCGACTGCGAGCCCGCCCCGCGCCTCGCCGCGACCGTCGGCGCCGGCTCGTTCGCCGCCCGCGAGGCCCGCGTCGCGCTGCGCACCCCCCTGTCCCGCAGGACCGGTCGCAAGGGCCCTGACCCGAGGGACAGGACCTGCCTCGACGTCCGCGCCGGCTACACCGGCGCCGCCGGCGACTTCCCCTTCTACAACATCGGCGACACCCCGCTCGACCCCGGGGACGACCGCCTCGATCGCCGGCGCAACAACGGCTACGACCGCCTGCTCGCCCAGGTCGCCGTCCACGGGCGCGCCGGCGCGCTGCGCTGGAGCGCGCAGGAGCTGATCTTCTTTAAGACCCAGGGCGTGCCCGGGCCGGCGACCGGCGCGCAGGCGCGGCGGACCCGGCTGACGATCGTGTCGGCGCGGACCGTCGCCCGCCTCCGTCGCACCTGGTCCAGGGGCCAGATCGAGGGCGTGCTCGGCGTGCTCGTCGAGCGCGCCCGCTTCGAGGACCCGATCGGCGAGGTCGGCCTCGCCGCCGACGACCAGCGGACCGGCGCGCTCGACCTCTACGCCTCGCCGCGCGGCCGCGTCGACCTGTGGCGCGGGGCCGCGGTGGCGCTCGCCGCCGACGTCCGCGGCGAGCTCGTCCGCGTCGACGAGCGCGCCGCCCTGCCCGGCCAGGGCCCCAGCGGCGACGCCGACCGCCGCCGCGTGTCCGGCGGCCTCGGCCTCGAGCTCGACCAGCGCCTGTGGCACGGCCGCGTCCAGCTCGCCCCGGCCGTCCGCCTCGACGGCCTCGCCAGCGCCTTCGCCGTCCCGCCCGGCGAGGGCGAGCAGGACGACGCCGGCCGGGACCACCGCGCGCTCGGCGTGTCGCCGCGGCTCGGCGCCCGCCTGTCTCTTCAGCCAGGTCTCAGCCTGCGCGCCAGCGCCGGCCGCTACTTCCGCCCGCCGACCCTCGTCGAGCTGTTCGGCGACCGCGGGTGGGCGGTCGGCAACGAGGGCCTCCGCCCGGAGCGCGGCACCAACCTCGACGTCGGCCTGCTGCTCGACACCCCGCCCGGTCCGGCCGCGCTGCACGCCCACGTCGCCGGGTTCGCCACCTGGTCCGAGGACCTGATCGCCTGGACGCAGGCCGGCCCGTACCTCGCGCCCTCGAACCTCGACCGCGCCCGGATCGCCGGCCTCGAGACCGGCGCCGCCCTCCGCCTGCTCGGCGACGCCGTCGAGCTGCGCGCCAACTACACCCTGCTCGCCACCCGCAACGACAGCGCCGAACGCTCGATGCGCGGCCAGCCGCTGCCCGGCCGCCCTCGCCACGACCTGTTCGTCCAGCTCGCCCTCGCCCGCCGCTTCGTCGTCCGCGGCGCCGAGCTCGCGCCGCGCCTCGGCTACACCCTCGAGCACGCCGCGCGCACCTTCCTCGATCCGAGCGGCCGCTTCGAGGTCCCCTCGCGGACGCTGCACGGCATGTTCGTCGAGCTCCACCTGCTCGGCCGGATCCACCTCGTCGCCGAGGTTCGCAACCTCTTCGACGCCCGCACCGCGACGTGGACCCCGCCGGCCGGCGCCGCCGCGCCGGTGACCGTCCCCGCCAGCGACTTCTTCTTCTACCCGCTCCCCGGCACCAGCCTGTGGACCAGCCTGCGCCTCGACCTGTTCCCGCCGCGCCGGCGCCCCTCACGAAGCGAGACCACCGCATGACCGCCCGCAGCCTCCCCCCGCTCCTCCCCGCCCTGCTCGCCCTCGCCGCCTGCACCGCCGACGCCCCCGGCGAGACCGAGGGCCCGGACACCACCGGCACTTCGGACATGTCCCCGACGACAGGCGAACCGCCCGCCCTGCTCGACCTCGACGCCCCGTGCGACTTCGGCCGCGACGACGCCGACGAGCTCGCGCTCGTCACCGTGGCGGCCGACTTCAGCGCCGCCGGCCTGGCCCGCGTCGACGTCGTCGAGCGCCGCGCCGCCCCCGAGGTCGCGCCCGCGAGCACCGACACCGTGCTCGGCGCCCACGGCGACTGGCTCGTGATGGTCCACCGCTTCGGCTTCAACCGGCTCGAGCTCGTCGATCGCAAGACCGGCTGGTCGGTCGTCGGCGGCGAGGACGTCACCTACCCCGGCGTCGACGAGCCCAACCCGCAGAGCGTCGCCTTCACCGACGACGGCCTCGCGTGGGTCCCGCTGTTCGCCGCCCCGTCGGTCCAGATCTTCGACTTCACGCAGTCCTCCGGGTGGAAGGTCGGCGAGGTCGACCTCGCGCCGTTCGCCGACGCCGACGGCAGCCCTGAGGCCGGCCTCGCGCTCGCCTGCGGCGGCGTCGTGTTCGTGGCGATCCAGCGCCTCGACACGGCGACCACCTTCGCGCCGGTCGACAAGAGCTACCTCGTGGCGATCGACGCCGCCGCCCGCGCGCCGATCGACCTCGACCCCGCGACCGACGGCCCGCAGGCGATCGCGCTGCTCGGCCCGTGGCCGAAGCAGTTCCGCCGCGACCCCGCCGACCTGATGGGCCACACCGCGCTCGTCCTGACCTCCGGCGTCGAGCGCGTCGACCTGTCCCGCGGGACATCCGAGTGGGCCGTCCCGCCCGAGGCGATCGCCGCCGCCGGCGCCCCGCAAGCGTTCGCGCTCGCGCCCGACGGCGCGTCCGTCTACCTCGCCGTGACCGACGCGAGCTACTCGAAGGTCTCGGTCGTCCAGCTCGGCCTGGACGGCGCCGCCCCGGCCGCCCCGACCCTGCTCGTCGAGACCGAGGGCGTCGGCGACCGCATGCTCGAGCAGCTCGGCGGCGTGCTCTGGATCGGCGACCGCGGCGGCTCGCGCCTGCGCGCGTGGGACCTCGCCCAGGCCCCGCCCGCCGAGCTCGAGTCCGAGGATCTCGGCACCGACGTCCCGCCGTGGACCTTCCTCGCCCTGCCCTGAACGACCTGTTCTGAAGATCATGTCTCGTCGCACCTGTCTGTTCGCGCTGCTCGCCCTCGCCTGCGACCCCGCCCCGGCCCCGCCCGCGGGCGAGGGCCCGCCGGCCTCGCCCGCCCCGCCGCCGATCGCCGGCTGGCCGACCGCGGTCGGCCCCTGCGTCGGCGAGCCGGCCGCGCCGACGCGCCTGCTGGTGACGACGACCGACTTCTCGACCGGCGGCGTCACCGTCGTCGACCTCGCGCGCTTCGCCGCCGCGCCCGACGTCGCGCTCGGCAGCACCGACGCCAAGCCGCACTTCTTCGGCGACGCCGCCTTCGTGCTCCACCGCTACGGCGTCGACGCGCTCGACGTCCTCGACCCCGCGGACGAGTTCGCCCTGCTCGCCCAGCGCGCGATCGCCTCGGCCGGCGAGGTCGTCAACCCCAACCCGCACGCGCTCGTCGTCGGCCCCGACGGCCGCGGCTACGTGACCCTGTTCGGCGCCCCGGAGGTCCAGGTGTGGGACCTCGCCGATCCGTCGCGCCCGGCGCTCGAGCGCCGGATCGACCTGACCCCGGTCGCCGACGCGGACGGCAACCCCGAGGCCTCCGAGGCGCTGCTGTGCGGCGACGTCCTGTTCCTCGCCGTCGACCGCGTCGACCAGGCCCACGGCCTCGTGCCGACCGACGCGCGCGCCCAGCTCGCCGCCTTCGACGTCCGCACCGGCGCCGCCCACGACCTCGACCCCGACGCGCCCGGCGCCCAGCCGCTCGCGCTGCTCGGCCAGTGGGCGAGGCAGCTGCGCCTCGACCCCGCCGACCCGAGCGGCCGCACCGCGCTGGTCCTGACGACCGGCCTCGAGCGCGTCGACCTGTCCGCCGGGACATCCACGTGGGCCGTCGCGCCCGAGCGCCTCGCCGCCGTCGGCGTCGCCGGCCACCTCCAGCCGCAGGCCTTCGACCTCGGCCCCGACGGCGCGACCGCCTACCTCGCGGCCTACCGCGCCGACTTCAGCGAGGTGGCGATCTTCCGCGCGACCCTCGACGACGACGGCCCGCCGGTCGAGATCGCCGCCGGCCTGCAGTCGGTCGAGCAGACGCTCGAGGTCGTCGGCGACCGCCTCTACTTCGGCGACCGCAGCCACGGCGCCTCCGGCCTGCGCGCCTGGGACCTGCGGACCGACCCGCCGACCCCCGTCCCCGGCTCCCCGCTCGCCCTCGGCCTCGCCCCCTACGCCGCGATCGCGATCCCCTGACCCGTGCCCCGCCGCCTCCTCGCCGCCGCCCTCCTCCTGTCCGCCTGCGCAGGTCCTCCGGAACCTGCCCCGCAGGACAGCCCGGCCCGCCGCGTCGTCTCGCAGACGGTCCTCAGCGACGAGGTCCTGTGGGCGCTCGGCCCGGACGCCCGCGCGCGGGTCGTCGGCGTCAGCGCGCTCGCCGACGACGCCCGCTACTCCGACGTCGCCGACGCCTGGCCGCCCGCGATCCCGCGCCGCGCCCTGACGTCCGAGGGCCTGCTCGCGCTCGACCCCGACCTGGCGATCGTCGCCAGCTTCACCTCGCCCGAGGTCCGCGCCCTGCTGGTCGCCCACGGCGTCCGCCTGCTCGAGCTGGACCGCTTCGCCGGCTTCGCCGACTACCGCGCCCACGTCCGCCGGATCGCCGCCGCCATCGACGTCGCCGCCGCCGGCGAGCACCTGCTCGCTTCGTTCGACGCCGAGCTCGCCGCCCTGCGCGCCCGCAGGCCCGCCGTCCGCCTCCCCGCGGTCAGCTGGGGCGACGGCTGGGCCGCCGGCGCCGGCACGACCTTCGACGACATCGCCGAGGCGGCTGGTCTTTCGAACCTGGCTGCCGAGCAAGGTCTCTCGGGACATGGCGCGATCCCGCTCGAGCAGCTCGTCGCCTGGGACCCCGCGGTCCTCGTCGTCTCCTGCCCGGCCGGCGACCCCGACGCCGCGGCCTGCCGCGAGGCCGAGCGCGCCGCCGCCTCGCTGCCCGGCGTCGCCGCGACGCGCGCCGCGCAGGAGGGGCGGATCGTGGCGGTCCCCGCGCGCGCGCTCGCGAGCACCGGCGCCGGCATGATCACCGCCGCAGCCGTCCTACAGGCCCGCCTGACCCCTGCGGAGGATCCGCCGTGACCGCCGGGCGCGCCCGCGCGCTCGCGCTCGCCGCGGTCCCGTGCGCTCTTCTCCTGTCCCTCGGGACAGGACCGGGGGACATCGACCTCGTCGAGGCGCTGCAATTGCTCGGCGACCGGCTCGCGGGCGGCGACGGCGGCCTGCGCGGCGCGATCGCCTGGGAGCTGCGGATGCCGCGGGCCCTGCTCGCCGGCCTCGTCGGCGCCGCACTCGCCGCGGCCGGCGCGGTCTGCCAGGGCCTGTTCCGCAACCCGATGGCCGACCCGGGTGTCCTCGGGGTCAGCTCCGGCGCCGCGCTGTTCGCCGTGCTCGGCCTGCTGCTCGGCCTCGATCAGCTCGGCCTGTGGGCGATCCCCCTCGCGTCGGCGACCGGCGCGGCCGCGGCGATGGGCGTGCTGCTGGTCCTCGCCGGCGCGCGGGCCAGCCTCGCCGTGCTCTTGCTCTCGGGCGTCGCCCTCGGCGCGCTGTGCTCGGCGCTGATCACCGTCTGCCAGGCGCTCGCCGCCCACCAGTGGGATTTCGGGCTCAAGGTCGTCTACTGGCTGATGGGCAGCTTCGAGGGTCGCACGTGGATCCACCTCGCGTGGGCGACCCCTCCGTGCGCCGTCGGGCTCGCGCTCGCGTGGTGGTTGCGGCGCGACCTCGACGCGCTGCACCTCGGCGCCGACGCGGCCGCCTCGCTCGGCGTCGACCTCGCGCGCCTGCGCGGCCTCGCCGTGCTCGCCGTCGGCCTGCTGGTCGGCACGGCGACCGCCCTCACCGGCGTGATCGCGTTCGTCGGGCTCGTCGCGCCGCACCTCGCCCGTATGTCCTCGGGGCCAGGCCATCGCCGGCTCGTCCCGCTCGCCGCGCTCTACGGCGCGAGCGCGACGATCCTCGTCGACGCCGTCGCGCGCTCGTCGGCCCGCGTGCTCGTGCCGCCGGGCGTGATCACGAGCCTGGTCGGCGCGCCGTTCTTCCTGTGGCTCCTGCGGCGCCGCGGCCTCCGCGGCCTCGCGTCCTGACGACGTTGCACATGCATGCACCGGCGCGCGCCCGTCCGCGCCGCGCACGAGCGACCGCGGCCCGAAAGCCGGGCCGCTCGGCGCATGCGACCGATCTGCGGCTCCGCCTGATCTCGGCGAGAGCACGCGATTTGGCGCCGCGCGAGCGCGTCACGGCGACACGGCTTGCGGGCCGCAGACCACGGGCGCGGCAGCGTCCGCAGCGACGGCGCGCGACCACAAGATGTTGCGGCGACGCCTCGCCCGCCGCCCACAACTTGTGCCCCCACACGCGAGCACAGCGCGGAGCCACGCATCCACTGTCACATTCTCACGCCGTTCGTTCGTGAGCCGCGCGCTCGTTGTTGTTCGAAGACCTCCGATCGCACGCGGCCGCGCTCGGCAAATTCCTGCGCGCCGCGACTGGACGCGCTGGAGCTTTCGGTTTCTTCTTGTTGACCTGAGCACACAGCCGACCCCTCAGCGAACTCAGCGGAAGCGAAGGAGTGTAGCGGAATGAGATTGGTGCAACTGACAGCTCTGGTCTACGTCGTCGGCTTCGGCACCGATGTGTTCGACGACGGCGCCAGCGCAGAGATGGCGCGCGACGTGCACTTCGTGGAGGAAATGGCGGACGTCGACGGCGCGCTGAGCGACACGAGCAGCGGGCGCCCCGCGCCCCGCACGATCGGCGAGGCGCTGACCCCGGCCACCCGGCCCGGCGCGGCCCCGCTGGCCTCCGAGCTCCTCGACACCGACCCCGACGGCGTGTTCGGCAGCGCCGCCGCCGACGCCGCCGAGGTGCGCAAGTTCTTGCCGAAGCAGTGCATCCACGGCGTCGACGAGAAGCGGCCCAAGCTGACGCGCAACGAGCAGAAGCGGACCTATGCGGTCCTCGCCCACGTCGTCAAGCGCCTCAAGGCGAGCGACGACTTTCACAAGCTGCTCCAGCTGGTCGCGATGCGCGAGTCCTCGCTCCAGCAGGGCCTGGTCCACCGCCTCTCGGCTGACCTCGAGGCCAGCATCAGCGCCTGGAAGAAGACCGCCAAGCTGTACGAGGGCAACCCGCACTACGCCGACGCGTCGAGCTGGCAGACCTACGGCCTGTTCGGCATGAACTCCAACTACTTCACGCTGGTGTGGGACAACCAGGCGGCGCCGCAGGTGCTGTGCGACGCGATCGTCGACATCCTCGTCTACCGCCGGGCCGTCGCCCGCGTCGTCCGCAAGGCCGGCGGCGTGATCAAGTGCGTCGACGAGCAGGGCAAGACCTTCGACTACACGACCAAGGCGACGTGGGAGACCATCCACCGCGCCGTCAGCGGCGGCAAGCTGTGCCCGAGCAAGAGCGAGAACGTCGCCGCGATCATGGGCAAGTACTTCCGCGGCCGCGCGCTGCGGGTCGGACTCGACCCCGACAAGCCCGTCACCCTCAAGATGCTCGGCACGGAGCCGGCCAAGGGCCTCGACGGCGAGGCCTGGGAGACCCAGGAAGAGATGGTCATGGGCCTGTGGGCCGAGCTCGAGGCCGAGTGGCAGAAGCACCCGATCGGCGAGGACGAGCCGCAGCCGGCGAAGATCGCCCGCCGCAAGACCAGGTGACCCGCCGGCCCCCGCCGGCACCTCCGCACCCCGAAGGCCGCCCGCGAGCGGCCTTCGCCGCGAAGGCGCCCCGCCGCGGAACGCTGCTCCAGCGCCGCCCCGGGCGTCGGCTCGCGGCCCCGCCCGCCCGCGCTGGCGGGCTGGCGGCCGGACCGCTATCTTGGTCCTCGTGTCGTCCGCCCGCCCGCTGCGCATATCTTCTTTAACAACGTCGCGGCTCACCCTCTCGATCTGCGCCGCGGCCCTCGGCGCGCTCGCGTGTGACCCAGGGGACAGCCTCGAGCCGCGCACCGGCGCCGCGCACCAGCAGCAGCGCCCGCAGAAGCTCGCGCTCCCCGAGCAGGACCCCGGCGGCCCCGGCCTCGCGTGCGGCGACGTGATCGACCTCGACATGCGCCGCTCGCTCGTGGTCAGCGAGCTCGAGGTCCTGCAGCCGTTCACCTTCCAGCGCGTGATGCAGCAGCTCGTCGACACCAGCGGCGCGCCGGGCCTGACCCCGACGCTCCTTTATCAGCGCTGGTGGGACTTCTTCAACCCCGCGCCCGGCCTGCGCCCCGAGGCGCAGCACTGCGACGACCGGCTGATCGACGGCCAGCCGGCCCTCGGCGCCTTCCCGATCGACTGCCCGCGCCCCGAGGGCGCGCTCGCCGGGACCGATCCGTTCAGCGACCCGAACTCCAACCCCGACGCCTACGTCCCGATCGGCCTGTTCAACCGCTTCGACCTCGCGCCGCTCGACGGCAGCACCTGCGGCGAGTACCGGATCGTCTTCGCCAAGCGCTCGGGCCTGACCGAGCCGTTCGAGCGCAACCTGATCATCTTCGAGGCCGCGCTGCCCAACCCGAGCCCCGACTGCGGCGTCGAGGGCTGCCGCGCGATCGCCCAGTTCTGGGCCGACCTCAGCACGATCGACGACCTCCAGCAGATCCGCGAGCGCCTCGAGGACTTCTACTTCGTCGACGCCGCCGGCGCCGGCCCGGTCGTCCACGCCGACAACTACGGCAAGCGCGGCGGCCAGATCCGGACCAACCAGTTCATGAACGGCCCGTGGCAGCTCCACGAGTTCACCTTCGACCACGACTGCGGCTTCGGGGCCTGCATCCGCGCGACCTCCCTCAAGGACAACCCGTTCGCCGAGCTGTTCCAGGACCCGGCCCCCTGGCAGGGCTCGAACTGGTTCCACACCTGGTTCATCAGCCAGGTCCCCAACCTCGAGATCCCCGACGCCAACCGCTTCTTCATGCGCGACGCCGGCACCTTCAAGGCCGGCATGAGCAACTCCGAGGGCGAGTTCGACAACTACCGCCTGCAGTCCGGCTTCGGGTCCGAGTTCCGCGACGCCGTCGAGGCCGCGATCACCACCCCCGGCCTGACCGCCGACAACCTCTTCAACCGCGCCCTCGCCCTGTCGTGCGCCGGCTGCCACGAGCACGCCAACAGCCTCGAGAACGCCGACTTCGGCGGTGGCGTCCCGTGGCAGCCGAGCCTCGGCTTCGTCCACATCAGCGAGGAGTTCACCGTCGACGGCCCGTTCGGCCCGCGCTTCCCCCTGTCCGACGCGCTGCGCTTCCTGTTCCTCCCGCACCGCAAGCAGGTGCTCGAGAACTTCCTCGCCCAGACGATCTGCGACCCCTGCACCGAGAACAAGGTCAAGCAGTTCGGCAAGCCGAGCCCCAAGCCGTTCCTGCCGCCCGGCTTCACCGACGCCGAGGGCCTGACGCTCGGCGGCCCGCGCAGCGGCCACTAGTGCCGCGCCCAGGGCCTAACGACACCACCTCGCTTGGTCTCATCGCCGCACCGATCCTCACCGCCGCCGGCCCGCGCCGCACCTGGCCACTCCGGCCGCGTGTGGTAGACTGCCGCCCCGCGGGAGCCTGAACCGTGACCAACGCCTACATCTCCGGGACCGGCTTCCACGTGCCGCCTGGCGTCGTCACCAACGACGACCTGATCCATCGCTTCGGCATCGACACCACCCACGAGTGGATCGTCCAGCGCACCGGCATCGAGCAGCGCCGGTTCGCCGAGGCCGGCGTCGGCTCCTCGGACATGGCCGCCGAGGCCGCCCGCGCCGCGCTCGCGCAGGCCGGCCTGCGCCCGCACGACCTCGACCTGATCGTCTTCGCCACCCTCTCGCCCGAGCACGCCTTCCCCGGCAGCGGCGTCTACCTCCAGCACAAGCTCGGCCTGACCGAGGGCGACGACGCCAAGTTCGTCCCGGCGCTCGACGTCCGCAACCAGTGCTCCGGCTTCCTCTACGGCCTGTCGACCGCCGTCGCCCACGTCCGCGCCGGCATGGCCCGCCACGTCCTGCTCGTCGGCGCCGAGACCCACTCCGCCGCGCTCGACCTCTCGACCGAGGGCCGCGCGGTCGCCTCCCTGTTCGGCGACGGCGCCGGCGCCGTCGTCGTCTCCGCGACCGACGAGGATCGCGGCGTCCGCGGCGTCTGGCTCGGCGCCGACGGCCGCTTCGCCGAGGTCCTGTGCCAGAAGGTCTGGGACATCCGCCAGCGCCCGTTCATCCCGAAGAACCCCGACCGCAGCGGCACCGTCCCCGCCGACATGCTGTGGGCGACGATGGACGGCAAGGTCGTGTTCAAGCACGCCGTCGCCGCGATGATCGGCTCGCTGATGCGCGCCTGCGCCGACCAGCAGCTCGACATCCAGGACATCGACCTCTTCTTCTTCCACCAGGCCAACCTGCGGATCAACCAGTTCATCGCCCAGCAGCTCGGCGTCCCCGAGGACAAGGTCCCCCACAACATCGAGCGCTACGGCAACACGACCGCGGCCACCCTCCCGATCCTCCTCGCGGAGGCCGCGCAGGACGGCCGCCTGCGCCCCGGCATGAAGATCGCCCTGGTCGCGTTCGGCTCCGGCTTCACCTGGGGCGCCGCGATCGTCGACTGGTGAGCCAGGCCGCATCCGCGCCGGCGCGCGCCGCTCCACGGTCTGATCGTGGATCTCCGCGTCACCGCCCTGCTCTCGCTGTTGCTGCTCGGCTGCGCCGGTCCGCCGCCCGCCCTGCCCCCGCCGGGCTCGCCGAAGGACCTGCCGCCGGTTCCTCCGTCGCTGCCCCCGCCGCCCAGCCGACCGCCCGAGCCCCCGCCGCCCCCGCCGGTGGTCCGCGTCACCTCGCCGCGGCCGCGCCCCGACCCCGCGGTCGTCCAGGCCGTCGCCGAGCTGGTGCGCAACCCGGACCTGCACCTGCGCCTCCTCGGGCCGGACGCCGAGGCTGCCCGAAAGACCATGCTCCGCCTCGCCCGCGGCCGCGTCGCCGAGGACCGCATCCACGCCGAGCCCGACGGCGCCGGCGCCGAGGGCCGCGCCGCCTTCCGCTTCTACGTCCCCGACGAGCCGCGCTTCGTCCCGCACCTCGCCGCCCCGCCGTGACTCACAGCCGGCTCAGGTAGCTCGAAGGGACATGGTCGACCAGCCAGACGCCGTTCTCGGCGCGGAGGAACTCGAACCCCGCCGCCCGCATCGCCGCCGCGGCGACCACGAGCACCGCCGGCCGCCCGTGCCGCGCCCCGACCTTGCGCGCCGTCTCGACGTCGCCCGACAGGTGGACATGGTGCCGCCCCATCTTCAGGAGCCCCTCGCGCAGGATCGCCGCGACCGACTGCTCGCCTGTCCCATGGTACAGCCGGTCCGGCGGCTCGGCGGCCCGCAGCTGCAGGTCGACCTCGACGCTGTGCCCCTGGTTGGCCCGGATCTTCGCCCCGTCGGCGTCGAACGCGAACCGCTGCTTGTCGCTCGTCCGCACGACCTCCTCGAGCTGCGCCCGCGAGATCCGCGTCCCCTTGCGCCCGCACGCGGCGAGCAGCACATCGACGGCGACCCACCCGCCCGGCTCGAGCACGAGCCCGAGCCCACCGGGGTCGTGACGCAGGTGGTACGCCAGAAACTTGCTGATCCGGACCCGGTCGCGCGTCTCCACCGCCCGACTGTCGCCGATCCGCCGGCGGGAGCAAGGTCCCTGACAACGCTGTCACGCCCCGCCGCGGACGCCCCGGACAGCCGCGTCATGCCGCCGCGCGCCCCGGCGCCCGCGATCGCCAAAAACGCTGTCCTTTCAACATCTTCCGCCCACGGCCCCGGCGTTGCAGACTGTCCCGGGCGAGAGCGACGCGCCACTTCCTCCGCTTCTTTGCGTCCCTCTCGTCCTTGGCTTATCTCCGCCTGGCTTATCTCCCGCTTGGCTTACGACCCGCTTGGCTTATCCCCCGCTTGACTTATCCACCACTTACTTCCTCTTTGCTTAGCTCGCTTAACCCTTAAGTAGTTCGTCCGTCCGATCCACTTCCGCACACCCGCCGCGTCGGGTCGAGGCCGCCTCGACCCGACGCTCCTTTTTTTCGGCTATCGTCTCCCCGTCATGCCCGCCGCGCTCCGCCGCTGCTGCGCCCTGCTGCTCGTCCTCGCCGCGTGCGACGAGGCGCCGGCCCCCGAGCCGATGTCCCCGCCCGAGGTCGCCGATCTCGCGGCCTGCGCCCCCGCGGCGACCTGGCCCGAGGAGTGGTCCGCGGCCGAGCGCGCGGTGCTGGCCGAGATCAACGCCCTGCGCGCCGAGGGCGGCGCCTGCGGCACCCTGCAGTTCGCCCCCGCGCCGCCGCTGCGGATGCACCCGACCCTGCGCTGCGCCGCGCGCCTGCACACCGCGGACATGATCGCGCGCCAGTTCGTCAGCGCGATCGACCCCGACGGCGTCGGCACCGGCGCGCGCCTGGCCGCGCTCGGCTACGCCGCGGCGACCTTCGGCGAGGTCGTCAACGCGATCACCGAGACCGTCGCCGACCCGGCCGACGACGCCCGCGACGCCGTGATCGCCTGGCGCGACAACCCGGCGAGCTGCTGGCAACTTCGTGCGCGCGAGCTGACCGACGTCGGGATCGGCGGCAACCTGGGCATGTTCACGCCCAAGGACCAGGAGCCGACCCCCGCGGCCTACTGGACGCTGACGGTCGCCGCCCCGCCGTGACGGCGCGCCCGCGCGTTGCTACCCTGCGGACATGCCGCGCCGGGCCCGTCCGTCCACCTGTCTCTTCGCGCCTGTCCTCCTCGCCATCTCACTCGCCGCCTGCGGCGAGGACGGCGATCCGCTCGCCTCGGCGACCGACCCCCCGACGACCGACGGCGCGACCGACGGCGCGACCGGCGGACCCGCGACCTCCGACCCGACCGGCGGCACCGGCGACCCCGGCGGCAGCACCGGCGCCGCCGAGGACCCGGCGTGGATGAGCCCGTACTGCTTCTCCGTCGCCGACGGCAAGTGGCTCGCCGCCTGGCGGGACCGCGAGCAGGAGGTCCTCGACCTCGTCAACGCCGCCCGCGCCCAGGGCGCCGACTGCGGCGGCATGGGCCAGTTCGGCCCCGCCGGCCCCCTCGCGCTCGAGGCGCGGCTGCACTGCGCCGCCCGCAAGCACTCGCAGGACATGGCCGAGCGCAGCTACTTCGACCACACCAACCCCGACGGCGAGGACCCGTTCGATCGCATGGCCCAGGCCGGCTACACCAGCTTCGCCGCCGCCGGCGAGAACATCGCCGCCGGCTCGGACGATCCCGCGCTGACCGTCCAGGGCTGGCTCGACAGCGACGGCCACTGCGCCAACATGATGAACCCGCAGTACCAGCACCTCGGCGTCGGCTTCTACGAGGGCCCGGGCCCGCTCACCTTCTACTGGACGCAGGTGTTCGCCGCCCCGAACTGACCGCCGTCCTGCTACCCTCTTCCCCTCTCCCCCTTGCGCATGACCTCCACCCGCCGCCGCCTGCTCGCCGGCGCCGCCGGCCTGTGCGCCGCCGCGGCGCTCCGCCCGGCCCGCGCCCAGCCCGGCCTGTTCGGCCCGTTCGGCGACGACGAGTTCCGCGAGCCGACCGCCGTCCTCACCGTCGACCTCCCGCAGCTGCAGTACGCCGGCAAGTGGAACCCGCGCCCCGGGGCGATGCGCGAGCTCGCCGTCGAGCTGCGCCTGCGCACCCGCCTGGAGCCCGTGCGCGAGCCGAGCGTCGTCACCGGCGAGTCGCCGGCGCTGTTCGGCACCCCCTTCCTCTACGTCGCCGGCGAGGGCGGCCTGCCGCCGCTCGGCGCGAAGGCCGAGGCCGCGCTCGGCCGCTTCCTCGACCTCGGCGGCATGATCGTGTTCGACGCCGCCGACGGCGGCGCCGACCTCGGCTTCGAGCGCGACGTCGCGGCCCTCCTCGGCCGGATCCTCCCCGGCGCCGCGCTGACCCGCGTCGCCGCCGACCACGTCCTCTACCGCTCGTTCTACCTCGTCGAGACCCCGTTCGGCCGCACCGCCGCCCACGACCACGTTCTCGGCGTGCAGGAGGAGGGCCGGCTCAAGGCGCTGCTGGTCCGCAACGACCTCGGCGGCGCGCTCGCCCGCGACGAGGGCGGCCTGTTCACCCACCCGTGCACCCCCGGCGGCGCGACCCAGCGCGAGTGGGCCTTCCGCTTCGCCGTCAACATCCTCCTCTACGCCACCTGCACCGACTACAAGGCCGACCGGGCCCACGTCGAGACCCTCCTGCGCCACCGGCGGTGGCGGTAGCCGATGGAGCGCTGGCGCCTGATCGCGGGCCACGTGCCCGGCCCTGTCGGCCTCGTCCTCGTGCTCGCCGCCGCCGCGCTGGCGATCGCCGAGGCCGCGCGGGCCTACCGACGACCTGTCCCCGGGGTCAGCCGGGCCACGCGCGCCGGCCTGTTCGCGCTCCGCTGCGTCGGCGCGCTCGCGCTGCTCGCCGTCGCCTTCGAGCTGTCGCTCGCGTTCGAGACCACCAGCAAGGCCGGCCCGCGCCTGGTCGTGCTCGCCGACGACAGCGCGAGCATGGCGATCGCCGACGCCGCTGCACCTGGCCAAAAGGCCATCCCGCGGGTCGACCGGATCCGCGCGCTGTGGCGCCGCAGCGAGGGCGCCCGCGCCGCCTGGCGCGAGCAGGGCCTCGCCGTGCAGGTCCGCCGGTTCGGCGAGCGCAGCGAGGCGCTGTCCGGCCCGGCCGAGGACGCCCTGAGCCTCGACGCGCGCGCCGGCGCCTCCGACCTCCAGCGCGCGCTCGCCGAGCTCGCCGCCGACGATCCGAGCGCCGACCCGCGCCCGCTCGCCGGCGTGATCGTCCTGTCCGACGGCCTCTTCGACCGCACCGACCGCGGCGCGTCCGACCCGCTGCTGGTCGCCGCGCGCGACCTCGGCGTCCCGATCACCACCGTCGCCGCCGGCGCCCCGCACCTCGTCGACCTCGCGCTGACCGACCTGCGCGCCGGCGAGTTCGCGTTCGTCGAGAACGTCGCCGAGTTCGCCGCCGACATCGAGGCCCACGGCCTGCCCGGCGCGCGCACCGAGGTCGTCCTCCGCCGCGACGGCCAGGTCGTCGCCACCGAGCCGTTCACCGCCCCGGTGTCCGGCCACGCGACCGTCCGCTTCGAGGTCGCGCCCGACCGCATCGGCCAGTTCGTCTACGAGATCGAGGTCCGCCCGGTCGACGGCGAGGCGACCACCGCCAACAACCGGCGCGCCTTCGTCGTCAAGGTCCTGCGCGACAAGGTCCGCGCGCTGCACGTCGCCGGCCGCCCCGACTGGGACGTCCGCGCCCTGCGGACCCTGCTCGGCCGCGACCCCAACGTCGAGCTGCTCTCCTACTACATCCTCCGCGGGGCCGACGACGCCGACCGCGAGGACCCGTCCGCCCCGCTGTCGCTGATCGCCTTCCCGACCGACGAGCTCTTCAAGGAGCAGCTCGGCAGCTTCGACCTCGTCATCCTCCACAACTTCGACGCGCTCAACCACCAGGTCGGCCGCTACCTCGCCGACATCGGCCAGTACGTGCAGGACGGCGGCGCGCTGGTCGTGATCGGCGGCGACATGGGCCTCGCCACCGGCGACTACCCGGCCCCGCCGCTCGCCGCCGTCGTCCCGGTCGACATCCGCGCCCCGACCGGCCTCGAGACCGACCCCTTCCGCCCCGCGCTGACCGATGCCGGCCGCCGCCACCCGATCACCGCCTGGATCGACAGCAGCGGCCTGTCCGATTGGTCAGCCCTGCCGCAGCTCGACAGCTACAACCCCGTCAAGCTGGCCCGCCACGAGGCCGCGATCGGCAGCGCCGTCCTGCTCAAGCACCCGAAGGGCGGCCCGCTGCTGGCGATCGCCGAGCCCGGCCGCGGCCGCGTGCTCGTGCTGGCGACCGGCGCGACCTGGCGCCTCGGCTTCTCCGCCGACCTCCCGATCGTCGACGGCGCCCGCCCCTACGACCTCCTGTGGCTCGGCGCGATCCGCTGGCTGCTGCGCGACGCCGCCGCCGACCGCCTGACCCTCGAGACAGACAAGCCGACCTACCTGCTCGGCGCCCCGATCACCCTCCGCGCCACCGCGCTCTCGCCCTCGTACGCGCCCGAGGCCGACGTCGCGATCGACTGGCGCGTCCAGCCGCTCGGCGCCGCCCCCGAGGGCAGCGGCGGCCCGGTCACCCTCCTGTCTCAAGGGACATGGAGCACCGACGCGCTCGGCCGCGCGAGCGAGGTCCTGCGCGGCGGCCTGTCGGTCGGCGCCTACGAGGCCGTCGCCCAGCGGGTCGCCGGCGCCGACCAGCCCGCCGCCGCGCAGCAGGCCCGCCGCGTCTTCCTCGTCCAGGAGGCCGGGCGCGAGCTCGGACGGATCGCCGCCGGCCCCGGCGACGAGCGCCTGAAGCGGCTCGCCGAGGCGACCGGCGGCCGCTCGTTGCGCGCCGAGGCCGACGACCTCCCGGCCGATCCCCCGCTCAAGCCCGGCCACGGCCCCGGCGAGCGCGTCGACAGCCGCCGCGACGTCCCCGTCTGGAGCGGCGGCCTCGCCATGCTCCTGCTCGTCCTCTCGCTCGGCGGCGAGGCCCTGCTGCGCCGCCGCGTCGGCCTCCCGTGAGCCTCGCCGGGCGTCGTCCCGGCCCCCGCGTCGCGACCTCCGGGCGGGTCTCGCCGCCGCGGGTGCCCCTGCGCACCCGCCGGACCCCGCGTCTCCTTTTGCGCCCCTGCACCGGTCTCGGCTACAGTCCCGGGCCGATGGCCTCCCGCACCAAGCCCCCGGGCGACGACTCGACCCCGCCCAAGCGCGTCTCGCGGCACATCCAGCCGCTCGGCCCGCGCGTGCTCGTCCGCGTGATCAAGAGCCCCGACCGCAGCGAGTCCGGCCTGTTCCTCCCGGCTGGCGCGAAGGACAGCCACAGCGAGGCGCTGCTCGCCGAGGTCGTCGAGGTCGCGCGCACCATGCCGAAGGCCGCCTACGTCGTCGACCCCGACGACGACGACGACGACGACCCGCAGGCCGACCTCGGCGAGAACGTCAGCGGGATCCCGGTCGGCGCGCAGGTGCTGTTCGCCAAGGATCAGGGCATCACCGTCCCGTGGGACGACTCGCTGCGGCTGCTCGGCGTCCGTCACGTCCTGGCGATCGTCGACATCATCCCCGAGGACAACCTCCAGTGACCCGCCGCGCCGCCGTCGCCGCGCTCGCCCTGCTCCTGTCCTCCGGGACAGCCCACGCCCAGGCGCCGCTCGCCCTCGACCGCCCGGTCAGCGACGGCGTCGATCGCCCGGTCAAGGACTACTCCGGCGAGGGCGACGCCAGCAGCATCGAGCTCAACCCCGCGCTCCTGTCCGCGACCCGGGGCCTCGACGCCGTGTTCCTCGGCTACCGCGGCGTCAGCCCGTTCACCCGCGGCACCGGCTTCGGCGGCTTCTTCAGCGTCAACCTCGGCCTCGGCTTCGCCACCGGCCTCGGCGTCCAGGCCGTCCGCCCCGGCTTCCTCGGCGGCTACCCCGACGCCCGCGCCGCCGAGAACCCCGACTTCACCAAGATCTCGTGGGCCCTGTCCGCCGGCGACGGCAAGGTCGCCGCGCTCGGCCTCGGCGTCCACTGGCTGCGCGCCGGCGGCCTCCTCCGCGCGCCCGACCTCGACCTCGGCGTCCTGATCCGCCTGCGCAACTGGGCCTCGATCGGCGCGCTCGCCCGCCTCGGCCCGGCCGACCTCGGCGTCCAGCCCGGCCCCGCCGGCCCGCTCCCCAGCGAGTTCGGCGTCGTCGCCGAGGTCGCCGTCCGCCCGCTCGGCACCCGCACGCTCGAGCTCGCCGGCGGCGTCCGGGCCCGCACCCGCGCCGACCAACCTGACCTTCGGTTCAGCCAGTGGGACAGCCTCGGCGTCCTCCCGCGCGGCCGCCTCGCCGTCCGCTGGCAGGGCCTCGAGCTCGCCGCCGAGGTCGAGCAGGTCCGCGTCCACGCCCTCGACCCCGCCACCTTCACCCTCGTCCGCGCCGACAAGGCCGTCCGCGGCTCGGTCCAGCTGGCTGTCGCCTGGGACATGCTCAAAGTGTCAGGCGGCGTGCACGCCGGCCTGAGCGACGCGCTCGACGGCTTCGGCCTCGCCGCCCGCTTCTCCTCGGCGCGGATGGGCCGGGTGTTCTGGCCGCGCCTGGTCGACGCCGAGCGGATCGACCTGTCCGCGGTCAAGGGCGAGCGCGCCCTGATCGCCCTGCTCGAGCGCCTGGACCGCGCCGAGCGGGCCGGCGGGCGCAGCATCCTCCTGCTCGACGCCCGCGACACCAGGCTCGGGTGGGCCGCCCTGCAGGAGCTGCGCGCCGCGATCGTCCGGATCCGCAACGCCGGCGGCCACGTCTTCGCCTACCTCGAGGACGCCAAGCTCAAGGACTACTACCTCGCCAGCGCCGCCGAGAAGATCCTGATCCACCCCGGCGGCGAGCTGCAGGTCTACGGCCTGGCCTCGACCACGCTCTACTTCAAGGGCCTGCTCGACAAGCTCGGCGTCCAGGTCGAGGGCCTCTACATCGACGAGTACAAGTCGGCGCACGAGCGGTTCACCCGCGACGGCGCCTCCGACAAGGACCGCGAGCAGCGCGAGGCCTACCTCGACGACATCTACGCCCAGGTCGTCCGCGACATCGCCCAGGCGCGCGGCCTCGACCAGGCGACCGTCCGCGCCCTCGTCGACGGCGCCCCGCACGGCCCCGAGCAGGCGGTCGCCGCCAGGCTCGCCGACGAGGTCGTGTTCCGCGACCAGGTGATCGAGGAGATCAGCGACGCCGTCGGCGCGCGCGTCAAGTTCGCCCGCTTCGACGACACCTCGCCGGACCAGAAGACCTGGTCGACCGAGCCCTACGTCGCCGTCGTGCTCGTCGAGGGCACGATCATCGACGGCGAGAGCCGGTCGATCCCGCTGCTCGGCACCCAGTTCGCCGGCGGCGACACGATCGCCCGCCAGCTCCGCGCCCTGCGGGCCGACCCCGCCTGCCAGGGCATCGTCCTGCGCGTCAACAGCCCCGGCGGCTCCGCGCTCGCCTCCGACATCATCTGGCGCGAGGTCGCCCGCACCCACGAGGCCCACACCAAAAACCCGCGCCGCAGCCCGCCGATCGCCGTCTCGATGAGCGACGTCGCCGCCTCCGGCGGCTACTATGTGGCGATGGGCGCCGCGCGGATCTTCGCCCAGCCGACCACCCTGACCGGCTCGATCGGCGTCGTCAGCCTGCACTTCGACGTCTCCGGCCTGATGGCCCGGCTCGGCGTCTCGACGACCACCTTCAAGCGCGGCAAGGACGCCGACATCGCCGGCTTCTACCGCCCGTTCACCGAGGGCGAGCGCGCCAAGATGCGGGCCTCGATCCGCCGCGTCTACGACCTGTTCGTCCGCCGCGTCGCCGACGCCCGCGGCAAGACCCCCGAGCAGGTCGACGCGCTCGCCCGCGGCCACGTGTACTCCGGGACAGACGCGAAGGACCTCGGCCTCGTCGACGCCTTCGGCGGCCTGCGCGAGGCGATCGCCCACGTCCGCGACAAGCGCGCCGTCGGCCCCCGCCGCGCGCTCGACGTCCGCGTGTTCCCCGACAAAAAGGGCCTGCTCCAGCTCGTGCTCGAGCTCCTCGGCCCCGACATCGACCGCGGCCTCCAGGCCCGCCTCGCCGACCGCCGCCGCGAGCAGGAGACCCTCCCGCTGCTGCTGACCACCGCCCTCGCGCGCCTCCCGCTCGCCCTGCTGTTCCTCCCGCAAGACGCCCCGAGCGCCCTCATGCCCGCCGTCGTCGAGATCGAGTGATGCCTCGTACGCCCCCGTGGTGCCTCGCCCTCGCGCTCGCGTGCAACGCCGACACGCCGCACATGTCCGAACAGACACCTCGCACGCCCGCGCCCGCGCCCGCGCCGGAGCCCGCCGCGGTCGATCCGCGCGCCGACCTGCTCGCGGCCTCCGACCTCCCCGAGCCGCTGCCCGCGCCGCTGCCGGACGACCCGCTCGGCGTCACGATCCATCGCCTCGCCAACGGCCTGACCGTCTACATCAGCCCTGATCGGTCGGCCCCGCGGGTCACCGCCTGGATCGCCTTCCGCGCCGGCAGCCGGCACGACCCGCCGCACTCGACCGGCCTCGCGCACTACCTCGAGCACATGATGTTCAAGGGCACCGCCCGGCTCGGCACGCTCGACGCCGGCGGCGAGGCCCCGCACCTGGCCGAGATCGCAGGTCTCTACGACCAGCTCGCCGCGACGACCGACCCCGCCGCGCGCGCCGCGATCCTCGCGAAGATCGACCGCGCCACGCAAGCGACCGCCGCGCTGGCGATCCCGAACGAGCTCGACCGCCTCTACGCCCAGCTCGGGATCCTCGACCTCAACGCCTTCACCAGCGACGACACCACCGTCTACACCGCCGACCTCCCGGCCGCGCGGCTCGCCCTGTGGGCCGAGCTCGAGGCCGACCGCCTGACCCAACCGGTCTTCCGCCTCTTCTACCCCGAGCTCGAGGCCGTCTACGAGGAGAAGAACATGAGCCTCGACGACCCCGAGGATCGGGTCGACGAGGCGACGCGGCTCGGCCTGTTCCCCGCGCACCCGTACGGCACCCAGCCGACGATCGGCAGCGTCGAGCACCTCAAGACCCCGGCCTACGCCGAGATGGTCGCCTACCACCGCCGCTGGTACGTCCCCAACAACGCCGCGATCCTGCTCGCCGGCGACGTCGACCCCGCCACCGCCCTGCCGATCCTCGAGCACGCGTTCGGCGGCTGGCTGCCCGCCCCGCTGCCCGAACCGCCGCCCGGCGAGCTGCGCGGGCCGCGGGGCCGCGAGGTCCGCGAGCTGGTCGCCGACGGCGAGCAGTCGGTGACCCTGGCCTTCCGGACAGCCCCGATCGGCCACCCCGACGAGCCCGCGCTCGTCGCCCTCGAGCGCGTCCTCGGCGACCCGGTCGGCGGCCTCGTCGAGACCCGCCTGCTCGTCCCGCAGCTCGTCCCCGACGCCGAGGTCTACGGCGAGCGCCTGCGCGAGGGCGGCTACCTCGCGCTGACCGCCGTCGCCCGCGACGGCCAGCCGCTCGCCGACGTCGAGCGCCTGCTCCGCGACGTCGTCGCCGACGCCCGCGCCGGCCGGCTCACCCGCGAGCAGCTCGACGCCGCCGTGCTGCACGAGACGATCGACCTCCAGCGCGCGCTCGAGTCGAACGAGGAGCGCGCCGAGCACCTGATGACCGCCTTCGTCGGCCGCCAGCCGTGGCCGGCCTACGCCCGCCGGCTCGCCGCCCTGCGCGCGCTGACCCCCGACGACCTCGCCCGCGCCGCCCGCACCTACCTCGGCGACGACGTCGTCGTCGTCCTGCGCCGCCGCGGCCGCTTCGCCGCCCCGGAGATCGCCAAGCCCCAGATCACCCCCGTAGCGATCGACTCCGCCCGTCAGAGCCCGTTCGCCCAGGAGGTCCTGTCGCGCCCCGTCTCGGACCCCGAGCCCGAGGTCCTCGAGGACGGCCGCGACTATGTCCGCAAGGACATGTCCTGCGGGCCGCTGATCGCCGCTCGCAACGACCGCAGCGAGCTGTTCGCGCTGGTCCTCCGCTACGAGCTCGGCACCCGCCGCCGCCCGCTGCTCGGCCAGGCCGCCGCGCTGCTCGACCTCAGCGGCGCCGGCGACCTCGGCCCCGCCGCCCTGCGCGCCCGCCTCTACGAGCTCGGCACCGCGATCGACGTCGACGTCGGCGCCGACCGGACCGAGGTCGTCGTCACCGGCGTCGACCGCAACCTCGAGGCGAGCCTCGCGCTGCTGTCCACCTGGCTCTCGAACCCTGTCTTTCAGGCCAGCGACCTTTCGGCCCTGCTCGCCAACACCCTCAGCGGCCGGCGCGACGAGGAGGACGACCCCGAGGACCTCGCCGCGGCCCTGCGCGACTACGCGGCCTACGGCCCCGCCTCGCCGGTGCTGACCCGCCCGAGCGACCGCCAGCTGCGCAAGGCCGGCGGCCCGGCGCTGCTCGCCGAGCTGCGCGGGCTGTTCGACGCCGCCCACCACACCCTGTACTTCGGGCCACGTCCCGCCGACCAGATCGCCCCCGCGCTCGTCCTCGGCGCCGGCAGGCCGGTCCCGCCGCGACCGCCGCTGCGTCACCGCCGGGCCGCAGGGACCACGATCTACTTCCTCGACAAGGACGTCACGCAGGCCCAGATCGACGTGCTCCTGCCGCAGCCGCCGGCCGGGTCCGCCGACCGCGCGCTCGCGGAGCTCGTCAGCCAGGCCCTCGGCGGCGACATGAGCGGCCTCGCCTTCCAGGAGATCCGCGAGGCCCGCGGGCTCGCCTACAGCGCCGGCGCGTTCATCGACCTCGGCGCCCGCCCGGACGACGAGGCCGCGCTGCACGGCAGCCTCGCCTCGCAGGGCGACAAGGCGGCCGACGCCCTCGCCCTGATGCTCGGCCTCCTGCGCGCCCCGCCCCTCGGCCCCGAGCGGTTCGCCGCCGCACGACTTGCGCTGCTCCGCGAATACGCGACCGACCGGATCCCCCCGCGCGCCCGCCCGGGCTGGGTCCAGGTGTGGCTCGAGCGCGGCGACACCTCCGACCCGCGGCCCGCCCTCCGCCGCGCGCTCCAGGAGACCGACCTCGCGGCCGTGCAGGCCTACCTCGCCCGCTTCGCCGGCGCCCCGGCGATCGTCAGCGTCCTCGGCGACCGCCGCCGCGTCGACCTCGCCCGCCTCCGCAGCCTCGGCACCCTCGTCGAGGTCGACCCGTCGGCGCTGTTCCCCTACAGCCGCCCCTGACCCAAAAGACAGCCAAGAGAGCACGGACCGGCGACCCGCGCCGCAGGCCCTGCGGGGCCCCTCGGGGGCTCCGCCGCGCGCCCGCGCGACTTGACGCCCGCCGCCGCCCCGGGGACAGTGGAGGGCGGAGTCACCTATCACCATGGCCTCTCGTAGCTTATCGATCCCGCACCACGCCCTCGTCACCGGCGCGCTCGGCCTCGCCTTCAGCCTCGGCGGCTGCGCCGACGACAGCAGCTTCGACCCGTGCGCCGAGGCCGGCTCCGACGACCCGGCCTGCAACAGCACCGCCGACGACGGCTTCCAGGACGACGGCACCGTCGACGACGGCTACCTCGACGACGGCTACCTCGACGACGGCTACTACGACACTGGCTGGGACGACGGCTACTACGACACCGGCTGGGACGACGGCTGGGACGACGGCTTGGACGACGGCTACTACACCGACCCGTTCCCGACCACCGACCCGGTGACCACCGAGCCGAGCGCCTCCTGGACGACCGCCGAGACCGACCCGGGCACGACCGACATCACCGCCTCGAGCAGCACCACCGGCACCGACTCGAGCGGCACCGACTCCGGCACCACCGGCACGAGCACCGACTCCGGCACCGACTCGAGCGGCAGCGGCACCGACTCCGGCACCGACTCCGACACCGGCGGCGACGAGGTCAACTTCCCGCCGCTCGGCGTGTTCGGCGACGACGTGATCGAGCCCGACCTCGTCGGCACGTGGAGCCTGCAGTGGACCCCCGACGGCACCACCTGGGACAGCGTCCTCACGATCGACGACTCCGGCAACTTCCTCTGGCGCGAGACCAGCGCCGACTGCACCGCCGACACGCTCGCCACCGGCGTCCTGTGGGTCGAGCCCGGCCAGCTCGTCATGCACGTCGAGACCTGGGACCGCGCGCTCCCGTGGGACACCCTGGCGATCGCCGGCCAGGAGTTCGCCCCGCCGTTCCGCCTGCGCATGAGCTACGCGCTGCTCGGCCCCAACCTCGGCCTGACCGCCCCCGACGGCATCGTCGAGGCCGAGCCGTTCACCGGCCGCGCCTACCTCCAGACCGACTTCCAGGGCAATTTCATCGCCGGCACCTACATCGGCGAGGCCGAGCTGCTCGCCGCCTTCCAGGGCGAGACCGAGCCCAAGGTGATCGTCCGCGACCGCTGGACCGCCACCCTCGACGCCGAGCCCGCCGACATCGCCGAGAGCACCGGCATCGTCTTCCGCGACCAGATCTACTGGGGCCTCGACCCGCCGGTCGCCACCCCGCAGCTCTTCGAGAGCGGCAACTGGACCTGCCTCTACGGCTGCACCCTGCCCGCCGGCGCCACCCTGATCAACGGCGGCAACCTCTACGCCTACGGCCCCTACGCCGGCTACCAGCGGATGATGACCTTCGCCTCCGGCCGCTCGTTCAAGCGCGACATCGACACCGACTGTCCCTGAGGACCTGCCCCCGGGGGCCTGTCCCCTGGGACCTTCTCCATGGGACCTGCCCCGCAGGCCCTCGCCGCTGCCCGGGCGCGGGGCCTCTCCGCTGCCCGGACGCGGGGCCCCGAAGATTGTGGAGCGGGCGGACCCGGCGCGCGCTATGGGTCCCTCGCTTCCGGCGGGCTCCCCCCCATGGCCGTGCTCGGCGGCTCGCATGAACACGTCTCGGGTGGCGCTAAGGACAGGTTTCAAACGTACTGTCTCGAGTGCCAGCCAAGCCGCCTGCGCGCGCGCCATGGGCTCCGCCCCACCGGCGTCCCATGCGCCGCGCCGGGTCCGCCCTCCGACGACCTTGGCGGGCCCCGCTCATCGCCCTGCCTCGGTCCTCTCGCCACCGTCAACCTCCGCATCCCGACGGCCCCCGCTCATCGCCCTGCCTCGGTCCTCTCGCCGCTGTGAACCCGACGAACCCCGCTCATCGCCCTGCCTCGGTCAATCTGCCGCCGTCAACCTCCGCACCTCGACGCCCCCCGCTCATCCCCGTGCATCGGCCCTCTCGCCGCCGAGAACCTTCTTCAGCTGGTCCTGCGCCGGCGCGAAGGCCTCCACGGACCGAAGCGCGGGGCTCACCGAGTTCTTCGGGGCGCGTCCCCGGGGCGGCGCAGTGGGACGCCGGCGGGGCGGAGCCCATGGCGCGCGCGCAGGCGGCTTGGCTGGCACTCGAGACAGTACGTTTGAAACCTGTCCCTCGCGCCACCCGGAACGCGTTCACGCGAGCCGCCGAGCACGGCCATGGGGGGGAGCCCGCCGACAGCGAGGGCCCCGCGGAGCCGCCCCGGGGACGCGCCCACCCAGGCCTCCGGAGCCCCGCGCCCCCGGACCCGCGTCAAGAGTTGCTGAGCAGCTGCTCGACCTCGGTCTGCGACCCGAGCACCTTGCGCGACAGCTCGAAGAACAGCTCGCGCTCGCGCCCGCCGCGGCGGCTCGCCCGCAGGATCGGCACCAGCGAGTGCAGCGCCTTGACCCGCTCGCCGAGGTCGAGCGCCAGCAGGCGCTCGACCAGCGACTCGATCGCCGGCGGCTTGTGCAGCAGCTCCGACAGCTCGACCCGCCGGCCGACCGGGATCGGCAGCCGCTCGAGCAGGTTGTCGAAGTGGATCGCCTCGTGGAAGTCGAGGTGCCCGTCGAGGTTGACGAACACGGCCGCGAGGCCGACGGCCAGCTCCGCGCGCGCGTGGGCCTGCTGGGTCCAGGCGTCGCGCCAGCGGGCGACCTTCTCGAGATCGACCCCGAGGCGCCGGGCGATCCGGTCGTGGACCGTCGCCTCGACGTCCGACCCGGTCCCGTCGGCCAGCGCCATCTGCCAGCAGCGGCGCAGCACGTCCTCTTGCTTGGCCTCGTCGGCGACCGGCCCCAGCTCCATGAAGCGGCGCTCGAGCTGCTCCTGGTGCGAGAGGACATCCATCCAGATCAGCTGGTCTTGCTCGCTGAGGGCCGAACCGACGTAGCGGAGCACCTCGTCCCACTCGCCGATGTCGAGGATCTCGTCGGCGTGGGCGATGAGCCCGCAGCCCACCAAAATCCATTCTTGCTCGCTCGTGAGCGCCACCGTGCCTCTCTTTCCGTCCCCGAAGGGTACAACAGATCCCGCGCCGCCGGTCCGCGGGGTCACTCGATGAAGACCGCCTCCTCGGCGAGGGCGAGGTCCTCCGGGCGGTCCGACAGCCACAGGCTCGGCGGCAGCCGGCGCAGCACCCACAGGAGCGCGCCCTCCCCGACCCCCAGCGGCGACGGCAGCTTGAGCCCGAAGATCGCGCTGATCTGCTCGGCGATCCCCGGCGGAGTCGGGACATGTCGCACCTCGCCCTCGCGCGGCCCGAGCCCGGCCTTCGCGCGCGCGTACGCGACCGCCTCGTGCAGCCCCCCGTACGCGTCGACCAGCCCGACCTCGCGCGCCCGCACCCCGCTCCACACCCGCCCGCGCGCCACCTTGTCGACCTGCTCCGGCGTCATCCGCCGCGCCTTCGCCACCCGCGCCGTGAACTCCTTGTAGCTCGCGTCGACCCCCGCCTGCGTCGCCGCCCGCTCGTCGTCCGAGTACGGCTTGAACCACGAGTACATCCCCGCCCGCGCCCCGACCTCGACCGCCTCGACCCGCACCCCGAACTTCGCCAGCGCCCCCGACACGTCGACCTTCGGCCGGAACACCCCGATGCTGCCCGTCCGCGTCGTCGCGTCGGCGAAGATGTAGCTCGCCGCCGTCGCCACGTAGTACCCGCCCGACGCCGCGACGTCGCCCATCGACACCACCACCGGCTTGTTCGCCGCGACCCGGTCGAGCGCCCGCGCCATGTCGTCCGACGCCGCGACCGACCCGCCCGGGCTGTCGATCCGCACCACGACCGCCTTGACCCGCCGGTCGTCGCGCAGCGCGTCGATCGCTTTGACCAACGTCCGCCCGCCCGCGAGCTTGCTGCCGACGATCGGGATCTCGAGGCTGTCGCCGTCGGCGATCGTGCCCTCGACGTGGACGACCGCGATCACCGGACCTGGCCCGAAGGACTGGTCGTGCGGCGGCCGCCGGCTCGGCGCCGCGAGCGCGACCTCGCGCCCGAGCCACTTCTCCAGCTCGCCCTCGAGCTCGTCGGGGTAGCCGATCGCGTCGATCATGCCCATCCGCAGCGCTGCGTCGGCGGTGTGCGGCGCCGTGTCGACCCACCGCGCGATCTCCTCCGGCGTCCGCGTCCGCCCGGCCGCGATCAACCGGACCACGTGGTTCCACGTGTCGGTCAGCACCAGCCTGCGCTGCGCGTCGGCCTCCGGCGTCGGCCCCGTCCGCTCGAACTGCTCCGGCCGCGACTTGTACTCGTACGCGCGCACGAACTCGGCCTTCGCCCCGAGCTTGCCGAGCAGCTCCGCGTAGAAGAACGTCTCCGAGCGCATGCCGATGATCGCCAGCCGCGTCCCCGGGTGCAGCACGATCCGGTCCGCCGCCGCCGCCAGGAAGTAGTCCTTCAAGCCCGCGCTGCGCAGGTACACCACGACCTTCCCGCCGCGCCCGCGCACCCGCGCGATCGCCTCGCGCACCTCCTCGACCTCGCCCCACCCGTATCCGGTCCCGTCGAGCTCGAGCGCGACGATCGCCTTCGCCGCCCGCCGCTCCGCGTAGCGATCGAGCTCCTCGATCAGCCGCAGCACCCCGCGGTCCCCGCGATACTTCTCCAGGTCGAACCGCACCGCCTCGTTCAGCCGGTCCGCGACGCTCGCGTAGCGCTCCGCCGATGCCCGCACCTTCCACGCCCCGCCCTGCACCCCGTAGTTGAGCAGCGAGTAGTCGCTCGGCTCCCTGCCGACGAACCCGAGCATCGGCGCCCCCGCGACGCCGACGTGCGCGAAGTCGACCTCGAGCCCGAGCATCGCCCTCACCGTGATCGGCGGGATCTGGCTGAACGGCGCCTGCCAGTGGAAGTACCGCTCGACCTCGCCGAAGATCCGCCAGCTCTGCCCCCCGAACGCGATCCGCCCGCGCGGCGCCATGATCGGAACGAACCAGCGGCGATCACCGTTCGGCACCGGCGCGATCCGGCTGCCGACACCGAGTTCCAGGTGCGGCATCCCCTTGATCGGTCGCACCACCACCTCGGCGTCGAGCTCGAACGGCTGCGTGCGATTCGCGATGGTCGGCGCCGCCGCAGAGAACTCAGGAACGTCACGCCCGGCCATCGGCGTGTTGAACCCGCGCGCGACCAGACCGAGCCCGACGTACCGGCTCGGGTGGTACGCGAGCGACAGATCGAACTGATTGAGCCCGTCCGCGTAGACGTTCTTCGTCGACCACAGCCGCGCGTAGCTGATCCCGAGCGACAGCCCCTTCACCCAGCGCATCAGCGGCACCGCGACCGCGAACGTCAACTTGTTGTACCCGTGCAGCGACGGGAGCCACCGGTTCTCGTAGTTTCCGAGCACCGGCGTATACGGCACGCTCCCCCAGCCCGCCGGCATCAGCCGCTGGTACCCGACCCCGAGCGACAGGAAGTTCTCCGCCAGCTTCTGCCCGAACAGCCTGAGCGTCAGCGGCAGCGCCAGGAACACCCCGAACCCGGACCCGCGCCGCTGCGACGTCGTCCGCGTCAGGCTGCCCGCGAACACCCCGTTGAACCCCTTTAAGAAGCCCATCGCCGCCGGGTTGACCGCCACCGACGCCCCGTCCGCCTCCCCCGCCACATAGCTGCGCGGCATGTCGGCGTCGCGCAGCAGCGACCGTCCCTCGCCCGAGCCATCCACGCTGTCGACCGGCGGCGCCGCGCTCGCCGTGCTCGCCCCGACCGCCAGCATGGCTCCGAGGACATGCCCGATCCGACCGGACCGCCGGGTCATCTTCGCTCGCCTGCGCGCAGCCTCGCTCACGGCTCGATCCATACCACGGTCACGCCCTCGCCGCCCTCCTGGGACAGCCCGGGTCGGGTCTTGTGGACGAACGGTTGTTCGGCCAGGTACTCGCGCACCGCCTTGCGCAGCGCCCCGGTCCCGTGCCCGTGGATCACCGCGACCACCTCCCGATCCTTCTGTAGGGCCTCGTCGAGGAACCGCTCGAGCGAGCGCAGCGCCTCCTCGTGCCGGGCCCCGCGGACATCGACGCTGTTGTCGATCCCGACCTCGATCGGCGTCGGCGCCTCCCCGAAGTGTTTCCCCGCCGTCGACACGATCGTCTCCTGCGGCCCCCAGCTGCGGATCGGCGCCGCGACATCCGGCTTCACCTTCGTCCGGGCCCGCTCGGGCTGCCGCAGCGAGCGGAGCTCCGCGATCGGCACCGTCGTCTTGAGCGCCTCGACCTGGACCACCGCGCGGTCGCCCTTGACGCTGACCACCTCGCCCTCCTTGTCGAGCGACAGCACCTTCACCCGCTCCCCGACCTCGACCTGCGCCGGCGGCTGCCCCTGCGGCTTCGGGCTCGGCTCGCGCTGCCCGGCCAGGCGCTCGCGCCCGCGCACCAGCGCCTCCTTCGCGCCCTCGACCGCCGCCTCGACGCCCCCCTCCTTCTCCGCCTTGCGCAGCGCCTTGCGCAGCGCCGTCACCTCGACCGACAGCCCGCGCAGCTCCGCCGTCGCCGCCTCGTACGCCTTCTGCTTGCGGGACTTCGCCTGCTCGAGCGCCGCGGCCTCGCGACGCGCCAGCTCCTGCGCGCGCCGCCGCAGCTCCGCCCGCTCGCGCTCGAGCTCCTGCCGCGTCGAGATCAGCCGGTCGCGCTCCGCGACCACCTCCTGCAGCAGCCGGTCGACCTTCAGCCGCGCGTCGTCAATTAGACTCTCCGCCACCTGCAGCACCGGCTCCGGCAGCCCGAGCCGGCGCGCCACCGCCAGCGCGCTCGACGGCCCCGGCACCCCGAGCAGCAGGCGGAACGTCGGCCGCATCTGCTCGAGGTCGAACCCGACCGACGCGTTCTCGAAGCGCCCGGGGAACCGCTGCGCCAGCAGCTTGAGCCGCTCGTAGTGGGTCGTCGTCACCACCGTCGCCCCCGCCTCGGTCAGCGCCAGCAGGATCGCCTCGGCGAGCGCCGCACCCTGCTCCGGATCCGTTCCGACCGCGATCTCGTCGAGCAGCACCAGCGCCGCGTTCTTCTCGCGACCCGCCGCCGCCAGCGCCGCGCGGACGTGCTGCATGTGCGCCGAGAACGTCGACAGGTTGGCGGTGATCGACTGGTCGTCGCCGACGTCGGTCACGATCGCGCGGACCACCGGCAGCCGCGCCGGCCGCTTTGTCGGCAGGCGCAGCCCGGCCTGGGCCATCAGCGTGCACAGCCCCAGCGTCTTGAGCGCGACCGTCTTGCCGCCCGCGTTCGGCCCGCTGATCACCAGCGCCGACCCGGCCTCGATCACGATGTCGTTCGGCACCACATCGACCCCGTCGAGCACCATCAACGGGTGCCGCGCCGCGATCAGCTCGAACCGCGGCGCCTCGCCCTCGCTCGCCTCGCCGACCCGCGGCGCGACCCCGCCGTAGGCCGCCGCGAAGCGCAGCCGCGCGTGGATCGCGTCGATCGCGACCAGCTGCGCCTGGTTCGTCTTCAACGCCTCGGCCGCAGCCCCGACCCCCTTGCTCAGCTGCTCGAGCACCCGCCGCTCCTCCGCGGCCGCCTGCACCTGCGCCGCGCGCAGCGAGTTGTTCTCCTCGATCAGCTCGCGCGGCTCGACGAACAGCGTCTGCCCGGTCGCGCTGCTGTCGTGGATGATCCCCGTCAGCGACCCGCGGCGCTCGAACGCGTCGGCGCGGACCGGCAGGACCACCCGGCCCTCGCGCTCGGTGTAGTACGCGTCCTGCAGCACCTCCGCGACGCCTGTCTGTTTGACCAGGCGGGCGGCCGTCTTCATCAGGTTCGCCTTGAGCTCGCGGACCCGCTGGCGCGCCCGGAACAGTCCGGGGCTCGCGCCGTCGACGATCCACGGCTCGCCTTCGGGTCCGTCCGGCGCGACCGATCGCGCCAGCGCCGCGGCCAGCTCGCGCTGGGGGCTCAGGGCCTCCACGCGGACCGCGATCGCCGCGACCCCGAGATCGCCCGCGTAGCCGCGCTCGCTCTTGACCGCCTCGAGGAGATCGACACACAGCGCCGCCGCCTGCAGCTGGTACAGCGCGGCCAGCAGCTCGGCCGGCGTCAGCGCGCTCCCGCGGCTGGCCCGCGCGGCCGGCTCGGAGACATCGTTCACCCGCGCGAGCGCCTCGGCGAGCCCGACCGGCGACCCGGCCTCGCGCTGCAGCGTCGCCTGCACGGCGAGCAGCGCACCGAGCCCGTCCTGCTCGCGCAGCCAGGCGGCGATCTGCGCCGCGTCGTCGCTGCGCCGCAGCACCGGCGCGGCCGGGGCGGCCTCGGACTCGCCGAGGTCGAGCGCGAGCTCGTCCGCGAGCGAGGCCCGGGCGACCGCCGTCCGCAGGTGCTCGGCGAAGCGCTCGCACAAGGTGGGCCAACCCAGGTGCAGCAGCACCGGGCGCAGCGAGGGGCGCCGGTCCGGGCGCGAGGACGTTCGCGGGCGATTCACGGCCGCGGATTATGCCGAAAGTTTGGCCCCGCGCCTTGGGGCCGCCTGGGGGCCGTCAGGCGCGATTTTTTTGATAGGCAAAGGCTGGCGCAAACAGATACCGTACGGTTCGGGATGATGCGCGCCCTCTTCCTTTTTCTGGTCCTCGGCGTGTACTGGGCCCTGCTTTCGGGGCAGTTCCACAACTACTTCCTGATCGAGGCCGGCGTCCTGTGCATCGCCTTCGTGATCTGGCTCGCCGGCCGGATGGGGCTGCTGGACGACGAGGGCGTCCCCGCGCGGTACTACCCGCGGCTGATCCCTTATGTGCCGTACCTGGCCTGGCAGGTGATCCTGTCGAACTGGGACGTGCTCAAGCGGATCTGGGCGAGCGACGCGCCGATCGACCCGCGGGTCGCCCGGGTCCCGTACGCCACCCGGTCGGGGTTCGTCACCACCACCTACGCCAACTCGATCACCCTGACCCCGGGGACAGTCACGATCGACGTCGGCGAGCGCGAGCTGCTGATCCACTGCCTGACCAAGGAGGGCGAGGACGGCCTGCTCGAGGGCGACATGGAGCGCCACGCGAAGACCCTGGAGGGCGCCTGATGTCCCACGTCTACCTCGCCACCGCCGTCGTCCTGCTGGTCGGCGCCTTCATGCTGCTCTACCGGGCGATCGCCGGGCCGACCGTCTACGACCGGATCCTCGCGACCAACGCGATCGGCACCAAGACGATCATCTTCGTCACCCTGCTCGGCTACATCAGCGGGCGGACCGAGTTCATCGACATGGCGATCGTCTACGCCCTGATCGCCTTCATCACCACGATCGCGGTCCTCAAGTACATCGAGAAAGGCCGGCTCGACTGACATGCACTGGAACGAGATCGTCACCACCGTCCTGCTCTCGCTCGGCTGCGTGATCTCCTTCTCCGGCTCGTACGGCGTGATCAAGCTGCCGGACTTCTACGCCCGCCTGCACGCCGCCGGGAAGACCGACTCGCTGGCCCAGCTCCTGATCTTCCTCGGCCTCGTGTTCGTCACGCCCGACCTGCTGACCCAGATCAAGCTCCTGCTCGTGGCGATGGTCCTGCTGATCACCGCCCCGACCGCGACCCACGCGATCACCAAGGCCGCCCACCTCGACGGCCTGCGCCCCTGGACCAAGTCCGAGCGAGGAGGCCGGCCGTGAACGCCGTCGTCCTGATCGATACCCTGCTCCTGCTCCTCGTCACCGTCAGCGCGATCGCGATCATCGAGGTCCGGAGCCTCTACTCGTCGGCGATGCTGACCGGCGTCTACAGCCTGCTGATGGCCCTCGTGTGGGTCAACATGCACTCGATGGACGTCGCCTTCACCGAGGCGGCCGTCGGCGGCGGCATCTCGACGATCCTCCTGATCGGCACGCTCGTCCACGTCGGCCGCGAGGAGAAGCCGCTCAAGAAGCGGCTCCACGTCCCCGCGCTGATCTTCACCGCGCTGACCGGCGCCGCGCTGATCTACGGCACGCTCGACATGCCGCGCTTCGGCGACCCGGCCGCGCCGATCCACCACTACCGCGTGCCGGAGATGCTCGCGCAGACGGTCGGCTTCGTCAACAAGACCCCCGGCAAGCAGCCCGCGCCCGAGGGCTTCGACGCCCAGCAGTACCGGACCTTCGACGGCCGCGTGAAGGACATCCCGGCCGACCCGACCGACACCGCGTGGCGCGAGAACTCGCCGCTGCGGACCGAGGGCCTCTTGATCCCGACGGTCCCCTACCAGCACGACGCGCACGCCGAGCCCGGCCACCACCTCCACCCGCCGGACGACTTCAACGGCCACGTCCCGAACTCCGTCACCTCGCTGCTCGCGGCCTACCGCGGCTACGACACGATGTTCGAGACGACGGTGATCTTCACCGCCGGCGTCAGCCTGATCCTGCTGCTCCGCCGCCCGCGCCGCGAGGGCTACCTGCAGAAGGGCGCGCCGCTCGGCGACCAGGTGATCTTGCGGGTCGTCACCAAGATGTCGATCCCGTTCATCCTGATCTTCGGCTTCTACGTGATCACCCACGGCGAGCTCGGCCCCGGCGGCGGCTTCCAGGGCGGCGTCATCCTCGCGACCGCGTTCATCCTCTACGCGCTGATCTTCGGCCGCCCCGCGCTCTACCGCATCGTCCCCCCGCCGGTCTCCGACGTGCTGACCGGCGTCGGCGTCCTCGTCTACAGCGGCACCGGCGCGGCCTGCATGCTGCTCGGCGGCAAGTTCCTCGACTACGCGTTCCTCAACACCGCGAGCCCCGGCGACGGCGAGGCGCTCGGGATGACCCTCGTCGAGTACGGGGTCGGCATCACCGTCAGCATGGTCATGCTCACGATCTTCAACCAGCTCGCGGAGGAGCAGTCCAAGTGACCGACGTCCTCGGCATCTACAACTACTGGATCTACGTCCTGCTGATGATGATCGGCCTCTACGGCGTGATCGCCAAGCCGAACCTGATCAAGCAGGCGATCGCCCTCGGGCTGTTCCAGACCGGGATCTTCCTCTACTACATCTCGATGGCCGTGATCGACGGCGGCACCGCCCCGATCTGGACCACGATCGAGCACGGCGCGCAGAAGTTCCAGGGCCCGTACGACAACCCGCTGCCGCACGTCCTGATCCTGACCGCGATCGTCGTCAGCGTCAGCGTGCTCGCCGTCGCGCTCGCGCTGATCATCAACATCAAGCGCCAGTACGGCACGATCGAGGCCGACGAGATCGAGGCGATGGACCTCGCCGACAAGGCCCGCGACTACGTCCGCGGCCAGGTCGTCGACGCCGCCGACGACGCCGAGACGAAGCTGGAGGGCCGCCACCATGTTTGAGATCGAGGCCAACCTCCCCGTCCTCGTCGTCACCGTGCCGCTGATCGGCGGCATCCTCACGATCCTCATGGGCCGCGGCAAGGGCCCGTGGGCGTGGGCGACCCTGATCACCGGCGTCGTCTTCTACTTCACCTGGCGCCTGATGCAGGCCGTGCTCGCCAGCAAGACGGGCATGATCAGCTACGAGCTCGGCAACTGGCCGCGCCAGTGGGGCATCGAGTACCGCGTCGACGCGCTCAACGCCTTCATCCTGCTGACCGTCGCCGGCGTCTCGTTCGTCACCACGCTCTACGCCCAGAAGTCGGTCGAGAAGGAGATCCCGCAGGACCGCCACAACTTCTTCTACGCGGTGTGGGTCCTCGCCGTCTGCGGCCTCCTCGGCATCACCGTCACCGGCGACGCGTTCAACGTCTACGTCCTGCTCGAGATCAGCTCGCTCACCGTGTACGCGCTGATCGCGATGGGCAAGGACATCAACCGCCAGGCCCTGACCGCGAGCCTGCGCTACCTGATCCTCGGCAGCGTCGGCGCGAGCTTCATCCTGCTCGGCATCGGTTACCTGATGATGGTCACCGGCACGCTGAACATGCAGGACATCCACGACCGCCTGGTCGCGATGCCCGACGCCGTGCACAACCGCACCGTCCTGGTCGCCTTCGCGTTCCTGCTGGTCGGCCTCGGCATGAAGATGGCCCTGTTCCCGCTGCACATGTGGCTGCCGCGGGCCTACACGTTCGCGCCCTCGGCGGTCAGCGCCCTGCTCTCGGCGACCGCGACCAAGGTCGGCGTGTACATGGCCTTCCGCTTCCTGTTCACGATCTTCGGCGTCGGCTTCTCGTTCGTCGCCATGCCGGCGCACATCGTCCTCAGCGCCTGCGCCTGCACCGGCATCCTCGTCACCGGCGTCACCGCCGTCCGCCAGACCAACCTCAAGCGCCTGCTCGCCTACTCCTCGGTCGGCCAGCTCGGCTACATCGTCGCCGGCTTCGCGCTCGCCAACGTCCACGGCGTCGCCGGCTCGGTTGTCCACATCTTCAACCACGCCGTGATGAAGGGCGGCATGTTCATGGCCGCCGGCGCGATCATGTACCGCGTCGGCCGCTGCGACCTCCGGGCGATCCGCGGCCTCGGCAAGCGCATGCCGCTGACGATGGCCGCCTTCGTCCTCGGCGGCCTCGGCCTCGTCGGCTTCCCGCTGACCGCCGGCTTCATCAGCAAGTGGTACCTCGTCCAGGGCGCGCTCCAGGCCCCGCACATGTGGCCGGTCGCCGCCGTCGTCCTCGTCGGCTCGCTGCTCGCCGTCGCCTACACCTGGCGCGTCGTCGAGGCCGCCTACTTCCAGGAGCCCGAGGGCGAGAGCGCCACCGTCACCGAGGCCCCGCTGTCGATGGTCGCGCCGATGTGGATCCTGATCGGCGCCAGCATCTACTTCGGCATCAACGCCACCTTCACCGGCGAGATCTCGATGCGCGCCGCCAAGAGCCTGCTCGGAGGGGCACCATGATCCACCTCGACCTGAGCCCGCCGCTGCTTGCGATCTACATCCCGCTCGTCGGGGCCCTCCTGATCTCGCTCGCGGGCCGCTGGCCCAACCTGCGCGAGGCCGTCACCCTGCTGACCGCCGGCGCGCTCTTGTGGGTCGTCGCCGGCATCACCCCGAAGCTCCTCGCGCCCGACTTCTGGGCGATCTACGCCAAGGCCCCGCCGCTGCGGATCGTCGAGGTCCTGCCGGGCGTGTGGTTGGAGCTCAAGGTCGAGCCGCTCGGCATGCTGTTCGCCCTGATCGCGTCGAGCCTGTGGATCTTGAACTCGCTCTACTCGATCGGCTACATGCGCGGCAACCACGAGCACAACCAGACGCGCTTCTACGTCTGCTTCGCGCTCGCGATCTCGTCGGTGATGGGCCTCGCGTTCGCCGGCAACCTGTTCACCCTGTTCGTCTTCTACGAGGCGCTGACGCTGACGACCTACCCGCTGGTCGCCCACAAGGGCACCGCCGAGGCGATCCGCTCGGCCCGCACCTACCTCGGGATCCTCGTCGCCACCTCGGTCTGCTTCCTGCTCGCCGGCATCGTCGGCACCTACGTCTACACCGGCGACATGGCGTTCCGTCCCGGCGGCGTGTTCACCCGCGCGCTCGCCGACGGCCGCCTGACCGCGCCCGCGTTCGGGATCCTGTTCCTCCTCTACATGTACGGCATCGGCAAGGCCGCGCTGATGCCGATGCACCGCTGGCTGCCCGCCGCGATGGTCGCCCCGACCCCCGTCTCGGCGCTCCTCCACGCGGTCGCCGTCGTCAAGGCCGGCGTGTTCTCGGTCCTCAAGGTGATCGTCTACGTGTTCGGCCCCGCCGCGCTCGTCCGCTACGGCGCCGGCGAGTGGCTGATCTACGTCGCCGGCTTCACGATCGTCGCCGCCTCGTCGGTCGCGCTGTTCCAGGACAACCTCAAGCGCCGCCTCGCCTACTCGACCGTCAGCCAGCTCAGCTACGTCGTGATCGCCGCGGCCCTCCTCTCGCCGCTGTCGATCACCGCCGCCGCGCTGCACATCGCCGCCCACGCGTTCGGCAAGATCACCCTGTTCTTCGCCGCCGGCTCGATCTACACCGCCGCGCACAAGACCGAGATCAGCCAGCTCGACGGCATCGGCCGCAAGATGCCGTTCACGATGGCCGCGTTCACGATCGGCTCCCTGTCGATGATCGGCCTGCCGCCGACCGCCGGCTTCATCAGCAAGTGGTACCTGCTGCAGGCGACCTGGGAGACCGACGCGCCGTTCGTGCTCGTCGTCGTCGTACTGTCGACCCTGCTCAACGCCGCCTACTTCCTCCCGATCGTCTACCGCGCGTTCTTCGTCGCCCCGCCCTCGCGCGAGCACCTCAAGCACCTCTCGTCGGCCGACGGCGAGTTCGGCGACGAGACCTCGCACCACGGCCACGACGCGCACCACCACCACCAGCACCACCACGGCGACCACGGCGACCACGGCGAGGCGCCGTGGCCGATCGTCGTCGCGCTGTGCTGCACCGCCGCCGCGACGATCGCCTTCTTCTTCTACAGCGACCTCGCCATCAGCCTCGCGACCCAGCTCCGGAGGGGCCTCCCGTGAGTCTCGAAGACCCGAAGACCATTCGCGCGCTGTGGACCGGCTCCCTGGTCGTCCTCGCGCTCCTCGTCCTGGCTGACTTCTGGGTCATGCACGACCCGCACCACCACGCCCACTTCGGCGTCGACGGCACCTTCGGCTTCTACGCCTGGTACGGCTTCGGCGTCTGCGCGGTCATGGTGCTCGTCTCCAAGTTCGTCATCGGCCTCATCCTCAAGCGCAAGGACACCTACTACGATGACTGAAGCGGTCGGCCTCCCTCCCCCGGGCGTGATCCTGATCGCCGGCGGCCTGCTGCTCCCGCTGCTGCGCGGCGCGGCGCCGGCCGTCGCCCTGCTGCTGCCGCTGCTGACCCTCGGCGCGATCTGGTCGCTCCCCTCGGACCTCAACGTCTCGATGTCGTTCATGGGCGACCTCGAGCTGACCCCGCTCGCCTTTCAGGCGCCGACCCTCGTGTTCGCCACGATCTTCGCGATCATGGCGTTCGCCGGCGCCCTGTTCGCCCACCCGCTCCAGGGCCTGCAGAGCGAGCGCGGCAAGCGGTGGCGCGTCGAGCTGCCGGCCGCGTTCGTCTACGCCGGCTCGGCGATCTGCGTCACCTTCGCCGGCGACATCCTCAGCCTGTTCCTGTTCTGGGAGCTGATGGCGATCGGCTCGACGACGGTGATCTGGAGCGCCGGCACCAGGGAGTCCGGCCGCGCCGGCTACCGCTACGCGCTCGTCCACTTCGTCGGCGGCGTGCTGATGATGGCCGGGATCCTCGCCAAGGTGTTCGCGCTGCAGAGCGCCGGCGTCGCCGACCCGCTCGCCCTCCACCACTTCGCGTTCGGCGCGGCCGGCTTCGAGGGCCTGTCCTGGGGGACAGGCGACACCGCGGCCTGGCTGATCCTGCTCGGGATCCTCGTCAACGCCGCCGCCCCGCCGCTCGGCTCGTGGCTCGCCGACGCCTACCCCGAGGCGTCCGAGAGCGGCACCGTGTTCCTCTCGGCGTTCACCACCAAGACCAGCGTCTACGTGCTGATGCTGCTGTTCGCCGGCGCGCAGCTGCTGGTCTACGTCGGCCTGCTGATGGCGGTCTACGGGATCGTGTACGCGATCCTCGAGAACGACATGCGCCGGATCCTCGCCTACTCGATCGTCAACCAGGTCGGGTTCATGGTCACCGGCATCGGCATCGGCACCGCGATGGCCCTCAACGGCGCCGCCGCCCACGCGTTCGCCCACATCATCTACAAGGCGCTCCTGCTGATGTCGGCCGGCAGCGTCCTCTACATGACCGGCAAGCGCAAGTGCACCGACCTCGGCGGCCTCTACCACTCGATGCCGATCACGATGTACTGCGGCATCATCGGCGCGCTGGCGATCTCGTCGTTCCCGTTCACCTCGGGCTTCGTCACCAAGTCGATGATCACCCAGGCCGCCGCCGACCAGCACATCGCCCTCGCCTGGTTCGTGCTGACCGCGGCGTCCGCCGGCGTGTTCCTCCACGCCGGCATCAAGTTCCCGTGGTTCGTGTTCTTCCAGAAGGACTCCGGCCTGCGCCCGAAGGACCCGCCGTGGAACATGCGCGCCTCGATGCTGCTGTTCGCGGCGCTCTGCATCGTCCTCGGCCTGCCCGGCGCGTACTTCCCGCTGTACGCGATCCTCCCGTTCCCCGCCCCCGAGGGCGAGGTCCTCTACGTGCCGTACACCGTGCCGCACGTGGTCAACCAGCTCCAGCTGCTGCTGTTCTCCGGCCTGGCCTTCTTCGCGCTGCTGCCGGTGCTCAAGCGGACGCTGACGATCACGCTCGACGCCGACTGGTTCTACCGCCGGCTGTTCCCCGGGATCTGGAAGCACCTGGTCCGCCCGGTGGTGCTGGCCCTCGGCGAGTTCGTCGAGTTCCTGATCGGCCAGTTCCCGCAGATGGCGAAGGAGACGATCTACTCGCCGCCGCAGGAGTCGCGGCTGTTCCGCGAGTGGGGGCTCGCCGCGGCCATGGTCGTCATCACCGCGCTCCTGTTCGTGTTCCTCGTGCTCGGGTACGTGGCGACCTGACCTCGCGCGGGCAACTTGCCGGAGGCGCCTCGCAGCGGGTCGGGCCTGCGGGTCGTCGCCCAGGCTTCGGCATTGAGGTCGACTTCGTCGCCCTCAATTGCCTGCAGATGGGCGACGACCCGCAGGCCCGACCCGATGCACGCCGACTCCGTGAGATGCGGCGCAGCCGGTCCGTCGCTCCGATGGTGGCTGTCCTTTCGACCAGGCCCGCGCCGGCGCACGGACGCTCGTCCCTCGCGCCCGTCCACCGGCCCCCTCACCGCCCACCCGGCTGCTTGAGAGACCAGCCCCCGACGACCATACAGACCTCGGCACGCACGACGTGTCTCGTTGCGAGCACAACGACAACGAGCAGGTGCAAGGTCGCGGGGCGCCGACGCTCGCACGAGCCCATCACAGCCACCGCACCGAACTCGCGGCAGCCCTTCCCGAGCGCGCCAGCATCCCGCCCGCCGCTCGTCGCGGTCCGACATCACAAGCGACCGGCTGGCCCGCGAGAGGGCCGTGAGCCGGGCGCGAGGAACAAGCGCCCGTCTCACGGCATGGGCCTGCTCGAAAGGACAGCCCCGCATCGGCGCGACGGACCGGTCGCGCCGCATCTCACGAAGCCGGCGTGCATCGGGCCGGGCATGCGCGGTCTCCCCGCCCGGCCCGCCGTCTCTACTTCTTCGCGCCGCCCGCCGCCCCGTCGCCGGCCGCCTTGGCCTGCTTCTTGGCCGCCTCGAGCGCCTTGGCGATGTCCTTGTCGCTCTTGATCTTGAGCGCCGCCGAGTACGCCTCGACGCTCTCCTGCCAGCGCGCCTTGCCGGCCATCGTCTGGCCCTTGAGGACCAGGGCGTCGAAGGTCGGCTTGATCCCGAGCTTCTCGTACTCCTCGATCAGCGGCACGAGCTCGTCCCACGCCTTCATCGCGCGCATGATCTTGCCCTCGCCGATCATCGCCTGCGCGAGCAGCTCGGTGACGCCCTTCGTCTCGGGCGCGAGCGCCAGGATGCAGCGGAACGCCTGGCCTGCGTCGTAGAAGCGCTCCTCCGCGAGGTGCTTCTTGCCGGTCGCCAGCGCCGCCTCGGGCATCTTCTTGGTCAGCCGCTCGATCGCCTCGTGCGTCGGGTCGAGCTGCTTGAGCGCCGCCAGGTAGTCGCGCAGGCTCTCGCCGGCCGGCTCGCAGAAGCGGCCCTCGGTCAGCGCGACCTCGGCCCGGCCCGCGACCACCAGCGCGTCCGCGGCGCCCTCGATCGGCGCCGGCTCGGCCAGCTTCTTCACGTCCTTGAACGGCTCGAGCTTGGTTTCCGTCGCCAGCGCCTTCTTGTCCGGCTCCGGCTGCTTCGTCGCCTCCGGCGGCGGCTCGGGCGGCGGCGGCGTCGTCCCGCCGAAGATCGTCGGCCCGAACAGCACCAGCACGACCGCGATCGTCCCGGCCCCGACGATCCACAGCCACGCGTTCGAGTTGTCCTTCGCCGGCGCCTCGACCTCGCGCGGCTCCGGCGCGGGGCGCGGCGCCTCGTGGACCCGCGGCCCGCTGGTCGACGCGCTCGCGGTCAGCACCGGGTTCGACATGCTCGCGGCCGCGGGCTCGCTCGGCGGGGCGGCGAGCGCCCCGGAGCTGGTCGACGCCTCGGCTGTCCGTACGGCCATGTCCGGCGGGACAGCCGGCACCGACGCCGTCGGCTGCTTGATCAGCCGCGGCGCCTTCGGGTCGAGCGAGCGCATCAGCTCGACCTCGAGGATCCGCATCGACTGGATCCGGCCCTCCGGGCGCGGCGCCAGGCACAGCGCGACCAGGTCGGCGAGCGGCGCCGGCACCTCGCGGACCAGCGAGTCGACGCGCGGGGCCTCCTGCGCGCCCTTCTTCATCAGCAGGTCGAACGCGTTGCGGCCGGTGTACGGCAGCTTGCCGGTCAGCATCTCGAACAGCACCGTGCCGAGCGCGTAGATGTCGCTCGCCGGCTTGGCCTCCTCGCCGGCGGCCTGCTCCGGGGCCATGTAGTCGGGCGAGCCGACCAGCCGGTCCGCCGGGTTCTGCGACTCGTGGTCGACGTGCGAGCAGATCCCGAAGTCGAGCACCTTGACGACGTCGAGCTCGCCGTCCTGCGTGACCAGCACGATGTTGCTCGGCTTGAGGTCGCGGTGGACGATGCCCGTCTCGTGGGCCGTGCCGAGCGCCCGGCACACCTGGCTGGCGATGTGGACCGCGCGGGCCGGCGACATCCGGCCCTCCTCCTCGACGACCTGCTTGAGGTTCTGCCCGTCGAGCAGCTCCATCACCGAGAACACGCCGCCGTCCTCGAGCTTGCCCGTCTCGTAGACCTCGACGATGTTCTCGTGGCGCAGCACCTGGGCCGCCTCCGCGTCGCGCAGGAAGCGGTCGCGGATCGCCGGGTCGCGCGCGTAGATCTCGGGCAGGATCCGCAGCGCGCACGGCATCCCGCGCTCGGTGTCGCGGGCCCGGTAGAGCGCCCCCATGTCGTCGAAGGAGAGCAGCTCCTCGACGCGGAAGCGGTCCGCGATCATCGTGCCCCACCGCTGCTCCGCGGCGTCGCGGGCCGACGCCGTCGGCCGCGTTGGGTTGCTGAGAAGCCCGCTGTCCTCGATGTCCGCCATAACTCGCAAGGTCCCCGTCTGGTGCGGGCTAACGCGGCGCGCCCTGCCGGGGTGTCCCGGCCGCAGGGCCGCGCGCGTGTCCCGGAAGGCTAACGCGAGCCGGCCGACCCCTCAAATTTGTGCCGGCGGGCGGATTCTCGCGCCCCCCGCCGGACCTCGAGGCTCACGGCGCGCCGGTGGCCACCTCGACGCGGACCGCGAGCGGCTCCTCCCCGCTCGCCGGCACCGTCAGCTCGCGACGCTGCGAGCGCAGACCCGCGACCCGGATCCCGAGCGCGTAGCTCCCCGGCAGCACCTCCGCCGCGCGCGCCACCCCCTCCGCGTCCGTGCGAGCGCCCACGAACGGCCCACCGTCGACCACCGCGCCGGCGACCGGCTCGTCCGAACCACTGCGGACCACCTCAAGCTCCACCACGCGCCCGAGCGCGGGCACCTGTCCGATCAACTCGACCGTCTCGCCGGCCGAGTGTCCGGGCGACGCGGCGAGCTCGACCCCGTCCTGCACTGCCCGCAGATCGTAGGGCCCCTCGCCGAGCTCCGCGAGGCTGAAGCGCCCGGCGTCGACGCGCGCCTGGTGGATCTCGTACCCGCGCTCGCGCGAGCGGGCCAGCACCCGCGCCCGCGAGTACGCGCGCCCCTCGGCGTCGGTCAGCGTCCCGACCAGCGGCGCGAGCGGCGGCAGCAGCACGATCTGCCACGGCTCGCCCTCGCCGAGCGCGACCGTCTGCTCGACGCTGCGGAACCCCGGGGCGCGCGCGGCCAGCACCAGCGCCGAGTACGTCGGCACGTCGCGCGCGTCGCCCGGCTCGCAGCGCCCGCTCGCCTCGCCGCACGGGTCGCACGGCGGCCGTTCCACCCTGGCGAAGTTGAAGAACCCCTCGCCGTCGCTGACCGTGTTGCGCGCGGTGAACGGCGGCAGCGCGGCCGGGTCGTCGTCGCCGTCGCCGCCGCGCCGGACCGCGATCTGCGCCCCCGCGATCGGCTGCCCCTCGCGGTCGGTCACCTGCCCGACGATCCGCTCGAGCGGCCGCGCCGCGAGCGTCGCCGCCGGCTGCCCCGGCTCCAGCACCCACGGGTCGCGCTGCAGCAGCGACGGGTGGCGGAACTCGGCGCACACCAGCCCGCGGCAGCCCGGCCCGCTGAACTCGCCCTCCGGCCCGACCTGGACCGCCCCGCCGTCGATCGGCGCGCTCTGATCGGCGCCCTGCGCGAGGCAGTGCAAGATCACGAGCCCCTCCTGCACCGGGCTGCCGTCCTCGTCGACGATCCGCCCGCGGACCACCCCGACCCCGCTGCGGTCGACGTCGCCGCGGCGCGCGACCCCGTACGCGCCGGACTCGAAGCGGCTCGCCGCCGGCGTCGGCGACGACCGCCGGCTCGCCTTGCGCCCGCCCGGCCCGCTCGCCGGCTCCGCGCGCCACCACAGCCCGAGGGCGACCGCCGCGAGCCCGAGCGCGGCCGCGACGATCCAGCGCCGCCTCATGCCTCGAGGTACGGCAGCATCGCCTGCCGGATCTGCGCCAGCGCGTCGCCGAGCACCGCGTCGACCGTGCGGTCGATGTGCGCCTGCACGCCGGCGAGCGCCGCCCGGTCGACGCCCGGCGCGCTGCGGGCCATGCCGTAGATCTTGAGCTTCGGCTCGGTCCCGCTCGGGCGCAGCACCAGCCGGCAGCGCTCTGTCCCCTGGGCCAGCTCGAACACCAGCACGTCGCCGGGCAGGTCGCGCGTCGGCGAGCCGGTGCCGCGCGGCTGCATGCGGTCCTCGAACGTCTCGGTCACGAACCCGGCGAAGCCGGCCGGCGGCCGCGTCCGCCACGCCTGCATCAGCGCCTGGATCGCCTGCCGCCCCGCGAGCCCCGGCGCCATGAAGTTGAGCGTCTTCTCGCGGTGGTAGCCGAACCGGCACCAGATCTTCTCGAGGTCGTCGAGCAGCGTCTCGCCGCGCGCGTGGGCCAGCGCGGCCGCCTCGGCGAGCAGCAGCGCCGCGATCGCCCCGTCCTTGTCGCGGATCTCGTCGCCGCGGACGAACCCGTGGCTCTCCTCGCACGCGAACACGATCGTCTTGTCGGGCCGCTCCGCGGCCATGCCCGCGTGGTGCTTGAAGCCGACCAGCAGGTCGTCGACGATCTCGAGCCCGTGCGCCTCGCACATTGTGCGCAGGAGCGGCGTCGTCACCAGCGTCGTCAGCACCCAGCCGTTCGTGGGCGCCGCGATGTTGGCGAGCACGTGGGCGAGCATCAGCACCCCGAGGCGGTTGCCGTCGAGCGGCACGAACCCGCCGTCGCGCCCGCGGACGCACGCGCCGAGGCGGTCGGCGTCGGGGTCGGTCGCCAGGACCAGGTGCGCGTCTGTCTCTTCGGCCAGGCTGACCGCCATCGCCATCGACTCCGGCGCCTCCGGGTTGGCCGACTTGACGGTCGAGAACCGGCCGCCGTCGGGGTCGCACTGGCGCTCGACCGGCGTGACCGCGATCCCGCGGGCCTGGAGGGCCGGCAGCGCGCTGGTGTGGCCGACCCCGTGCAGCGGCGTGAACACGACCTTGAGCCCGGTGTCGGCCAGCGAGCGCGGCACGACCCCCTGGGCGAGCACGTAGGCGTGGTACGCCGGGTCGGCCTCGGCGGCGACGCGCTCGGGCGGCAGCACGTGGATCAGCGCCCGCTGCTCCTCGTGCAAGTCGGGCAGCTCGCGGACGGACAGGATCGCGCCCATCAGCGCGGCGTCGCGTGCGCCGAGCACCTGCGCCCCGTCGGGCCCGTAGATCTTGATCCCGTTGTCCTCGGGCGGGTTGTGGCTCGCGCTGAGCACGACCCCGGCCCCGCAGCCGAGCCGGCGGACGAGGAACGACAGCTGCGGCGTCGGCCGCGGCGTGTCGAGCAGCACGACCGTCACCCCGCCGGCGGCGCACTGCTCGGCGACGGAGTACGCGAACTGCCGCGAGTGCATGCGCGTGTCGTACACGACGGCGACCTGGGGCGTGTCGCCGGCGGACCGCAGCGCCTGCACCATGCCCTGGGCCGTTTCGCGCACCACCACCTTATTAAAGCGGTTGGGCCCCGGCCCGACCTTGCCGCGCCGGCCGCCGGTCCCGATCGGCAGCACCTGCGAGAACGCGTCGAGGATCTCCGCGCGGGCCGCGGCCGACCCCGACTCGGCCTGCGAGACCAGCGCCGTCAGGGCCGCGCGCTCGGCCGCGTAGCGGGGCTCCGAGAGCCATTGCGACAGGGCGTGCTCGACATCGGCGGGGAGGCGGAGGGCGACATGGCTCGCGGTCACGAGCGGATCTTACCTCAGCAAGCCGCACCTCGGTGAAATCATCTGCGCTCACGGTTCGTTTTGTGGAACACTCGAAGGCTGTCGGTTGTCCGACCGGGCCAGCAACGCAAGGCGGGTTTATGGCGAACCAGGATCCTCGTTCCAATTCCTCAGGGCCCTCGCGACCCTTGTTCCAACGGCTCCGTCCCTTCCTGCGCCGCGAGCTGCGGGCGCGCGTCGCCTCCGCGGTGCTCGCCGCGACCGCGATCGGAGGGCTGACCTGGCTCGGCACCTCCGCGCTGACGCGGATGGACAGCCTCGCCGCCCAGGAGGTCCGCGTCAGCCTCGGCCTCGAGCAACAGTGGGAGGTCTGTGACGGTCCGCAGATGCCGCGCTGCAACTACGACGACCGCGAGCAGGCGGCCGTCGACCGCGAGTTCGCGGCCCAGCAGCGGGTCCGCGTCGCCGTCCTCCACGAGCTCCGCGGCCGCGTCGAGCAGGGCCTCCGCAACCTCGACCAGGCCGAGAAGATCCTCAAGACCGAGGCCGTCGACCTGCGCGGCGACCTCCTCGGCGGCCGCCGCGACCTCCACGAGCTGCTGCTGACCACGATCGACCTCCGCCCGCTGACCACCCGCGACGAGGACCTCGCCCGCACCTCCGCGCTCCAGGCCGCCGCCTTCGCCTTCGACCTCGAGGACGGCAAGATCGTCGCCGACGCCGGCCCGCTGCTCCGCGAGCTCGACGCGCAGCGCGACAAGCTCGGCGCCCAGCTGCGCCGGATCGACCGCCTCGAGCGGCGCGACGGCGCCTTCGCGATCGACACCAACGGCGCCGACCGCCAGGGCCTGTGGGCCGACCTCTTCAACAGCGACCCGTACGGCGACGGCGGGCAGCTCGCCGGCTGGGTCCTCAGCTCCGGCGGCGTGCCGCACGTCTCCAACACCCTCTCGAACCTCGCCCTCGGCGACACGCGGACCCTCGCCGACGCGATCTTCAACCCGAGCGCCCCGGTCTGGCAGAACGGCCTCACCGACCCGCTCGCCGAGTTCACCGCGATCCAGAAGCCCTCGGTCCGCTACCGCTCGCCGGTCGACGACGGCGAGCGCGGCCGGCTGCTCGGCTCGCTGCTGTTCGCCTTCTCGGCGTTCATGCTGCTGCTCGTCGGCCCGGTCGTCACCGCCACGCACACCGCCCGCGAGCGCGAGGCCGGCACCCTGCCGGTCCTGCGGATGACCGGCCTGTCGGCGAGCGACCTGGCGCTGGCGATGTCGGTCGGCCCCAACGTGTTCGCGATGGTCGCCGGCGGCCTCCTGCTGCTCCCGGCGCTCGCGCTGCTCGGCCTGACCGTCGGCTTCGGCCCGCTGCTGGTCCCGCTCGCGCTGCTCGCCGTGCTGACCGGCGCGACCCACCTGACCGCGATCGGCCTCGGCGACGCGCTCGGCCAGCGGGTCAACGCCCTCCTCGTCGGCGCCCTGATGGCCGTCGGGATCGCCGGCGCCGGCCTGTTCGGCACCGCGATGGTCGGCGCCAACATGGCGAGCGCCGGCCTCCTGCTCGGCCCGCTGCCCGCGGTCCTGAGCGAGGTCCTGCCGCTGACCGGCCTGCCGACCGCCCCCGCCGGCGAGCTGGATGGCACCTTCCTCGGCTACGCGATCGGCACCCAGCTGCTGCTCGCCGCGATCTGCCTGCTCAGCTGGCGCCGCCGCGTCGAGCAGCCGTGGACCCCGCTGTTCCGCCCGGCCGAGGGCGTCGCCCTCGCGCTCGCCAGCGTCGGCTGCTCCGGCCTGACGCTGCTCGACCTGTCCGCGCGCAGCAACACCCAGACCTTCGACAACCTCAACCTGCTGACCTTCGTCGCCTGCGGCTTCCTCCTGCCGCTGTTCGGCTGGCTCCTCGTCGCCAGCCTGCGCCGCCCGGCCCGCGCCAACGCCGTCCCGACCCACGTCGAGGCCCGCGGCGCCTTCCTGCGGTTCCAGGGCGTCCTCGCCGCGGCGATGGTCGTCGTCGGCTTCGCCTACAGCGCCGTCATGCAGCGCACCGGCCTGGCGGGCGAGCAGAGCGAGGTCATGTGGGCCACGCTGACCCAGGTCCTGCTGATCGCCGAGACCGCGGTCGCCGCCCTGCTGCTCGTCTCGCGCCGCCGCGACGGCAAGCTCGGCACGATCATCACCGGCGGCGCCCTGCTCCTGCTGCAGATCGCCTTCGCCGTCGCGGTCTACCGCCTCGAGGTCGACCACGTCGCCGTCACCCACACCGCCGGCCTGCCGTTCCTCTACGGCATGAACGCCTCGCCCTACTGGATCGCCCTGATGATCCTCGTCTGGGGCGCCGGCTTCGGCCTGATCCTCACCGCCCTCCTGCGGGAGCGCGACCAGGCCCGCGCCGCCGCGGCCGAGGCCGACGAGGCGGGCGACGAGGACGGCGACGACGGCCGCCGCGGCCGCTGGCTCCACTGATCACACCCGGGCGGCCCGCGCCGCCTTGAGCACCGGGCGGGGGCAGGGCTATAAGGCCCCGCCTGCCGCCCGGAGTCCGTTAACGCCATGCCCTGGTTCCACGAGACCTACCACGACACCTCCGCGATCGGGATCCACACCACGGAGAAGCTGCACGCCGAGCAGAGCCCGTACCAGACGATCGAGGTCCACGGCACCAAGGGCCACGGCCGCCTGCTCCTGCTCGACGGCATGGTGATGCTGACCGAGCTCGACGAGTTCGTGTACCACGAGCTGATCGCGCACGTCCCCCTGTGCATCCACCCCGACCCGCGGCGCGTGCTCGTCGTCGGCGGCGGCGACGGCGGGACCGTCCGCGAGGTCCTGAGGCACCGCGGCGTCGAGCGGGTCGTCCTGTGCGAGATCGACGAGCGGGTCACCCGCGTCTGCCAGCAGTGGCTCCCGGCGGTCGCCGGCGCGCTCACCGACCCGCGCGTCGAGCTCGTGTTCGCCGACGCCGTGCAGTACGTCCGCGACCACGCGGCGTCGTTCGACGCGATCCTCGTCGACTCGTCCGAGCCGATCGGCCCGGCCGCGGGCCTGTTCGCCGGCTCGTTCTTCGCCGACCTGCGCCGCGCCCTCCGGCCGGGCGGGGTGATCGCGGCCCAGACCGAGTCGCCGTTCTACGCCGAGTCGACCGTCCGCGACGTCTTCCACGAGCTCCGCGGCGCCTTCCCGCAGGTCCACGCCTACTACGGCTGCATCCCGACCTACCCGAGCGGCTGCTGGACCTTCGCGTTCGCCAGCGACGGCCGCGGCCCCGAGCACCTCGACCTCGACCGCGCCGCCGCGGTCACCGGCCGCTACTTCAACCCCGCCCTCGCCCGCGGCGCCTTCCTCCTGCCCGAGTTCATCCGCCGCCTCGTCACCCCCTGAGAGGGTGTCTTGTAGAGAGACACACCCGAGAACACTTCCCCCGCCGCCTGCGGCTGCCTCCCGCCTCGCCACAGACGACGCTCTGCGAACCCCCGAAACGCCTGCCCGTACGGACCTGCCCCTTCGCGCATGTCGCCGCATCCCTGGCCGTTCGGTCCTGTCCTCATGCACATGTCCCTCGGGGCTCACGGCGAAGCGCGGCCGCGCGGGCCCGCGCTCGCGCAAGACGGCGCGCGTCGGGCCGAGTCGCCCGCGAGGTTCGCCTGCCCGACCGCGCCTCGCCGTCAGCCGGCGCCCGCGGGCGCGCCCGCCGGGGCGGGCGGCGGTGGGGCCGCGACCGGGAGCAGGCCGGCGCGGCGGGGCCCGGCGACGTCCTCCGGGGCGGCGACGATCTGCCGGGCGAGCGCGGTGATGCCCTCGTCGCTGCAGCTCGTGTCCTTCCAGGTCAGCAGGCGGACGCGCTTCCAGCCGGGCAAGAAGGCCCACCGGTACTCCTCGTTCTTGACCAGGAAGGCCCCGGGCACGCCGGGCAGCGGCTCGGCGGCGACGCCCTTGGCGGTCCGCTGGAGCACCATCACGTGCTCGTCGGCGGCTTGCTTCGGGGTCTCGCCGCGGACAGTCGTCAGGCGCAGCCAGGTCGGCGGGGTCGCCGGCTCGCGCAGGTAGAAGAAGCCGCAGCTGCTGTGGAACGACTCGCCGAGGTAGAGCTGGTGGCCGCACAGCGTCCGCGCGGCCTCGGCGTCGAAGCCGAGGGTCTGCCCGCAGCACTCGGGGTTGGGCAGCTCGGGCGCGAACAGGCGGCACTTGCCGTTGGTCTCGTCGGTGCGGCCGGTCCCGGGCGAGGGGCCCGGCTCCGCGGGCGCGGGCGCGGCCGCGGGCGGGGACGACGGGGCCTTGCCGGGGTAGAGGTCGCCGGTGTCGGCGACCACGCGCGGATCGTCGGCGCCGGCCTGCGGCGTGCGAGCGCCGTCCGGGTCGCCCCCGGGGGGCTGGGCCTGGGGACAGGCGAGGAGCAGCGCGAGGACGGGGAGGACGACGAGCCGCGGACGGAGCATGACGGAGTGACGCTTTAGCGCAGGCGGGCCGGCGATTCCAGGGGCCGGCGTCGGACGCGGCGCGGGCCTCCTAGCGGCGGCGGCGGCGGCGGCCGACGAGGGCGAGCAAGGCGAGCGACGGGGGTCCGGCGGCGACGCGGCAGCCGGTCGACTCGGACGACAGGCCGCCGCCCGCGTCGGTGTCGCCGGTGTCGCCGGTGGTCTCGGGGCCGTCGGGATCCTCGCTGCCCGGCGGCAGGATCGTGAAGCGGACCCGGTCGCTGCCGGCGTTGCCGGCCTGGTCGGTGACGGTGACGACGAGGTCGTACTCGCCGGGCGGCGGCCTGGTGATCCCGAGCGCGAGCCGGAAGCCCTCGAGGCTGAGCAGGGTCTCGCCGGCCTGGCGGACGTCGATCGTGTAGAACTGCGGGTCGACGTCGTCGACGATCTCGCCGAGCAGCTGGAGGTCGACCGGGGCGACGTGGAACGAGCCGTCGGCCGGGCTGGTGATGTCGAGCCGCGGGGCGGTGATGTCGGGCTGCGACGGGCCGAACAGGTAGAGCAGCTCGCGGTAGCTGTTCTGGTAGCCGGTCTCGCAGAACTTCTCGTGGACGAGGTTGCAGACGCCGGCCGTCTCGACGAGGTCGGTGTTGGCGACGATCTTGTTACACTGGTCCTGGAAGTACGGGGCGGCGGCGTCGACGAACGGGTGCAGGTTGTCGAACGGGCTGTCGACGTGCTCGAGGCCCCAGGTGTGCGCGGCCTCCTGCAAGATCACCGTCGCGCCCGTGTTCGAGCCCTGGAACGAGCCGGCGAAGCAGGTGTCGTTCGGCCACAGGTTGCCGCAGTCGATGTACGGGGCGATGCCCGCGAAGTCCTGGTCGCCGATGTCGCCGTACAGGACCATCGTGTAGCCGGGCTCGGGCGGCGGGCGCGTCCAGGTGGTCCGCACGCCGATGTCCTTGAGGTCCTTGCGCACCGACTCGAGGATCGCCACGCGACGCGCCTCGGTGCCCGGGAACGGGCCGATGTAGCCGTCGAACAGGTCGGCGAGGGTGCTGCAGTCGCGGCGCGAGTCGTTGCCGCAGCCGCGGCGCAGGACCGCGCCGTCGAAGTTGATGTAGAGCGTGTGCGGGGTCCCCGGCGCCGCCGGCAGGGCGTCCGGGCCCGCGGCCGCGAGCGCCGGCGTGCGCGCCGGCGGGCCCGGCTGCTCGGCCGGCGCGGGCTCGCGGCCTGGCCCGAAGGACAGGCCCTTCACGGACGAGGCTGGCCCGCGGGACAGCTCGGCGGGCCCGAAGGACAGGCCCTCCGCGGACGAGGCTGGCCCACGGGACAGCTCGTCGGGCGTGAAGGCCAGGCCACCCGCGGACGACGAGGCTGGCCCACGGGCCAGGTCGGCAGACCCGGCCAGGCCCTCCGCCGACGACGAGGCTGGCCCACGGGCCAGGTCGGTGGGCGCGCGGTTCGGGTCGTCGGCGGGTCGCAGGGCCCGGGGGTCTGGCCGGAAAGACAGGTCGGGTGCGGCCGCCTCCGCGGCGGCGGGGGCGGCGAGCGCGGCGAGCAGCAGGAGGCGCGCGGGCGTCACTGTCGCCAGGGTACGCGGTTTATCGCGGACGCGCAGGCCCGCCGCGGGCGCGCGGTCGCGCCGCAGGTGCCCGCGAGAGCGGCGCTCGTCGCCGGTCCGCGGGCTCGCAGGGGGGCGCCGCGGCGCCGCGCGGCCTGCGTCGGCGCGTGCGAAGCCGGCGTGCCGCGGGTCAGGCCCGGCGGCGGCGGGCGCGGAGGAGGCCGAGGAGGGCGAGCAGCAGCGGCGCGGTCGGGGTCGCGTCGGTGCGGCAGTTGCAGCTCTCGTCCTCGTCGCTCCCGGCGGTGGAGGTCTGGGGGTCGGCGGTCGGGTCGGGGACGGGGTCGCCGCCGGACGTCGGGTCGGGGGCGCCGGTCGTCAGCTCGGGCTCGCCGGTCGGGTCGGGCTCGCCGGTCGTCGTGCCGGTCGTCGTGCCGCCGCCGGTCGTCCCGCTCGGAGCCGGGTCGCGGACGGTGAAGTTGACGACCGCGACCGCCTCGTTCTTGTCCTCGTCCTGGGCGGTGACGGTGACGGTATAGGCCCCGGGCAGCACGCCGGTGACCGGGAAGCTGAGCTCGGCGGGGCTGGCCCAGAACGACTTGTCGGACGTGAACGCGCTCGGCCCGGCGAAGTCGATCGTGATGCCGAGCAGCTGCGGGCTGTTGTTGTCGATCGCGTCGATCGTGAGGTCGAAGTCGGGATCGACCTCGGCGCCCTCGGCCGGGGCGGTGATCGCCAGCGTCGGCCCGGTCAGGTCGGGGACGCTCGGGCCGAAGATCTCGAGCAGCTCGCGGTAGCTGTTCTGCTGATTGGCGCCGCAGAACAGGCTGTGCTGGTTGCAGCACACGCAGCCGTCGGGGACGGTGTTGCCCTGGTTGTCGAGCTGGACGATCTGGTGACACACGTCCTTGAACGTCGGGTCGAGCACGCTCTCGGTGGTCGGGTAGAGCAGGTCGCCCTTCGAGTCGACGTGCTCGAGGCCCCAGGTGTGCGCGAGCTCCTGCAGCATCGCCTTGGCGATCCCGTTCGACGAGCCGGTGTAGTCGAGGGTGAAGCTGACCTCGCCGCCGTTCTCGTTCCAGCAGTCGAGGCTCGGCGCGACCCCGGCGAACCCGCCCTGCGGGGCCGGCTGCCAGTCGCCGACCATCTCCATGTCGTAGTCGATCCCCTGCGGCCGCTGGTCGGTCACCTTGACGTTGAAGTCGGCGAAGTCCTTGCGCACGATCTGGACGATCGCGGCGCGCTGGCCCGCGTCGCCCGAGTACGGCAGGACGGTGTCCTGCATGATCGTCGAGCAGTTGTTCTGCGGGCTGTTGTTGCCCCACCCGCACCAGTTCATCTCGCCGCCGTCGAAGTTGGTGTACACGACCCAGGCCTGGGCCTTCTCGGGCGGCGGGGCCTCGGTGCCGTAGACGAGCGGCTCGTACCACGGCGCCGTGATCGGGATCGGCGCCGACAGCTCGTCGGGTTCGCCCGCACGGGCTTGCCCTGGCGCGAGGGCCAGCGCGGTCAAGACCAGGCAGCTAAAGCAGGTGAGGGCGTTTTGCGAGGCCATCGTCGCAGCGAACGTATCACCGCGCCCCCGGGTCGACGCAGCGAACGTCACGTGTGTGTAGTCACCGTGGGTGGAAGACCCCAGGGGCCCTCGCGGACGGCGTTTGCGGGGGCCAGGGCCCTCGACCCTGCGCGCGGCTCTACCGCGCCAGCCACCCCGAGAACCGCGTCTCTCCGCGGATCCCTCGCAGCGCCGCCAGCCCGCGCTTCCCGAGCGCGTACACCGTGAAGAACCGCTCGAGCCCGCGTCGTTGCGCCCCCGTCAGCGCCCCCGACCGGCTGCAGATCACCTTCGGGTCTGCCAGCCCCGCGTCGACGAACCCGATCACCCCGACCACCTGCACCTGCACCCGCGTCCCCGCCGGCAGCCGCGCCCCGAGCACCACCGCGTCGAGCGGATCCCCATCTCCGGACAGGACCCCCGGGACATGTCCATAGTTATACGGACACGGCAGCGGCGACACGAAGTCGACGCTCCCGTCGCTGCGCCGCTTCACCGCGCTCCACCGCGGGTACTCGATCACCACCTCACAGCGCTCCCCCACGGCCGGCAACGCGATCATCGCCCCGCCGATCTACGCCGCCCTCCCCTCGCCCGCAACGCGACCCCCCGTCGCGCCCCTCGCCGCACCCGCGGCCCCTGCTCCTCGCCGCCCTCCTCGTTCCACCGCCTGCCGAGGCCGCCGCGCCCCCTCGCCGTCGCGCGCCCGCACCTTCCCGTCTCGCCGAGACCGCCGCCCTCCCTCGCCCGTCGCGCACCTGCACCTCCCGTTCAGCCGCGGCCAGGTCCCGGATCTCGGCATCGCCGACCCTTTCCCCCTTCAAGAGAGCTCCCGAGGACGGGGGCCGGGACGCCGGATCGGCGAGTTCCGCAGCCCGAGCCGATCGCCGGCTCGAAGCACCCCGCCCCTCACGAAGGGCGAGGACTGTCTGAGCCGATCCGGCGCCCCGGACACCGGCCCCGCGACCCTCGCCGCGCAACGATCCGGGACCCGCCTCCGCCTCGAAGGACATGTCCTCAAGAACCTGACCGAACGCGCAGCCCCCACAGCACCCGCCCCACCCGCCACCATCCGGCCGCCCCGATCGCCGCCACCCCGGCGAACCCGACCGCCAGCCCCGGGTGTCCCAGCCGCGCCAGCGCCAGCGCCCCGCTCGCCAGCACATCCGCCTTCAACCGCACGAACCCCGCGATCGGGCTCGCCCACGCCTCCCAGTGCGACACCTCGAGATACGGCCGCCCCGCGAGCCGCGGATCTCGCATCAGCGTCCACATCCACTCGAAGATCGAGTGACACGCCAGGTGCCCCATCAGCGCCGCGCACACCGCCAACGCCCCCAGAAAGCTCACCCGTCGTCCCCGCGACCAGCGCTCCGACGCCTCCACCGCCCCTGCGAACGCGATCATCACCAGCGGGATCGCCGGCACCAGGTAGCGCGGACCGATCCCCCACCCGCCGAACCAGTCCGTCCGACCCGACACCACCAGCCAGCGCGTCGCCAGCACGCTCCCCGCCAACATCACCGCTGCCGGCGCCCGCCGCCACGCCGACGCCAGCCCGACCAGCCCCAGCGCCGCCGCCGGCGAGTACAGCCAGAAGCTCCGCCCCGGCGCCGCCATCTGCGCCCACAGCCCCGACCACGGCCACGTCCACGCGCTGTAGTGCCCGAAGCGGCCCGTCTCGAGCGGATCGCCGAACCGCAGCCACTGCCCGACCAGCAGCCCCGCCAGCCCGACCCCTGCCAGCGCGATCGCCCCGGCGAACCCTCGCCGCCGCCGCGCCAGCTCGTTCAGACATGCCCGAACCACCCCGTCCCTTCGCACATGCCCCGAAGTCCAGGCCGGCGCCAGCGCGTACGCGAGCAGGCACGGCCACGCCACCACGTTGAGCACGTGGACGTGCGGCAGGAACCCGGCCGCCGCCCCCGCCAGCCACAGCCGGCCGTCCGCCCCGCGCCGGTCCTCGCGCGCCTGCGCCGACGCGATCGCCCACGCCGCCAGCAGCAGCACCAGCGCCGACAGCGGCTCGCTGAGGAACGTCCGCGAGTACGGCCAGGCCGACGTCCCGAGCGCGTACGCCGCCCCCGTCCACAGCGCCGCGCGGTGCGAGAACCCGACCAGCGCCAGCCACTGCACCAGCAGCCACACCGCCGCCGCCGTCACCAGGCAGTTCGTCAGCGACACCACCAGCCGGGTCCAGTCGGCCCGCGCCTCGCGGGCGTGGAACGTGTAGTGGTCGGAGCGGATCGCCCGCGTCCACGCGAACGGCACGTGCGGCGCCGTCGCCCGCGCCAGCGCGTACATCGGCGTCGCCACCAGCGACAGGCCGTGCCCGAAGAACCCGTAGCGCGCCCCTTCCGGACCGGGGGCCCACCCGAACGTCCCGTCGGGCCTGCCCTTCGGCTCCCCGGTGCGCCGCGGGATCCCCTCGATCGCCAGCGACCCGCGCTCGACCAGGCTCGCCGTCGTCTGGAACACGATCTCGTCGTCGGGGAACGAGATCCGGCCCGGGGCCGTCGACAGAAACAGCGCGGCGCAGGCGGCGGCGAGCGCCCCTGCGCCGGGAACACGCGTCATCGTCGCGCGCACTTACCCGCTGGTGCCGCCGCCGCCGCCGTCGCACATCGACGTGTCGAACGTGCAGGTCACCGGGTCACAGGCGAGCGTGCCGCCGGCGTTGCCGAGCGACTCGCAGGTGAAGCCGTTGAGGTTCGCCCCGTCGCACTGTTCGTTCGGATCGATCTTGCCGTTGCCACAGCCGCCGACGCCGCCGCCGGTCGTCTGGTCGCCGGTCGTCGCGTTGGTGTCGCCGGTCGTGTTCGGCCCGGTCGTGTTCGGCCCGGTCGTCGGGTTCGCGGTCGTCTCGCTCGAGCTGCCGACGGTCGCCGACTCGGTCGCCGCCTCGGTCGAGCCGCCGCTGGACGCCGAGCCCGAGGACGACGACTCCGCCATCGTCGTCTGACCGTTCGACCCGCCCGCCGACAGGCCCGACGTCGCCTCGCCGTCATCGGCGCAGTTCGTGATGGTGAAGAGAGCCACGACGGAGCAAGCGAAGGTACGCCAGGCGGTCATGGCGCCGTTTTCTCTCCCCTAACGCGGCCGGTCAAGAGAAAAGCGCGCCACCGACCTCGCCCCGCCGGGCCGCACGTCCCGAGAGAACCGTCACGGACCGTTGCCGATGCAACCAGCCCCCACGGGCTCCCGACGCTCACCTGCCTCGTCTCCCGTCGCGGTCCCTCGCACTGCCCCCCTGTCTCATGACGCCTGCCCCGACGTCCCTCCCAGGTTTCTGCCTCGGTCTCAGGTGCGGCCCCATCCTTACCGTCCCCGGCCCCTCCCCAGATCCAGACGCAACTTCTCGCCGGCACCCCATCCTGATTTTCCCGGCCTCTCCCTGCAAGCCGGCGCCCCGCTCCCCGGCCCATCCTTCCCCGAGTCCGGCCACACCTTCTCACCGGCGCTCCGCGGTCCAACTCCGGCCGCACCTTCTCCCCGGCGCCCCTCGGTCCAGCTCCGACCGCGGCGGCTCGTCTCGCCGGCCCGCGAGGACCTGTCCTCGGAGGCAGATCCGGCCGCGAGCTTCGCCGGTCGACGGCCTGCCGCCTGCCCCGCGCACCAGGGCCGGGACCCCCGGCGAGGCCTCGCCCAGCGAGCGAGCGGCCGGGCCGACCTACCACCGTTTTTACTGCACGATCTCGAATCTTTACGCCATCATTATTAAAGCTCTGTCGGGCTGCGTGCGCGCTCCCTTTGCGCCCGCCCCCGCGCGAGTGCTACCACCATCGTTCCTGTGACCCCCGACGTCTCGACCCCCAGCTGGCGTGAAAGCCTCGAGCGTGTCTGCGCCGCCGTGGTCTCGGTCCGCATCGACGCCCCGCGCCCCTTCGACACCGAGTGGAACGGCAGCTCCCAGGCGACGGCCTTCGTCGTCGACGCGGAGCGCGGCCTGATGCTGACCAACCGCCACGTCGTCCAGCCGGGCCCCGTCGTCGCCGAGGCCGTGTTCCTCAACCACGAGGAGATCTCGCTGCGGCCCGTCTACCGCGACCCGGTCCACGACTTCGGGTTCTTCCAGTACGACCCGGCCGCCCTCCGCTTCATCCGCCCGCCGGCCCTCCAGTTGCGCCCGGACCGCGCCCGGATCGGCACCGAGATCCGGGTCGTCGGCAACGACGCCGGCGAGAAGCTGTCGATCCTCGCCGGCACGCTCGCCCGCCTCGACCGCCCCGCCCCGCTCTACGGCTCCAGCAAGTACAACGATTTCAACACGTTTTATCTACAGGCCGCATCCGGAACCTCCGGCGGATCGTCCGGCTCTCCCGTCGTCGACATCCACGGCGACGTCATCGCCCTCAACGCCGGCAGCCGGACCCAGGCCGCCTCGAGCTTCTTCCTCCCGCTCGAGCGCGTGCTCCGCGCCTTCGAGCTGCTGCGCGCCGGTCGCCCGATCCCCCGCGGCACCCTGATGGCGACCTTCGAGTACACCCCCTTCGACGAGCTCGGCCGGCTCGGCCTGCGCCCCGAGACCGAGCGCGCCTGTCGCGCCGCCGACCCCGAGGGCGTCGGCCTGCTCGTCGTCGACAAGCGGATCCCCGGCGGCGTCACCGAGGCCGTGCTCGAGCCCGGCGACATCCTGCTCCGCCTCGACGGGGTGTTCGTCCCCCGCTTCGTCCCGCTCGAGGAGATCCTCGACGCCCACGTCGGCCAGACGATCACCCTCGACCTCGAGCGCGGCGGCCGCCCGCTGACCGTCCGGGCCCGCGTCCACGACCTCCACGCGATCACCCCGAGCTCGTACCTCGAGGTCGGCGGCGCGATCCTCCACGACCTCTCCTACCAGCGCGCGCGCAACCCGCAGGTCCCGCTGACCGGCGTCTACATCGCCAACGCCGGCTACGTGTTCGCCCCCCTCGACCTCGACCGCGGCGCCGTGATCCGCGCGATCGCCGGCATCCCGACCCCCGACCTCGCCAGCGCCGAGGCCGTGCTCTCGGGGCTCCCGCACGGCCTGCCGTTCACCGTCCGCTGGATCGACCTCGAGCAGCCGACCCGCGAGCACGTCTCGGTCGCCACCATGGATCGCCGGTGGTTCCCGATGGGCCGCTGCACCCGCGACGACCGGACCGGCCTGTGGCCGATGCACCCGAGCCCGCCCCCGCCGCCGGCCCCGCCGCGCGCCGCGGTGACCACCCGCCCGCCGCCGAGCGACGACGTCCGGATCCAGCAGCTCCAGCCCTCGCTCGTCACCGTCACCTCCACGGTCCCGTACAAGATCGACGGGATCCACGCGACCCGCTTCGTCGGCGCCGGCCTGATCGTCGACGCCGCCCGCGGCCTCGTCCTCGTCGACCGCAACACGCTCCCGGTGCCGCTCGGCGACGTCACCCTGACCGTCGCCGGCGCCGTCGAGATCCCGGGCGAGATCGCGTTCATGCACCCGCACCACAACTACGCGCTCCTCTCTTACGACCCGGACCTGCTCGGCGACACCCCGGTCCGCGCCGCGACCCTCGCCCCGCGCACGCTCCACCCCGGCGACCCCGTCTGGCTCGTCGGCCTCAAGACCGGCCACCGCGTGTTCGCCCAGAGCACCGCGATCGCCGCCGTCGAGGCCGTCGACCTCCCGCTGCCGCGACCGCCGCGCTTCCGCGCGATGAACCTCGAGCGGATCTCGCTGACCAGCGCGACCGCGTCGCTCGGCGGCGCCGTCGTCGACAGCGAGGGCCGCGTGCTCGCGCTGTGGGCCGGCTTCTCCTACCAGGACGGCAAGGACCACCGCTGCGCCGAGTACGGCATCTCGGCCGAGCTGTTCACCGACCAGATCGCCGCCCTCCAGCGCGGCGCGGCCCCGGTCGTGTGGGACCTCGGCGTCGAGTTCGGCGCCGTCACGCTCGCCGAGGCACGCCACCGCGGCCTGTCCCCGGAGACAGCCGCCGCGATCGAGGCGCACGACCCGATCCGCCGCCACATCCTCGTCGTCCAGCGGCTCGCCGCGTTCGCCCGCGGCTGGCAGGCCGGCGACCTGGTCCTGCGCGCCAACGGCGAGCCGGTCACCAGCGTCCGCGAGATCGAGCGCGCCGCCGCCGGCGGCCGCCTCCTCGTCCACATCCTGCGCGACGGCCACGAGCTCGCGCTCGACGTCACCGCCCGCCCCGACCCCGGCCGCGGCACCGACCGCGTGCTCCACTGGGCCGGCGCGCTGCTGCAGGCGCCGCACCACGCCTGCCAGATCCAGCGGATGGTCCCCGACGAGGGCGTGTACATCTCGCTGTACTGGTACGGCTCCCCGGCCAGCCGCTCGCGCCTGCGCGCGGCCCGGCGGATCGTCGCCGCCGACGACAAGCCGACGCCCGACCTCGACGCCTTCCTCGCGGCGGTGTCGACCAAGCCCGACCGCGCGTCGGTCCGCCTGAAGACCGTCGACCTCGACAACAAGGTCGAGATGCTGACGCTGCGCCTCGACCTCGAGTACTTCCCGACCTACGAGCTGCGCCGGACGCCCGACGGCTGGATCCGCGTCGACCTCCCGCCGGCACCCGCGGCGAGCGAGGACACGGTCCGCCGCCGGATGATCCAGCCCGGCTGACCCGGGGCCGCGCGCCGCCTGTCCCTTCGAGCATGGACGGCCTCCGCCGCCCAGGAGCGCCGGCTCACTTCAGCCCGCGCTGCGCCGCCCGCTTCGGCAGCGCCTGCGGCTCCGCCTCGAGCGCCCGCTCGAGCGCATCGATCGCGCTCGCCACCGTCACCGCGTCGCCGGACACCACCGGCGTCTCGACCACCACCGTCACGATCTGGTCGCCCGGCTTCCCGCTCTCCCCCGGCACGCCCTTGCCGCGCAGCCGCAGCTTCGCGCCGGTCGCCACCCCGGCCGGCAGGTCGACCAGCGCCGTCCCCGTCAGCGTCGGCACCGGCACCTTGTGGCCGCGAGCCGCCTCGACCGGGCTCACCCACAGGTCGCAGTGGATGTCCTGGCCCTCGCGGCGCAGCCACGCGTGCGGGCGCACGCTGATCGTCACCCGCAGGCTGCCCGGCTCGCCGCCGAACTGGCCCGGCTCGCCGCCGCCCGCGATCACCTTCTCCGCCCCGCCGTCTGTCCCCGGGGGCAGGCGCACGCGGAACGACCGGCCCTCGCGGCGGGCCCCGCGGCCGCGGCACGCCTCGCACGGGTCGACCTGGATCATCCCCGTCCCGCTGCAGCGCCCGCACGGCGAGTAGCGCGACAACAGCCCCTCGCCCTTGACCTCGCCGCGGCCATGGCACAAAGGACAGGTCGACGGCGACCGCCCGCCGGGCCGCGTCCCCGAGCCGCTGCACGTCGCGCACGGCCCGAGCGCCTCGAACTGGATCTCGTGCTCCGACCCGAGCGCCGCCTCGGCGAGGTCGACCGTCAGCGTGTAGCGGACGTCGCGGCCGCGGCGCCGCTGCTTGCGCTGGCGGCCGAACACGTCGCCGACGACCGCGCTGAAGAACTCGCGCGCCGTCTGCAGCGTCACCGCCTGGCCCTCGAACACCGGCAGGTGGCGCTGCGCGTCGAACCTGGCTCTCTGGACAGGATCGCTGAGCACTGCGTACGCCGTGCTGATCGCGCGGAAGCGCTCCTCCGCCTCGACGTCGCCCGGGTGGCGGTCGGGGTGGCTCGCCAGCGCCAGGCGCCGGTACGCGCGCTTGATGTCGTCGAGCGTCGCCTCGGGGGTCACGCCGAGCACGGCGTAGTGGTCTTGGAGCTGCGCCATCGGAACGTCTTCGGTCCTGACTTTACCTTGCGGGCCTCACGGGCCGCCCTGCCCCGGCGGGGGGGCCTCGCCGAGCAGCGCCGCGTAGATCTGCTGCGAGGAGCGCTCGAGGGTCAAGAGGGCCGCCTCGATCGCCGGCGCCGGGGCGCCCTCCGCCAGCCGGGCGCGCAGCGCCGCCGTGTCGGCGAGGACCGCCGCGCGCTGCGACGGCGGCAGCCGCTCCACCCCCTCGAGCGCGCGCTCGCACGCGTACGCCAGCGCCTCCGCGCGGTTGCGCAGCTCCGCGAGCGCCCGGCGGGCCTCGTCGGCCTGCTTCGCGGCGGCCGCCTCGCGGGCGAGCTGCTCGACCTGGGCGCGGGTCAGCCCGGCCGCCGGCCGCACCGCCGTCGCGACCTCCGCGCCCGACCCGAGCTCACGCGCCGACACGTGCAAGATCCCGTCGGCGTCGACCTCGAAGCTGACCTTGATCTGCGGCGTCCCGCGCGGCGCCTCGGCGATCCCCGACAGCCGCAGGCGGCACAGCGACTGGTTGTCGCCGGCCATCTCGCGCAGCCCCTGCAGCACGTGGACGTCGACCGCCGTCTGCCCGTCGAGCGTCGTGCTGAACACCTCCGTGCGGCGGGTCGGCACCGTCGTGTTGCGCGGGATCAGCACCGTGAACACCCCGCCCTGCGTCTCGACCCCGATGTCGAGCGGCACGACGTCGAGGAGCAGCACCTCCTCGACCTCGCCGGCGAGCACCGCCCCCTGGATCGCCGCGCCGATCGCCACCACCTCGTCCGGGCTCTGCGACGTGTCGGGCTTGCGGCCGAAGAACTCCTCGACCGCCTCGACGACCGCCGGCATCCGCGTCTGCCCGCCGACCAGGATCACCTCGTCGATGTCGCTCGCGCGCAGCTTCGCGTCGGCGAGCGCGCGGCGGCACGGCGCCAGCGTGCGCTCGATCAGCGGCCGGACCAGCCGCTCGAGCTCGCGCCGCGACACGCTCGCCTGCAGGTGCAGCGGCCGCCCGTTCGCGGTCGCCACGAACGGCAGGTGGACCTCCGTCGACAGCGACCAGCTCAGCTCGTGCTTGGCCCGCTGCGCCGCCTCGACCAGCTTCACCAGCGCCTCGCGGCTGCCTCGCAGGTCGACCCCGTGCGCCCGCAGGAACCCCTCGGCCAGGTGATCGACCAGCGCGCCGTCGAAGTCCTCGCCGCCGAGCAGCGTGTCGCCCGCGGTCGCCAGCACCTCGAACACCCCGCCGCGCAGCTCGAGCAGCGAGATGTCGAACGTCCCGCCGCCGAGGTCGTAGACCGCGACGACCCGCGGCGGCCTGTCCTTTCGGTCACCCAGCCCGTACGCCAGCGCCGCCGCGGTCGGCTCGTTGATGATCCGCTCGACGCGCAGCCCCGCGATCGCCCCCGCGTCGCGGGTCGCCTGGCGCTGCGCGTCGTCGAAGTACGCCGGCACCGTGATCACCGCGCGCGTCACCGGCTGGCCGAGCGCGTCCTCGGCCGCGTCGCGCAGCGACGCGAGCACCTGCGCCGCGACCTCCGCCGGCGCGACCTTGCGGCCGGCGACGTCGATCCACGCGTCGCCCTGCTCGCCCGCGACCACGTCGTAGGTCAGCCGCGCCCGCAGCCCCGCGATCGCCGCGAAGCTGCGGCCGATCAGCCGCTTCGCCGCGTAGATCGTCGTCGCCGGCGAGGCCGCCGCCTGCCGCCGCGCCAGCGCGCCGACGAGGATCTGCGGCCCCGCGTACGCGACGACGCTCGGGGTCGTCCGGCTGCCCTCGGCGTTGACCAGCACGCGCACCTCGCCGCCGTCCATCACGGCGGCGCAGGAGTTCGTCGTCCCGAGGTCGATGCCGAGGATCGGGCTCGGACGCGGGTTCGCCATGCGAGGGGCCTTACGACGCCGCGCCCTCGGGCTTGCCGCCGCCCGAGCCGGGCCCCGCGATCACCACGCGGGCCGGGCGGAGCAGGCGGTCGCCCTGGCGGTACCCCTTCTCCCACTCGCGGATCACCACCCCGGGCGCGTGGTCGGGCGAGTCCATCTGCTGCAGCGCCTCGTGGATCGCCGGGTCGAACGGGTGGCCGACGCTCGGCACCGGCTCGACGCCGTAGCGCCCGAGCGCCGCCATGAACCCGCTGACGACCATCTGGATGCCCTTGAACAGCTGCTCGTTGCTGCGGGCGAGCTCCTGCGCGCGCTCGAGGTTGTCGACCGTCGGCAGGAACGCGTTGAGGAGGTTCTGCTGGGCGCGGAAGGTCGCGTCGTCGATCTCGCGGCGGACGCGCTTCTTGTAGTTCTCGAGCTCCGCGACCGCGCGCAGCCACTTGTCCTTCAGCTCGGCCTTCTCGGCCTCGGCCAGCTCGGCCCGCTCCTCCGGCGTGATCACCAGCTCGGTCTCGACGGCCTTGCCGTCGGCACCCTCGCCGCCCACGCCCGCGTTCTCGTCCTGTGTTTCCTGGCTCATGCGGCTCCCGCTTTAAGGCCGACGGGCGCGCGAGACAACCTCGAAAGACGCGTGAGGGATCACTCGCTCGTCCGCGCCGCCAGCGCTCCGGCCGCGTACTCTACCAGAGGGATCGCCGCCTCGTAGTCCATCCGGTCGGGCCCGAGCAGGGCGACGACCGCCGTGCGGCCGTCGTCGGCCGGCTGCACGCGGCAGCCGACCAGGCTCATCCCCGCGAGCACGCACGGCCCGGCCTGCCCGGGATCGGCGAGCGTCGGCCGCAGCTCGGCCGCGACGTGGACCTCGGCGCGCGGCTGGTCGCGGGCCTGCTCGGGCAGCAGCTGACACAGCAGCTCCGCCAGCCCGTGATAGTCGTCGAACAGCGCCAGCACCTGCGCGAGGTTGTGGTCGCTCTGCCCGGCGAGCAGCCGCTGCCCGGCGATCTGCACCCACAGCGGATCGAGCGCCGCCGCGGTGACCAGCCACAGCCCGAGGCGCAGGCTCTCCGCGAGCAGCCGGTCGAGCCGGGCCTCCTGCTCGGCCCACAGGCGCGACAGCTCCGCGCGCGCCTCCGCGAGCGTCTTGCCGACGCACAGCCAGCGCAGCTTCTCCTGCAGCCGCACCAGCGCGCCCTTGTCGGCCAGCTTCGCGTCGAGCGTCACCGGGTGCAGCCGCGTGTGCCCGCCCGCCAGCGTCACCGCGACCATCGCCCGCCGGCCCTGCACCGGCACGAGGTCGATCTGCAGCATCACCCCGCGCCGGTCCTCGCTGACGAACGTCACCGCCACGCAGCTCGCCAGCTCGCTGAGCACCTGCACGGCCGCGCGCATCCCCTCGGGGCCGCTGACCGGCTCCGACAGCGACACGTCGACCGCCCGCCGGATCTCCGGCGCCGGCCGCGGCAGTTGCCCGAGCGAGCGGACGTACAGCCGGATCCCCTTGGCCGTCGGCAGGCGCCCGGCCGACTGATGCGGCTGAACGACGTACCCGGCCTCCTCGAGCAGCGCGAGCTCGTTGCGGATCGTCGCCGACGACCACTCGAGCCCGTGCGCCTGGCACAGCGCGCCCGACGCGACCGCGCGCCCGGTCACGATGTACTCGCGGCACACCGCGAACAGGATCCGCTGGCGCCTGGGGCTCAGCTCGATCACGGGACGGTGTTACCGCGACTTCCCCCGGCGCGCCAGGGCACCGGCCCACGGGCGTCCCCGCGCGCCGATCTCCTCCAGGATCGGCCCGGGTCCGGTGAGCCCCACCGGATCCCTCACAGGGGGAACCCCCCGCCGCCGGCTTTCCTTCCGCGCGCCCCCGCGGGACGCTGGCCCGATGATGCAGACGGCGAGGCGACGAGCGGTGACGGCGGCGGCGTGCGCGATCCTGGCGGCGGGCGCCTGCGGCGACGACAACACGACCAGCGGCGGCGCGACCCAGACCACCACCGCGACCACGGTCCCGACCACCGCGACGACCGGCGCCCCGACCACCGGCGACGCGGGCACCGGCACCTCGACCGCCGCGCCGACCACCACCGAGGGCAGCGCCGGCGCCACCGACTCGCAGGGCACCACCGCCGCCTCGAGCCCGGTCACCGACTCCGGCGCCACCACCGCCGAGCCCGGCACGAGCACGACCATGGGCGTCGGCTCGACCGGCGGCAGCAGCAGCGGCGGCGGCATGAAGCTCGACATGGGCATGCAGGGCTGCCCGCCGGACCTGACGCCCTCGACCTTCGACTACATCTGGATCGCCAACAGCTCGCAGGGCACCGTCTCGAAGATCGACACGGTGAAGGCCGCCAATTCTGGCGAATACGGCGGAATTCAGCGGGTCGCGTAGCCGTCTCCAGGCTCTCTCCAAACGCGCTGCTTGCGCGCCTGCTCGAGGGTCTGGGCGGCCTTGCGCAGGTCGGACTTGCGCTTGTTGTGCAAGTACCGCTCGGTCGTAACGATGCTGCTGTGGCCCAGGAGGGCCTGCACCGTCCGCAGGGGGACGCCGGCTTCGAGGGCGTCCGTGGCGTAGGTGTGGCGCAGGACGTGGATCCCGCGCGGGACCTGGGCCTCGGCCCAGATCGGCTCGAACCACTCCGGCAGGGTCTGGTTCGTCTTGATGTACGTGCCCTTGTAGGTCGTGAGCACGTGCTCGGCTGTCCGCGGGAACGCTCGCAGCGCGTCCCGGAGGCGCGCGGTGAGCGGGACGTGGCGGATCTTGTTGTGCTTGGGCGGGCCCTCTTGGCCGTTCCACACCCGGTTCTGAACGACGATCTCACCGGCCTCGAAGTCGATGTCCGACCAGCGCAGCCCGATGATCTCGGAGTTGCGCAGGCCGCCGTCGACGCCGAGCAGCGCGACGAGGTGGAACTTGGCGCCGTACCGCAGCGCCGTGTCCACCAGCCGCTCGCCCTCCTCGGCCGTGAGCGCCGGCATCTCCTTCGGCTCCGCCTTGAGCCGCTTGACCTTCGGCGCCGCCGCGATCAGCTTCCAGTCGGCCGCGACGCGGAGCATCGTCGTGAGCTGGTCGCAGATCTTGTTGACGGTGCCGATGTCGTGGTCCGCCCGCCTGGCGCGGATCTTCTGGTACTCGGCGGCGCCGATCTGATCGAGCGGCAGGTCGCCGAGCAGCGGCACGAGGTGGTTGCGCAGGCACTTCTGGCGCCCCTCGGCCGTCGCCGGGCTGTGGCGGTTGGCGTGGACGTACTCGTTCATCCACCGCACGGCGTAGTCCCTGAACAATGGGACAGCCGGCTTCGGCGCGACGTTCTGCTTCTCCTTCTCTTCGTAGACGGGCGTCGGCGACGTGACGAGCTCGGCGAGGAAGCCCTTGGCTTTCTCGCGGGCCCACCGCTCGGTCGCGAGCTTGGACGGCATCGGCGAGCGCCATCGCCTCCGCACCTCCTTGCCGTTCACGAGCATGAACACGTCCGCCTCCAGTTGGTCGGGGGCCTGCTTGTAGGGCCGCACGACGATTTTGGTGATCATCTGGACCTCCGTGGTGGAGGCGACAGATGGGCCGCGCGCTCCTGCGCGTGGGCGGACATGAGCATGGTTGACGCCGGTCAGGCAAGGCCCCCCGTCCGGCATCAACCTGTCTATTGAGACATGCTCTCGAACAACGCCTTCGGTACTCGGTCGCTGCGCACGCCGCCCCATCGCCCACCTCCCGTCACTCGGACAGCCGACACCATCCGAGATTGTCCTGGAGCAGGTCGGCGATGGGAAGACGAGAGATCCGCGCGTCGCTGCAGCTCGCACCGCGGCGCGATCAACCCCGCACGGACGAGCCTGGTCGCTCCACGACGAGCGCCTGAACCTCGGCCTCAAGACGCGCGTGCAGGTGCACCCGGGGGCGCGGTGTGTTTGCCAACCCACCTCGCGGGCACCCGGCACCATCGCCGGGGGGGCCCGTGCCCCCGAGTGCGGCGAGAGGATACAGCGCGCGGGGCCGCGCTGGTAGAGTTCCTGCCGTGCCGAGGAAGTCCGCTCCCAAGCCCGCCGACGTGACGACCGAGGAGCTCCTCGAGGTCCTTGGCATCGGCCGGACGACGCTCTACCGCTGGATCGCGCGCGGCCTCCTGCTGGCGCCCGAGGGGCACGAGAGCGTGCCTCGCTTCGGCCGGCGCGCGCGCTGGCCGGCAGGTGCGCTCGAGCGGGCTCGCCGGGTGCGTGCGCTGATCGACGAGGGCTACACGCTGGAGGCGATCGCCCAGAAGCTCGGCGCTTGACGGGTTGTTCCATGTGTGGAACAGTTGGCGTATGCCAACCCACCTGTTCACGCAGCGGACACGACCGCTGTCGTCGGCGACGTCCGGCGCGCGTCGTGTTCATCCCGGTCATCCCCTCGCGGTCTTGCTGGCGCCCCGTAGCGCGCGAGGAGGTCGATGATGGCCTCGCGCATGCCGGTGATCTTCGACTTCACGCGCCAGCGGCCCCGGCCGCCGCGTCAGCGGATCTACATCGACCTGCAGACGGGACTCCGCCTACTGCTCGATCTCCCGGGCGTCATCCGCCTGAGTCACTCGGGGATCCCCGCCGGTCCCTGCCGGCTGTCGGTCTACCGCCTCGACCGCGCCGACTTCCTGTTCGAGCAGGCTCGCGTCTGCCAGGATCCGGCCGACCTCGCCCGTGACGGCGGCGAGCTGCGCATCGACCTCGACGTCGTCGAGTCCCCGCGCTAGACCCTCGGGAGCGGATCCAACGGAAGAGCCCGCGGCCGTTCGGCTCGCGGGCTCTTCCGTCGGCGACTACTCCGGTTGTTCCTGGGAGGGCACGGGCAGTTCTCCGGCATCGGCCTCCTCCCGGCCAGTCTGTTCGCGCCGGAGCACGCGGCGAGTTCGAACCCACTCGTCCTGGATCAGCTTGCAGATCACCCACACCATGGTGCCCTCGTAGTAGTCGACCAGGTCCTTCAGCTTGGCGTCGACGTCGAGCGGGAGACGGAAGTGCCGGCCCTGGAGGCTGCGCGCCTTTCGTGAGCGTCGCGGGAGATCATCGGGCCGCTCCGTCGTGCCCTGCTCCGGCGGCGCGGTCTTATTCCTCCGCGACGACTGCGCGGCGGGCTTGTCCGACTTCGCGTCGCGCTCGGATGTCCTCCCTCGCGACGACTTCGCCTTGACGGTGCGTTCAGTCTTCGCGGCAGGCTTGTCCGACGTGTCGTCGCGCTCGGGCGCCTTCTTCTTCAGCGCCCCCTTGCGCTCGAGGAACTTCGTCGCGGCGGGGCTGAGGCCGCGTGACTGATGGGCCCCGTCAAAGCCCTCGGAGTCGTACTCTGGCGGCGTTTGCTTGGTCATCACGGCCCCTTCGTAGCCTTCGGCGGCTGGCTGAAGCCACAACGCTTCAAGATGTACTCGCAGAACCTCTTCATCGCGGCGGCGCCTTGCGACTTGCTCGAGTGCGGCAGGGCCCAGGATGCGGCGTAGAACTCCTCGGCGCGGCCGATCGTGTCGGACTCCGGGATCCCCTCCGGGTAGATCGTCACCCCCTTGACGAACTCGAGCGCCTTGTCGAGGCCCTTCTGCACCGCCGGCCCGCCGCGGCCCACGTTGTTCTTGACCACGATGACCTCGGCCTTGCTCTCGATGAGGTCCCGCACCACGTTCTGCAAGCCCTGAAAGCCCATGCGGCCGTGGACCGGCACGACCCAGAACGTCGGGTTGACGGTCAACGCGATCTCGATCTCCGGGGGGCAGTCCGCCAGGACAAGGTCGATGTTCTCGAGGTCGGGCATCGTCTGCGGCGAGTAGACGACCGACAAGTGCGGGCTGCGCTCGTAGAAGGAGTCCACCTTCGCTATGCCGTCGCCTCCGGACAGCCAGACCAGCGAGTTGCCCTGACGGTCGAGGCACGCGAGGATCGTGTTGACTTTCCACTCCTCGGCCAGGAGCGCCGTGTGGGCCGAGAGCGTGGTCTTCCCGCCCCCGCCCTTGTTGTTATAGAAGGCGACCCTTTTGACCCCAGAAGGTAACTTCCTCATGGTCGGATATCCTCTCATGTAGCCGGCCTCGCGGAACGAGAATGATCGCGCACGAAGCGCGGACGCCCGGCATCCATGGAGATGCCGGAGAGCGCGGCGCGATGTCGGAGCACATTCGCGCCGCGCGAGAAGACGCGGCGATCTGGACTGCTCGTCAACGAGCACCGCGCGATCGCCCGTCTTCTTGGGTTCTCGACCGCCCGTGCGGCCTCGGCTAGCCGATCATGTACCGCATGTCGGCGAGCTACACGATCGTCTACACGGCAGCGCGCGCGTGTAGCTCGACGGCCGCATGTTCGGCCGCGCGACTGAATAGCTCTTAGGGTACACGAGCCGGCCCACGATTGAGTGGCGGATCGGCGAGCCGACGAGCTACACGATTATGAAGCCGGTGACGCGCGGGCCGTGTAGCCGAACGGCTATGCGAGCGGATACACGATGATCAGGCTGCGTTCGGGGCGCCAGCGGTCCCGCGAGCGCGCCCGGGTGCGGTTCGCTGCCGCGTGCCTGACGCTGCTGCCGGCCCTGCCGCTGCGCTGCCGGCCCCCGCCGCTGCGCTGCCGCACTGCCACTGCTGCCGCTGCGCTGCCGGCCCTGCCACTGCTGCCGCTGCGCCGCCGGCCCCTGCCGCTGCGCCGCCGGCCCCTGCCGCTGCGTCGCCGGCCCTGCCGCTGTTGCCGTCGCGCTGCCGGCCCCCGCCGCTGCGCTGCCGGCCCTGCCACTGCTGCCGCTGCGCCGCCAGCCCCCGCCGCTGCGCTGCCGGCCCTGCCGCTACGCTGCCGCTGCTGCACTGCCGGCCACCACTGCTGCGCTGCACGCCGTGCGTACGCGGCACGCCGCCTTTCACGCACGGCCTGAGCGCTGCCCACGGCGCGCTGCGCGTGTAAGCCGTGCGTGGTCTGTCGCAGTGCGCCCCGCTTACCTCAGCCTCCGCGCGGAACTTGCGAGCGCTCACCATGCGTGCGGCCGCTCGGCGCTCGCATAGCATCGGGCGCCCGCAGCCCTCGCGACGTTCGGAATACGCGCCTCAGCGGAGCTGGAGGCGAACGCGGACGCAGCTCGCGGCCTCGCTCGTGGGGTAGGCGACCGACTCGAGCGCCGCCTTCGCGCAGGGGTGCCAGGGGAGCGCCGGCGAGACGGCGTGTCGGTTGAGGGCGGTAACGGTCCCGCGGCCGCGCGACAGCTCGAGGTCGGCGACGACGACGCCCGGCACCTCCGGGCACGCGCGCAAGGTTGCGCTTGCGCGGCTGGCGGCGGTCTCCGCCTCGGCGCTGGAGATCGGCTCGCTGCGCGCGGGCGTCCGCGCAGGCGCGCGAGGGGCCGTGCGGCGTGGTCGGGGCGGCTCCGGGGCGGCGTCGGCGTCCGGGCTCGCCGGCGGCGCTGCCGTCGGTTCGGGCTCGGGGAGTGCGCACAGCTCGTTTTCCCCGTTCTCGGGCTCGGGTACCGCGCGCGGTTCGTCGTTGCGAGCGGGCGCGGCGAGTGCCGCGTCCTCGCGCTCGGCGGGGTGTTCGCGGCCCGGGAAGACGACCGTTCCGAAAACCCAGCCGACGACCAGGCACGCGGCGACGAGCGTCGGGAGGGCCAGGGATGAACGTGTCGGGGCTCGTGGCACGGGTTCGGCTGTGGGCACGGGCTCGGCTGCAGGCGCGGGCGCGGGCGCGGCTGCGAGCTCGGGCTCGGCTACGTTCGCTGCGATGTCGACGTGGGAGGCTGTTCCTTGGGCCGGCGAGGGCCGCGGCGGTTCGGGCTCGCCTGCGAGCTCGATCCGGGCGTCTTCGAGGTCGGCCATCACCTGCGCCAGGACCGGGCGAGCCTGCGGAACGGGCGACAGCATCTTGCCGAGGAGCGTGTCGAGGGCGTCGGGGCAGGTGCAGTGCTCGCGCGCGGGCGTGGGCTCGCCGCCCTCGGGCCGGAAGGGCCGCGCGCCCGTCAGCAGGCGGTAGAGCAGCAGGCCGAGGGCGAACACGTCGTTCGCGGCGGTGTAGGGGCCGCCCGCGCGGACCTCGGGGGCGACGTAGTCGGCGCGGCGCAGGTCGATGTCCTTCGCCGGCTCCTGCCGCTGCTCGGGCGGCGTGGCGTAGCGCTCGGCGAGGTGGGCGTAGAACTCGGGGGAGACCTGGGCGGCGTCGAAGTCGAACAGCATGGCCCGGGGCTCGCCGCCGCGGGCGATCAGAACGTTGCCGGGATGGAGGTCGCGGTAGAGGACGCCGATCGCATGGACGGCCGCGAGGGCGCTGGCGAGTTGCTTGCCGATCGCGATCACTTCGTCGGGGCGCAGGCGCGAGGCGGGGCTGACGAATTCCGAGGCCGTCGCGCCAGGGCACAGCGCGGTGGCGACGAACATCTGCCCGTCGGCGATCCCTGCGTGCAGGATGTCGACGATATTCGGGTGGTCGAGCGCGGAGAGGATCTTGGCGGCGAGGCGGAAGCGCAGCTTGTCGTCGGCGCGCGGGTGTTCGCGCCGCAGCACCTTGAGCGCGACCTCCCGCGAGAGCCAGCGATCCGAGGCGCGGTAGACGGCGGCGCTGCGGCCGACGCCGAGCACTTCGAGGCGATCGTAGCAGCCGCCGAGCAGGTGCTCGGGGGCGCGGACCTCGGGGTGCGCGGCGAGGATCGCCTCGAGGCCGCGGCTGAATCGTTCGGCGGAGGGCAGGCGCTCGGTCGGATCGGGCGCGAGCGCGGCGAGCAGCAGGCGCGAGAGCTCGGCCGGGGCGTCACACTCGGGGCGGGCGAGGTGCAACGGCTGCATGCCGGTGCGTCGCGGGAAGGCGCCGGTGCACAGCTGGTAGAGCATCGTCGCCAGGGCGTAGATGTCGAAGCCGGCGTCGGCCTCGCGCGCGCCGGCCTCGGGCGGGAGGTACTCGGGGGTGCCGAGCACGCGGCCGAGGTCGGTGCGGTGGCGCGGCAGCACCGGCGTGAATTGCTCGTCCTGGGCCTGCTGGAAGCCGTCGGAGACGCGCGCGAGGCCGAGGTCGATCAGCTTGACGTCGAGCTGTCCCTTGGGCCTGGTAACGGCGATCGCGTTGTAGGGCTTGACGTCGCGGTGGATCACGCCGGCGGCGTGCAGGGCGTCGAGGGCGCTGGCGAGTTGCGTGCCGATCTGGGCGACCTCTCGCCACGGGAGCGGGCCGCGACGGGCGAACCGGGCGGCGAGCGTCTCGCCGGGGAGGTGCTCGAGCACGAGGTACGGTCGCTTGTCGGGCGTGGTCCCCGACCCGAAGGCGCGGACGAGGTGCGGGCTGTGGACGTTGCTCAGGACCTCGCCCTCGATCGCAAATCGCCGGCGGGCCTCGGGGTCGGGCCGCCGCAGCACCTTGAGCGCGACGTGACAGCGGAACGGCTCGTCCTTGCCGAGGTAGACGCTCGCCATGCCGCCGCACGCGACGAGCCGGCGGACCTTGTAGCGCTCGCCGAGGATGGTGCCGGCGAGGTCGGGCTCGGGCTCGAAGCAGGGCGTCCGCCCGAGGCGGGGATCGGAGGCGGGGCTGAGCGGGGTGTCCATCACCCCGGAGCGTGCCACGAGTGAGCGGATCGCGGTGCCGCGTCGTGCAGGTGGTGATACAAACAGGGTATGCACGGCCGCGTGGCGCTGCTGTCCTTGTTCCTGTCGGGGCCGGCCCTGGCCGCTCCGGCCTTGTCCAACAAGCCGGCGGAGGTGGCGAGCATGTCGCCCGACGCCGACAACGCGGCGATCCTCGCGGCGATCAGCGCCGGCGATCCGGCGCTGACGGCGTCGCCGTCGCCGGTCGCGCAGATGCTCGAGGCCGTGACGCTGGCCGAGCGGCGACTCGCCAGGGCGACGGACGTCGACGCGGTCGGCGAGTTGCTGACGCTCGTCGGCATCGGGCGGGAGGTCGCCTACCTGCGCACGGGGGCCGCGGAGCACCTGTGCGTGCTGATCGGCGCAGCGGGCGAGGTGCTGCGGCGGCCGGGCCTGCCGGGCACGATCGCCATGGAGGCGGCCGACTTCCGCAGCCGGGCGCGTGAGATGCTGGCGGCGAGTCATCCGGACGTGTCGTGCGATGGGGTCGACCGCCCGCTGCCGGCGCCGACGAAGACGGCACCACCTCCGGAGCGACCGGCGCCACGGGAGCTCGCCATGCGGGCGCCGGGGACGCCGCAGACGTCGGGCCGCGTGATCGCCGGCGGGGTGTTGCTGGGGGTCGCGGGCCTGATGGGCGGCGTCCTGGCCGGCGTGCGGATCTACCGGGAGCGGGCCGGCGATCGGCTCGAGGGGATCCTCGACGACGTCCAGGCCGCGGGAGGGAAGACCGCGGGCCAGGCGGCGAGGATCGACGAGCTCCGCGAGATCGAGGCGCGCACCGAGGCCGCGACCGTGGGGCTCGGGGTGTCGATCGCGGTGTCGGCCGTGCTCGGGGTGAGCCTCGCGGTGTGGGGGAGCCGGCGTTCCGCGATGTCGCAGCGCGCCCGCGTGTCGCCCTACGGCGGGCCGCACGGGGCCGGGGTGATGCTCGGCGGGCACTTCTAGTCGCTCACGGCTGTCCGGTCGTCGTGCCCTTCGTGGTCGACGTCCCTCGGTCGGGAATTCGCGGCGTGGGGCAGGTTCCTCCCCGCCGATGCTGATGCGGGCGAATGCGCTCGTGCTACTGTGGGCCCATGTTCCGCCGCGCCTGGCTCGCTCTGCCCCTCGCCCTCGTCGCCTGCGGCGACGACTTCGAGCGCAACCTCAAGGAGGCGGACATGTACCCGCTCCTGTCGACCGGCGAGGCGACCGGCGTCGCGCCGACCACGGGCCCGGGCACCGGCGCGAACGAGCCGACGAGCACCGGGACGGGTGGCGGCGAGGCGACGACGATCGACGAGACGACCGGCGAGAGCGGCAGCGGCTCCGGGACCGGCGACGCGACGGCCGTCGATCCGGGTACGAGCACCAGCGTGCCAGGCGAGTTGTTGCTGCCGGAGGTCCTCGAGATCGACGTGCCGTCCAAGGTGTCCGTCGCCGGGCCGGTGCCGTTCACCGCGACGACGCTGCACGCCGCGTCCGCGCGCGCGAGGCTCGACGGCGTCGACCTCGGCCCGCTGACGGACGAGGGCGGCGGGCTGTACTCGGGCGCGGTGGCAATCTACGGCTCGGTCGACGCCGGCGACCACGTGCTCGAGGTGATCGCCGAGAACGGGATCTTGTCCGACGTGCACTCGGCGATGTTCACGGTCGACACGCCGGCGCCCGGCTCGCCCGCGTGGACGATGGCCGGACCGACGGGCTCGCGGACGCGGCGGATCGCCGTCACACCCGAGGGTGACGTGCTCGAGGTCGGGACGCTGGCGAGCGGTGGTGTCGCGCGGCCGGCGATCCGCAAGCGCTCGGGCGTCACCGGCGCGGAGCTGTGGCCCGGCGGGACGATCGTCCTCGACGACCGCCAGGGCGAGGCCGTCGACGTCGCAGTCGCGCCGGACGGCCGGCTGTGGGTGGCGATGAACGTGCGCGAGGCGCTGAACAAGTGGCGGCCGCGGATCGTGCTGCTCGATGCGGCGGGGAAGATGACCGGCGTCGAAGTGCCGACGGCGACCGGGCACACGGTGCAGGGGATCGCCAGCGACGGGGCCGGCGGGTGCTTCGCCGTCGGGTTCGCGGGTACGGGGTTCGGCGACGCGGACGTCGTGGTCTGGCGCATGAACGAGGCCCTGGTGCCGGTGCTCAGCGGGAAGACGTGGGACTACGTGCCCGTCCTGGAACAGGGTGTTCATACGTTCTCGGACTTCGCTACCGACGTCGTCGTGCGGGATGGTGTCGGGTGGATCGTCGGGTTCAGCGATGGTCTCCATGATCCCAAGGACGCAAAGCGATCCCGTGGAATCATCGTGCGCATGAACGTCGACACGGCTGCTGTGCTCGGCCCGGTGATCATCGCGCCCAAGTCCGACCCCTGGACGCAGAGCATGTTCTTCGGCGCCGCCGCGCACCCGGCGGGCGTCCTCGTGACGGGCACCGGCTGCGACAACGCCTGCGACGTGCAGCGCGTCGAGACGGCGCTCTACACGGATGCCGGAGCACGCTCATGGTTCAGACCGGAGAAACCGGCCGCACAGGCCCGTGGCAATGATGTCGCCGTGGGCGAGCACGACGTCATCGTCGTCGCCGCGACGATGGGCGCGGGAGCCGAAGCCCAGGGGCTTGTGTTCGGGCGCGTTCTCTACGGCAACGGGGATGCGTTCAACGCGCCGTTTCCCGCCAGCAAGGAGCCCTCCGAGGCCCTCGGGGCCGCCGTGGGCCCGTTCGATCGCATCTACGCGGGCGGCTACCGCACCTTCGGCGGCGTTCCGGACGCCTGGGTCCTGCACCTTCACCCATGAGAGGCGCGGCCCGGCGCGTCACTGCGGGATGAAGCTGGCGCACGCCTCCATCACGCGGCTCGTGGCTTCCTCGAAGAACGGGACATAGGCCGGCGCGCACGTATCACCCTCCACGTGGAAGGGGAACAGGTTGATCAGGTCGCGGATGAGCTGCTTCCCGTCGTCGTCGTCGGTGCAACCGGGTGGAGGCTCCTCGTCGTGCGGCTGCGCGAGGACGGCCAGCATGACCACCGAGGCCGGGTCGCCCTTGGCCGTGACGATCGCGTCGTACCAGGCCGGGGGCTTGGTCGTGGACTGCTGGTCCTCCTTGTCCGTGATCATCGTGACCACGAGCAGAGCGTCGGGGCGCAGAAAGCCGGCATTGCACCCCTCGGGCCCGTTCATCCCGCTCGACATCGCGGCAACCAGCGCGTCGCCGATCGCCGCGATGCCGCCGGACATGCCGACTCGCGCGATGCAGTCGAAGGCTGCGGCCGAGTCGGGCTCGCCGGGGATCGTGATGTAGCGGTGCCCGCCGAACAGCTCGCAGCGCCGATTGGTCGCGTAGCCGCCGGCGTTGAACGTGATCCCGGCGCCGAGGGTCTCGTCGCACTCGGTTACGGTCAGCCAGGTGTCGGGGCCGCACACGTAGTCCGCGGCGTTCGGCCCGCACGTGCCGGTCTGGCCGCACAGGTGTGGCTGCTCGCAGACCCATCCGGGCCATGTGCCGTCCGGGTTGGCGACCATGATGTGCGCGTCGAAGTCGGGGAAGGTCGTCGTGATCGTGTCGAGGAACCCCGGCAAGCTGGCGAGCAGCTGTTCTTGCTCGGTGAGCATCGAGCCGTAGCGCGAGATCAGGAACAGGAAGTCGATCTTGCCCTTGCAGCCCGGCGGCTGGACGTCGCCGAAGTCGGGCGGCGGGCCCATGTCGAGGCCGCCGCTGCTCGAGCTCGCCGCGGCGGCGCTGTCCTCGATGTCGCCGGTCGTGCTTGAGCCCTCGGCCCCCGTGGTGGTCTGTGGGAGCGACATGACCCCGGGTCCGGTCGAGAAGCCGCTCATGGGCTCCGGCCCGCACGCGAGGGCGAGGGCGAGGGCGAGGGCCGGGAGAGGCCGGAGCATGCGCTCATTTTGGCGCATCTTCGGGCACGTATCCACAAGACCTGCGAAGACTCTGGATCCTCGCTGGTTCGTTGCGGTCAGCCGGCTTACAGAGACGTAATGGGCCCGTAACGGCGCCGCTCCTGGGCATTGGTCACGCTCGCCGTGTTTGGCTGTCGTTCACGGGCCACGCTCCCCCCTCCGTCATGCGATCGACGCGTCGATCGTGGCGGCCACGCTCGCGCTGTTGCTCTGGCACGCGAGCGTCCGCGCAGGCCGCGGCGCGCACCTCGTCGCATGGGCGCTGGCGCTCCTCGGCGTGGGGAACCTCTCTGCGCGGCAGTTCGCGGCGGAGGCGAATCGGCGGGCCGTCGAGGAGCGCTGGGAGTGGGACGGCGAGGCGATCGGGGTGATGTTGCGCCGCGCCTTCGCCGCGCAAGCGCCGCTGCTCGCGGCCGATCCCGCGGGCAGCGTGCCGTACTCGTCCGGATGTCACAGGTTCTCGGCGAGCGTGAGCGGCGGGCCCGTGACGTTCGAGCTCGTCGAGTCCGGGCGCACGACCCCGCTCGTCGCCGGCGCGACGTTCGAGGTCCCGGCCGCCGGGGAGCGTCCGACGCTGCGCGCGACGGTCCCCGCCAGCCCCGCGGTCGTGCGCGAGGTGCGGTTCTCGCCGTGCGCCGCAACGCTCGGGACACCGAGCTGAACAGAGCCCACGAGCGTGCCTATGTCACACAACGTCGTCCAGATCGATTGGTCCGCCCTCGAGTTCGCGCTGCAGAACAACGCGCCAGGACACCGCTACCTCGATCTGTCGACGGGACGGGTGATCACGGGCGGCAAGACGATGGAGCCGGACCGATATGCGCGGATCGAGCCGGTGTCGCCCAAGGAGCAGTATCGCTGGATGGAGCGCTTCCTCGAGACGGTGGAGGAGCCCGTCCTCCGTGAGCGGCTCGCCCGGTCGCTCGACGGCGGAGGGGCGTTTCGCCGCTTCAAGGACCTCCTGCTCGCGCACGCCAGCGAGTTCGAGCGCTGGCGGATTTTCCGGAGAGAGTTCTTGCGGCAGCACGCCCGCGAGTGGCTGAAGCGACATCACATCACGCCCGCCTCGCTGCCGCCGTGGGCGGAGCTCGACGAGCCGGTGGGCGCGAGCCCGGCGCCCGTCGAGATCGCACCGCCCGACGGCGAGACGGCAGCGCTCCTGCGCAGACACGCGTGCGAGCTCCTCGAACGTCTGCCGGCGAGCGAGCTGCTGCAGGCCCTCGCGTACCTCCGCTTCTTGGCGGCGAAGACTGCCGCGACGGGGCAGACGTGACACACGAGCGGGCGGCAAGAGGCCCGCGAAGACTGCCGCCGTCGCGGGCGTAGCTCACTCGAGCCAGTCCTTCAGGAACGCCGCCCGCTCGGCGACGAACTCGCGCATCTCCTTCACCTGGTCGAGGTGCTCCTTCATC
>ERZ1066136.97-NODE-97-length-95703-cov-15.102428_pt1 | contig 95703 bp, 73 predicted proteins | sample MGYA00382783_ERZ1066136 | MGnify/ENA primary metagenome ERZ1066136 (study PRJEB33369, sample SAMEA5778366) | biofilm metagenome | biome: Industrial cooling water; feature: Water cooling tower basin; material: Biofilm | place: United Arab Emirates | collected... | reverse complement strand
GATGCCCTTGGGCCGGCCTCCGCCGGCCCGGCTGCGGCCGCCGAACCGTCCCGGGGCCCCGAGCGGCGCGCGGGAAGCCCGCGGCTCAGGACGGCCGGCACAGGCGCTCGAAGGCCCGGCAGAGCTCGGACTCCTCGCCCGGCAGCAGCGTGCGCGGGTCGAGCCACAGGCGCCCGTCCTGGATGCGGGCGAAGACCGGGGGCTCCCCGGCGCGCAGGGCGCGGGCCAGGGCTTCCACGCCCTGGCCCCGGCGCTCGACGACCACGCAGAAGGTGTCCAGGAACACGTCCGGGGCGCTGCCGGAACCGGGCTGGGATTGGCCCGGACGGACCTCCACGCTGAGGCCGGGCAGGGCCGCCAGGGCCTGCTCGAGGCGCTGGGCGGCGGCCTCGAGTTCCGCCGGCGCGCGGGTCAGCAGGCGGCGCGTGGGCAGTTCGTCCCCGCGGCCGGCGAGCAGGATCTCGAGCGTGCGCTCGAGGCCCGCCAGGATCACCTTGTCGAGGCGCAGCGCGCGGTAGAGCGGGTTCTTGCGCAGGGCTTCGATGGCGCTTTGTTTGCCGACGATCAGACCCGCTTGGGGTCCGCCCAGCAGCTTGTCGCCGGAGAACATGACCACGTCCATGCCGCTGGCCAGGGCCTCCGCCAGGGCGGGCTCGTCCCCCAGGAAGTCGAGCGGCCGGGCCCCGGGCGCCGCCACGAGCCCCGAGCCGAGGTCGTAGGCGCTGGGCAGCCCCGCTTCGGCGGCCAGGCGCGCCAACTCGGCCGGGCTGGCCTCCTCGACGAAGCCGACCACGCGGTAGTTGCTGGTGTGCACCTTGAGCAGCAGCCCCACCTCCGGCGAGAGGGCCGCGCGGTAGTCGGAAAGGCGCGTGCGGTTGGTGGTGCCGACCTCGATCAAGCGCACGCCGGCGCGCTGCATCACGTCGGGCATGCGGAACGAGCCGCCGATCTCGACCAGCTCGCCCCGCGAGAGCACGCAGGCGCGTCCACCGGCGAAGGTTTGCAGGGTCAAGACCACCGCGGCGGCGCAGTTGTTCACGGCCAGCCCGGCCTCGACCCCGAGCAGGCGCCGCAGCAGCTCGCTGGTGCGGTCGTCGCGGCGGTTGCGCTGCCCGCTCCAGCGATCGACTTCGACCGTGCAATAGGAAGCGGCCGCCTCGGCCATGGCCCGCGCCGCTTCCGGATGCACGGGCGCGCGGCCGAGCCCGGTGTTGAGCACCACCCCGGTGGCGTTGATCACGCGCCGCAGGCCCTGACCGGCTTCGCGGCGCAGCAGGGCCGCCAGCTCCTCCCCGGGGCCGCCCCGGGCGAGCCAGGCCTCCAACTCCGACGCGCCCAGCTCCCCGCTGCGCAGGCGCTCGCGCGCGCGCCCCAGCAGCTCGGCCGCCAGGCGCGCCGCCAGGTCCCTGGCCGGCCCCGCTGCGGACGGACCATGGGACTGCAGCAGCTGCTCGACCGAAGGCAGCAGGCGGAAGGGGTTTTGGTTGGACATGGCCCGCCGGCAGGGTATCCGCCGCGGCGCAGGTCCGGCGAACGGGCGCACCGCGAGCGGGACAAGGAACCGGAGGCGGCCCCGAGCGAGGTCCAGGGCCGCGCTCCGCCGCCCTGCCGCCCCGCCGCCGCGCCGCGTCTCCCCGTCGCCGCGCCGCCCTGGCGCCCCGCCGACGGTTCGCTCCGCGGCCCCAGGGCGCCGCCCACGCCCCGGCGTCTCGCCGCCCGCCCGCGACGCTTCCACCCGCCGCCTCCCCGCGGGACACTGGGGCCATGCCCGCCCCCTGGCGCCTGCGCTCCGCCGACCCCCGCCGGGTCCGCGCCCTGGCCGAGACCCATGCCCTGCCGGCCGTGCTGGCCACGGTGCTGTGCCACCGGGGCCTGGACGAGTCCGCGCTCGGCCCGCACCTCTCGCGCTCCGCCGCCCTGCTGCACGATCCGGGCGCCCTGCCCGGCATGGCCGCCGCCACCGAGCGGCTGGTGCGCGCGATCCGCGCCGGCGAGACGATCCTGGTGCATGGCGACTACGACGTCGACGGGGTCACCGGCACGGTGCTGCTGATGCGCGCCCTCGAGCTGGTCGGGGCCAAGGCCGTCTGGCACATCCCCAACCGCCTCGAAGACGGCTACTCCTTCGGCCCCCACAGCCTGGAGCGCGCCCGCGCGGTCGGGGCCACGCTGGTGGTCTCGGTGGACAACGGCACCTCGGCCTTCGAGACCATCGCCCAGCTCGCCGCGGCCGGCATCGACACGCTGGTCACGGACCACCACGAACCGCCCGCACCGCACCCGGTGTACGGCGCCCTGCCCCAGGCGGCCGCCATCGTGAACCCCAAGCTGCCGGGCTCGACCTACCCCTGGCGCGAGCTGTGCGGGGGCGCCGTGGCCTTCAAGCTGGTCTGGGGCCTGCTGCGGGCCCTGGGCGGCGAAAGCCGCGTGGGGCCCAAGGAAAAGGTGTTTCTCGAGGAGGCCCTGGCCTACGTGGCCATCGCCACCGTGTGCGACGTGGTGCCGCTGCTGGACGAAAACCGCGTCATGGCGCACCTCGGACTCAAGGCCTTGGCGCTCGCCAAGCACCCCGGGCTGGTGGCGCTGGTCGAAAGCTGCGGCCTGGCGGGCCGCATCCCGAGCGCCGAGGACGTGGCCTTCCAGGTCGGGCCGCGCATCAACGCTTCCGGGCGCCTCGGCAGCGCCGCCCAGGCGGTCGCGCTGCTGCTGGCGCGCGAGCCGGGCGAAGCCCGCCGGCTGGCGGGCGAGCTCGATCGGCTGAATCAGGAGCGCAAACGGATCGAGAAGGAGGTGCTGGCGGCGGCGCGCAGCGCCGCGGTGCCGTTTTCCGACCGCGAGCGCCATCCGGTGCTGGTGCTGGCCGGTCAGGGCTGGCATCAGGGTGTGGTCGGCATCGTCGCGGCGCGCCTGGTCGAAGAATTCGAGCGCCCGGCGATCGTGATCGGCCTGGACGGCGCCGAGGGTCGCGGCAGCGCCCGCAGCGTGCCCGGCTTCCATGTGCTCGAGGCGCTCTCCGCCGCCGCGCCCCACCTCGAACGCTTCGGGGGCCACGCGCAGGCCGCGGGCCTCGAGGTGCGCGCCGACGCGATCGAAGCGGTGCGGGCGGCGGTCGAGGCCCGCGCCTTCGAACTGCTGCGCGCCGCGCCCCCCGAGCCGGCCAGCCTGGCCATCGACGCCGAGCTGCCCCTCTCCGAGCTGACCCCGGCGCTGATGCAGCAGCTGAGCCGGCTCGAGCCCTTCGGGGCGGCCTGCGAAAAACCGGTGTTCCTCTCCAGCGATCTGCGCCTCGCCGCGCCGCCCCGGGTCATGGGCCAGGACGGCCGCCACCTGGCCTTGGAGGTGCGCCGCGGCGCGGCCCTGCACCGCGCCCTGGCCTTCGGGCAGGCCGCGCGCCTGTCCGAGCTGCGCCTCGGGGAGCCCCTGCACCTGGTGCACACGCCGCGCTACAGCACCTTCCGGGGCGAGACGCGCCTCGAACTCCTGGCCCACGACTTCGCCTGCGGCCCGCTGCCGCCCTGCCGCTAGCCGGCGCTTGTCAGCCCCCGGGGCGAGGGCCCGCCGCCCCCGTCCGCCACCCCCGTCCGCTGCCCCCCCTGCCGAGCCCCGCTGCCGCCCATCGGGCGGGCCGGGCTGGCGCTGCCCATCGCCGGGGGGCGCCGAGCGGCCCCCGGCGCGGACCTGGATCCCGCGCTCGATTCGGCCCCCGCGCAGGATTTATGGTGGCCCGCCCGCCGGCGGTGGGTCCGCCCAACCGAGCCCCGCTCCTCGCCGCGCGCGGCCAGAGCAATCCCCATGCGTACGCCCCTCGAATCGCGTTCGGACCGCCAGGGCCAGCGCAGCCAGCAGCGCCGCCGGGCGCCCTGCGCGGCGTTGCTCTGGGTGCTGGCGCTCCCGGGCTGCGCTCCGGCGCCGCAAGCGGGCCCAGCCAAACCCGCGGACTCCGACGCGCCGCGGCCGGACTCCGCGGCCGACCCGGCGCAATCACGGGCGCTGCTCGGCCGTCTGGCGCCCGATTTCGAGCTCCGCGACCACCTCGGCCAGCGGCGGCGCCTGTCCGATTTCCGCGGACGGCCGGTGGTGCTCGAGTGGTTCGATCGGGCCTGTCCCTTCGTGCACAAGTGGTACCAAAGCGGCCAGCTCCCGGCGCTGCAGCGCAAGTACACGGGCGCCGGGGTGGCCTGGCTCACGATCCACTCGAACGCCCCGGGCAGCCCGGGCGCCTTCTCCGCCGAGCAGGCCCCGGAGGTCTTCCGGGAGCTGGGCCTCGCCTCGTCGGCCCTGCTGCTCGATCCGGACGGCCGGGTGGCGCGCCGCTTCGCGGCCAACAGCACCCTGCACTGCTGCGTGATCGATCCCAGCGGCCGGTGGGTCTATTCCGGCGCCATCGATGACCGGCCCACCCTGGACCCGGCCGACATCCCCACGGCGAAGAACCACGTGGCCGTCGACCTCGACGCCCTGCTGACCGCCAAGCCGGTCGAACCGCACCGCACGAGCCCCTACGGCACCCCGCTCGAGCTGGCCAAGTGAGCTCGCCGGGGTGCGCAGCCGGATGCGCTCACAGCCTGGGAAAACTCGGCGCGCAGCGCCGATCCCGGGCTGTGCGGCCGGCGCACGCCGGCCCCAAGGCATGCTGACCGGTTGGGATGGCGACTCGGGCGCAGCCCGAGTGGATTTTTTCTCAACCTGTCAGCCCTCGATGCGGATACGGCGCAGCTCGCCGCGCAGGCGCTGGCGCAGCCGCAGGGCCACGATCACGGCCACGCTGAACAAGCCCACGGTCAGGCCCCACCAGATGCCGCGCGCCCCCAGGTCCGTGCGGAAGGCCAGGTACAGCCCGACGGGCAGGCTGATCGCCCAATAGCCGATGAAGTTGATCAGCATCGGCACGAAGGTCTCGCCGATGCCGCGCAGCAGGCCGAGCACGGCCACCTGCATGCCATCGAACAGCTGGAAGGCGCCGGCGATCGGCAGGAACACGGCCGCCATGGCGATCACCGCAGCGTCCTCGGTGTAGACGCTGGCCAGCTGCCTGGGCAGCAGCGCGAAGGCCAGGGCCGAGAGGCTCATGAAGCCCAAGGCCAGCACCAGCGTGGCGCGGCAGGCCTGGCGGACCGCCGCGGCGTCTCCCTGGCCGACGAAGCGGCCGGTGCGCACGGCGCCGGCGTTGGCCACGCCGAGCGGCACCATGAAGGTCAGGGAGGCCAGGTTGATGGCGATCAGGTGGCCGGCCTGGGGCACCGATCCAAAGCGCCCGACCAGCAGGAACGCCAGCCCGAAGATCCCGACCTCGAAGGCCTGCTGCAGGCCCAGGGGCACGCCGATCCGCAGGGTGCGCAGCAGCGGACCGGGCGCGAACACCTCGCGTTCGATCGGCCGCAGCAGGTGACCGATCTCGCTGCGCGCGAAGGCCAGCAGGATGGCCAGCATGCCCAGGCGCGCCAGGTTGGAGGCCCAGGCCGAGCCGGCCACGCCCAGGGCCGGCGCACCGAGTTCCCCGTAGATCAGCACCCAGTTGAGCAGCACGTTGAGCAGGTTGCCGATCAGCACAGCCCACAGGATCGGGCGCATGCGCTGCAGGGCGGTGAAGCACAGGCGCAGGACCACGAAGCCCAAGAAAAACGGAAATCCGAGCAGGCTGATGTAGGCGTACTCCGCGGCCAACGGGATCACGGCGGGATCCTGCCCGAACCAGCGGAAGACCGGAGCCGCCACCAGGCAGGGCAGGGCCACCACGAACCAGGCCAGGACCGCCACCAGGAACCCGCGCTGCAGGCCCAGCCGCAGGCCGCGCTCGTCGCGGGCCCCGAGGGCCTGGGACAGGATCGGATCCAGAGCGGAGAGCAGGCCGAAGGCGAAGGAACCGCCGACCCACAGGACCTGGTTGCCGAGGCCGGCCGCGGCCAGGGCGGTCTGGGCCCCGCTGTCGAGGTGCCCGACCATGGCCGAGTCGACCACGCCCATCGCCATCATGCCCAACTGGGCCAGCACCACGGGTACCGCCAGGCGCCATTGGGCGGATAGTTCGGCGCGGAAGGCTTGCACGGGGCGAAAAAGATAACGGCGCCGGGGGCGCGGAAAAATTGGCTCGGGCCGGTTCGCGGCGCTCTCCGGGCCCCGGCGCGCGCGTCGGCCCTCGGCCAGCGGCGCTCGCTCCCCAGGCGGCCCGGACCTTTGGCCCGCAGCGGCGCGAGGGCGAGGGCGGGGCCGCGCGCGTCAGGCGCTCAGGGCCACGGCCCAGGCGAGCAGCAGACCGCCGAGGGAGAGGGCCAGGGAATAGGCTTCGAGGGCCTTCGAGCCCAGCCCGAGGCGCGTGCCCAGCGCCATCACCGGCGGCGACAGGGCCAAGCCCGCCAGGAAGCCCAGGGCGTGGGCCAGCACGTCGACGCGCCCGGGCCCCGCATCCCCGCCGGTGCCGAGCCAACCCAGCAGAAACAGGCCGAGGATCGGCGGTGCGAAGCGACGCAGTCGGGCCCGGGGTCCCGCGGCCCGGCGCAGGAATTCCGCGCCCACCAGCAGCCCCAAGGCGGCGAAGACCGCCGTGGAAGCGCCGATCGAACGGTGCGGCAAGGGGTGGGCCCAGGCGTTGAGCAGATTGCCGAGGAAGCCTGCGAGGCCCGTGGACGCGAAGGCCAAGCTCGATCCGACCAGCTGGCTCAGCAGCCACAGAAACACGCCGCCGAAGAGCATGTTGGAGGCCAGGTGGCCCCCGTCGGCGTGCAGGGTCAGCGCGGTCGCGGCGCGCCACAGCTCGCCGGAACGCACGCGGGCCGCGTCCAGCAGGCCGCCCTCGTACCAGGGCAGGCCCAGGAAGCCGCTGCGCTCGAGCAGGAAGAACAGCCCCAGCAGCGCGGCGGCCAGCAGCGCTCCGGCGCGGCCGTCCGCGACCGGCTCGAAGGGCAGCTCGATGGGGCTGGCCCGGTTTTCGCGCAGGTAGGCGATCAGCTCGCGGCGGGCGCGGGGAGCATCCTCGAGGGCGGTGGTGACCCACAGCTCGGGGGGCGCCGAGAGCAGCTCCGCGGGGATGCCGGCGGCCTCGAGCACCAGCAGGGCGTCGCGGCAGGTGCGCGGCTCGCTCGAGCGGTGGACCACCGCCCGGGAGGGCTGCGCGCCCTCGCCGGAGGCCGCCGCCTGCCCGTGTTCGGGGCCGACGGGAAGCGCCTGTGGGGGCTCGGGGGGACGCGGGTCCATGGGGGCGGAGCCGAGGGAGTGCGGGGCAGCGCGGTCCGCGGCCTGGCGGGTCCCCAGCGGGTGACGCCGCTCTGCGGCCGGGGCGCCGAACAGGGTGCACCTGGGCGCTGGGCGGGCAAGCATAGGATACGCCGGTGCCGGATTCCCTCCCGCTCCCCGCCGCGCTGCTGGTCGACCTGGACGGCACGCTCTACGCCCCGACGCCGCTCAAACGGCGCATGGCGCTCGAGCTGCTGCTGCGCGCGCCGGGCCGGATCCGCGCCCTGCGCTGCTTTCGCCACGCACACGAGGAACTGCGCGCCTCCCCCGAACGCATCTTGCCCGGCGAGGCACCCCTCGAGGCGCAGCTGCGCCTCGCCAGCCAGGCCCTGGGCTGGCCCCGCGAACGCCTGCGCGCGCTGTTCGAGGAGTGGATGGTCGAGCGCCCGGCCAGGCACCTGCCGCGCTTTCGAAACCGCGCGCTGCTCGCGGAGCTGGCCGCTGAGCGCCGACGGGGCGCGGCCCTGGCCCTGGTCAGCGACTACCCGGCCCGACGCAAACTGGCCGCCCTGGGGGCCAGGGATCTGTTCCACGCGGTGGTCGCCAACGGCGAACCGGGCGGACCGCCGCGGCTCAAGCCCGATCCCGCAGGCTACCTGGAGGCCGCGCGCCGGCTCGGGGTGGCTGCGGACCAATGCCTGGTGCTCGGCGATCGTCCCGACGCGGACGGGCTGGCCGCGGAGCGCGCCGGGATGGCCTTTCGCCTGGTGCGCTGCCCCTGAGTTGGCCGCGCAGCCCCAGCCCGCGGCGCCCCCGACCCCAGGGCTGCCCCGAGGCGGCCCCGGGGCCTCGCCCCGCCCTTCGTCCCCCAACCGCCCGCGCCCCCGGCCCCAAGCGTCCCGTTCGATGGCAAGCCTTTACCTGCTCGATGGCACCGCCCTGGCCTTCCGGGCCCATTTCGCTTTCGCCCGCTCGGGGCTGATGACCGCCGGCGGTCAGCCCACGGGCGCCACCTACGGCTTCGCCATGACCCTCGAGCGGCTGCTCGAGAAGGAGCGCCCCGAAGCGATCGCGATCGCCTTCGACGCCAAGGGCGACACCTTCCGCCACCGGCGCTACGCCGAATACAAGGCCACGCGCCAGCGCGCGCCCGAGGAGCTCCTGGCCCAGCTCGACTGGATGCGGCGCCTGGTGGACGCCTTCGGCATCGCCCTGTTCGAGATCGAGGGCGTGGAAGCCGACGACGTGATCGGCACCCTGGCGACGGCCGCGGCCGCGCGCGGCGACCGGGTCCGGATCGTCACGGGCGACAAGGACCTGATGCAATTGGTCGGCCCCAACATCGAGCTCTACAACGTCTTCAAGGAAGGCGTCGAGGTCTTGATCCAGGGGCCCGAGGCGGTGCGCGAAAAGTTCGGCTGCACCCCGGCCCAGGTGATCGAGGTATTGGCGCTGATGGGCGACGCCTCCGACAACATCCCGGGGGTGCGCGGCATCGGCGAAAAGGGCGCGATCAAGCTGATCCAGGAGCACGGCAGCGTCGCGGCCCTGCTCGACAACCTCGCGCAGCTCTCGCCCAAGCTGCGCGAGAAGATCGAGTCCGACCGCGACAATCTGCTGCTATCGCGCGAGCTGGTCACGATCCACACGGATGTGCCCCTCGAGCCCGGGCTTTCGGCCATCGGCGCGGCGCGCCGCGACCCGGCCAAGCTGCGCGCCTTGTACCGCGAGCTGGGCTTCCGCTCGCTGCTAGAAAAGCTCGAGAAAGACGCGGCTCCGGCGCCCAAGCGCGACTACCACACGGTCCACGACCTGGCCGAGCTGGCGGCCATGGAGGCGGAGCTGCGGCGAGCCGGAGCCTTCGCCCTGGACAGCGAGACCACCGGGCTCGACCCCTGGCGCTGCGAGCTGGTCGGTCTGTCCTTCAGCGCTGCGCCGGGCCGGGCCTTCTACGTGCCCTTCAATGCCTTCCCCCCGGTGCACCCCGGCGGCCCGCAGGCCCTGCTCGAGAGCCTGCGTCCGCTGCTGACCGACCCGGGGATCAAGCGCTTCGGACAGAACACGAAGTTCGACTGGTCGGTCCTGTTGGCCCAGGGTCTGGCGGTTCCCCCGCCGGACTTCGACACGCTGCTGGCCAGCTTCGTGGCCGCCGGCAGCGGACGGGCCCACAATCTCGACGCCCTGGCTTTGCACTTCTTCGGCCTCGAGAAGATCCCCACCAAGGACCTGATCGGCAGCGGCCAGAAGCAGATCTCGATGAAGGAGGTGCCGATCGAGCGCGTGGCCGAATACGCCTGCGAGGACGCGGAGGTCACCTTCCGCCTGCGCGCGCCCCTGGAGCGCGAGCTCGACCAGGAGTCGGCGCGCGGGCTGTTCCAGGGCTTGGAGCTGCCCCTGGTGCCGGTGCTGATGCGCATGGAGTCGCGCGGGATCCGGGTCGATTCCGCCCAGCTCGAACAGGCCTCCAAGGAGCTCGGGCGGGAGCTGGCCGGGCTCGAGGAACAGCTCTACGCCCTGGCCGGAGAGGTCTTCAAGATCAACTCCCCCAAGGCCCTGGGGCAGATCCTGTTCGAGAAGCTGGCCATCCACCAGGCGGCGGGCGTAAAGCACCCGCGCCGCACCCAGACCGGTTACTCGACCGATGCGGCCACGCTCGAGGAGCACTACGGCGATGTTCCGATCGTGGTCAAGCTGCTCGAGTATCGCGAACTCTCCAAGCTGAAGAGCACCTACGTCGACGCGCTGCCGCGCTACATCGATCCCCGCGATGGCCGCATCCGCTGTTCCTTCAGCCAGGTCTCGGCCGCCACCGGGCGCCTGGCTTCCTCGGAGCCGAACCTGCAGAACATCCCCGTGAGGAGCGAGCGCGGGCGGCGCCTGCGCGAGGCCTTCGTGCCGCGGCCCGCGGACGACCGCGGGGAGTGGCTGCTGCTCTCGGCCGACTACAGCCAGATCGAGCTGCGCGTGATGGCGCACCTGTCGGGCGACGCGCACATGGCCGCGGCCTTCCGCGGCGGGGCCGACATCCACGCCGCCACGGCCAGCACGCTGTTCGGGGTCGCCCCGGAGGCCGTCGATCGCCAGATGCGCTCCCAGGCCAAGGTGATCAACTTCGGGCTGCTGTACGGCATGGGCCCGCAGCGCGTGGCGCGCGAGACCGGCATGAGCGTCCCCGAGGCCAAACGCTTCATCGAGCGCTACTTCGAGTCCTTCCCTTCGGTGCGCGCCTGGATGGATCGGCTGCTGGCCGAGGCGCGGCAAAAGGGCTACGTCGAAACGATCCTCGGCCGCCGCCGGCGCATCCCCGATCTCGACGACCGCAACAGCCGCGTGCGCAGCTTCGCTGAGAACGCCGCCATCAACACGCCGGTGCAGGGCTCCGCCGCGGACATCATCAAGCGCGCCATGCTGGCGGTCGAGCCCGCCCTGGAGCGGGCGCACCTGCATGCGGCCTTGCTGCTGCAGGTGCACGATGAACTCCTGTTCGAGGTGCCCGCCGCCGAGGCCAGCGCGGCCGCGGAGGTGATCCGTGGGGCGATGGAGCAGGCGCTGCCGCTGTCGGTGCCCCTGCGGGTCGAATGCGGCCAGGGGCGAAACTGGCTCGAAGCCCACTGAGGGCCGGGAGCGCGAGCGGAGCGGGCCGCGCACGGGCCGCGGGCCAACGCCGCGGCCGGCCGGGCACCCGCCCGCAGCCGCGGGGGCGCCCTCGCGGGGCGGCGCGCCGGTCGGTGCCCGGTCCCGTGCCGAGCTTGTTGGCGAAGGGGGGCCGAATCCGGCGCACGGAGCTCACGGAGCTCACGGAGCGGACGGAGCGGACCGGAGCGGACCGGGGCCGCGCCGCTGCGCCCGGGTCGGCGCCCGGACCGGGGGCGGATGGCGGCGGGGCTCGCGCGCCCGCGCCGCGGGCTCGGGGCCCGCGGTCTCCCGAATCGGCGCAGGTCCAAAGCTCCTGACGGGCTCGGCGCGCGGTTGCCCGGGGCCCGGGCGCGCCGCGCTCGGCGGCGTCCGGCTCCCCAGCGCTTTGGTCCGGCCCGTCGCGGGCCCTGACCCCCCGTCGCCAGGGATCTCGCTGCGGCGCTCCCGGCCCTCGGATCGCGGCGGCCCGCGCCCGCGCGCCCGCCGCTCTTGAAGCCGTCCGCCCGGGCAGCGCACGCGGACCCCGGCCCCGGGGCTCGGCCGCCCGCCGTGCCGTTGGCCGCGGCCGGCGCTGCAGCAGCGCCACAGCAGCACGGGTTCCGCGTTGGCGAGCGCCTGCGCACGCCCTGCCCAGCGGATCCGCGCTCACGGAGCTCTGCGCTGTGCGGTCTGTCGAACCGACGCGTTCGGTCCGGCCCTCGAAGGCCGGTGTGCGGCGCGCCTTGTCGCTGCTGACAGCAGAACTTACGTGCCGTCGATCGATCTGAACCAGCGCACGCCGTTCGCCGGGAGCGCGGGATCGGCTGGATCTGCGTCGATCGACGCATCGGAGTCGGATGCGACGCCTGCATTCCGTGGCCGCACGCCGGCTCCGTTGGCACTTCCCCCGTTCCACCGAACACGAACGAACATGAGCAAATCGAAGGAAAAACGGCGATTCCTGGCCGGCGGCTGGATTCCCCTGTTGGCGCTGGCTTGGCTGGGATCCACCGCGGCGGCAGCCCGAGCGACCTGGTCCCTGGTGACCGGCACCGCACCCTGCGAAGGCACGGCAACACTGGAAGCCGGCGGCAGTTGGACGCTGCAATGCACCGCTACGACGGCCTGCAGCTCGGGCAATTGCACCGTGCAAAGCTTGCCCGGCAGCAACACCCAGACCTTCTGCGGCTGCGACTCCCCCGCCGGTACGCCGCCCTGCTGCTACGTCACCATGGATGTGAACGCGCAGGGTCAGCCGTTCCCTAAAGTAGCCGGAACCTGCCCCTTCGGCTCCGACTGCGGCTGGGGCCGGTGCAACCTGGTGGTGCAGTTGATCGACGGGAAGTACATCGTCACCGCGCTCTGCATTCCCTTCATTTAAGCACCTTCCGCGGGCCCTGATCGGGGCCCGCTGCAAAGGCTCGCGTGCGCCCAGGGGCTCCCGGGGGTGTCCAGTGGACGCCGACCGGCCCCTGCGCGGCGGCGCCGGGCAGGCGTGCGTGCAGCGCGGCCCGGGGGAACCTCGTTCCCCCGGGCCGCGCCTTGGTCATCGCCGCCCCGGGTCGAACGGCCCTCCGACGGTCGCGGCCGGCGGTCCCGTCATTTTGCCACCTGGATTCGCCGAGCGGGGGGCCGCTGGCGGACGCCCGACCCCGCGACCGAGGGTGCTAGCGCAGGGTGTGCCCCCCTTGGTGTGCGCACAGGACCACCCCAAAATGCTGGAAATCGCGGGCCGGGTGGACCGGGATGATCGCCCAGGGAAATCCGAATGCGGGCCGCTCCGCGCGGACTCTGGCCGGCGGCTCGGGCTGCGGGAACTCTGCGGGTAACACTTGTGTAAATCTGCGGGGCAAGCGCGGGAGATTCGATCGCTTGGAATTCGGAGTTCGGAACCGAACGGATAGGGTCCGCTGCGGGAGAGATACAGACCCGCTGCGGCCCCCTCCGCAACGATCCACGCGCCATCACAGCAACAGCATGTCGCTCCACACGCTCGCCAACCCCTGGTGCCTGCGCGCCGCTGGCCTCACGTTTCTGGTTTGTTTGGCGACGGCCGCGGCCGGCCTGATCCACACGCCGGGGGCGGCGCAGGTCGCGGCGGGGCTCGGGCCCCGATCGGCGGGGATCGAGCCCGCCGCCGGGCAGAGCGGGAACGCGCCGGAGGGCCCCGCCGCCCTCGCAGGTCGCCTGGCGGCCGCGACCTCGCCCGCGGGCGAGTCGGGCCAGGCCGAGAGCGAGCGAGCGGTGGTCGAGGTGCGCTTCGCCGGCTCTGGCGACCTGCGCAGCGCCCCGCCGGGAAAAGCGGCAGCGATCGAGGTCGAGTGTCGGATCGACGGCACGCTGTGGTCGTCCGGGAGCTGTTCGCCGAGCGAGCCATGGCGGCTGGAACTGCCCCTCGCCGGTGGGGTCGAGTTGAGCGCCGCCAGCGCCGCCGGGTACGGCCAGGCGCGGCTGGCTTCCGGAGCGCGTCCCGAACAGCTCGAGATCTGGCTCGACTCGCGGGGGTCGTTGCACGGACAGGTAGCCGTGGGCCACGGCCAGCCCCCCGGTGAGACCCTCGAAGTCTGGGCCTGGCGCGCCCGCGATGGCGCGGACTCGTCCGCGGCCCCGAAGCAGCAGCCCGTCCGTCCGGGGGCTCGGGCCCGAGCCGCGACCGACGCCGCGGGAAACTTCGAGCTGACCGGGCTCGAACCCGGAGCCATCTACGTGGTCTGGGCCGTCGGCCCGCGCCTGGCTTCAGCGGTCCCGCAGCGCGCCGTGGCGGGGGGCGAGCCGCTGCGGCTCGAGGTGGGAGTGCTGCACGGCATCGCCGTCGAGCTGGCTCGGGGGGACGGGACCGCGGTCCAGTTTTCTCCCCACCTCGACCGCACGCGCCATCTGCGACTCGAGTGGCTGGAGCTGCAGGGCCGGATCCTGGCGCCGGGTCCCTGGGCCCTGTCCGGCGGGGCCCCCAGCCGCGGGGAGCTGTGGCGCGCCGCCGCGGACCCCCAGGGCCCCTGGGGCGAGATCCTGGCCGTGTGCGCTCCGGCCGCGGCCGCGCCGCGTCTGCGGCTGTGGCTCGACCTGCCCGGATTTCGACCGAGGCAGGTCGAGTTGGAGCTGCCCGAGGTCGGCCCGAGCGGCCCCCTGACCGTAAAGCTCGAACTCGAGGCCGAAGCCGGGGAGACGGTGCCTTTGACCCTGCTGGCGCGCGGGCCCGACCTGGCGTTGCGGCGCCTGCCCGCCGGAGAACTGACCCTGCGGCTGGCCGAACAAGGCCGGGAAAGCGCCTTCGAATTCTCCCACGGCGAGGTCGAGTCGGGCCTGCTGGAGCTGGGGCAGGTGCCGCAGGGCAGCTATCGGGCGCAGTGGCTGGCGCGCGATTCCGACCTGCACTGGCCCCGCGGCGGGCTGCCGGCGACGCTGGTGGTCGCAGCGGATGGAGCCCTGGTGGAGCTCGGCCTCGAATCCACCGGCACGCTGGAGTTGCTGCCGGAGCTTGCCGGGGGAGCGGCGTGGAGCGGCCGCTGCCTGCTGCGTCTGTGCCCCGCGCGGCGGGTCGAGATCGAGCCCTCCGGAGCGCGCAAGGAGGTCGGTGTTGTCTTCCACGACCTCGCCGGTCCGCCCTACCTGCTGCGCGACCTGCCCGCCGATGACTACCTGGTCGTGGTGAGCAATCCGGGCTCCGGCCCCGATCGCGAGTTCAGGGTCGAAATCGCCGCGGACTCCTCGACCCGTCTGCCGGTGCCGGATCTCGATTGGCGCTGAAGCACGGCCCCAGTGCGCCGCTCGGCTCGGGTCCGGGGCAGCCGCAGGCCGCCGCAGGGCGCGGAATCCCGCGCGCCGCGCTCAATCGTTCCGGCGCGGCGCGCGCCGGGGCGGGTCGAATAACAGGCCGGGCTTGACCAGGCTCTTGCCGTACTTGCGCCGGATGCGGTCGAGCCCCGCGGCGAGCTGTTGCTGGCGCTGCTCGCCCGCGTCGGTCTCCTCGGCGGGGAACAGCTCGGCCTGCACCGGCTGGCGCACGTCCTCGAGGCTCGAGACCGCGACGCCCAGCAGCCGCAGGGGCCCCGCCGGAACGCGCTCGAGCAGTTCGCGCGCCGCCGCAAACAGGCGCGGTCCCAGGTTGGTGGCCTGCGCCAGGGTGCGCGAGCGTGTGACCGTCTGGAAGTTCCAAAAGCGCGCCTTGACGGTGACCGTGCGCCCGCGCAGGCCGCGGCTGCGCAGGTCGTAGGCGACCTCCTCGCAATAGCCGAACAGGCGGCGGCGCAGCTCGGCGCGGTCTTCGATATCGTCGGGGAAGGTGCGCTCGATGCCGTGGGACTTCTCCGGGCGCTGCGGCACCACCCGGCGGCTGTCGCGCCCGAGGGCCAGGTCGTGCAGGTAGCCCGCGGAGGGGCCGAGCCGCTGACGGGCTTGCTCCGGGGTCAGGGCCGCCAGCTCGCCGATGGTGCGCAGACCCAGCTCCGCCAGGCGCTTGGCCGTGCGCTCGCCGACGCCGAAGAGGTGCTGCACCGACAAAGGTGCCAGCACGGCCTGGGCCTCTTCCCCACGGATCACCCGGAATCCGTCCGGCTTGTCGAGGCCCGAGGCCAGCTTGGCGAGGAACTTGTTCGGGGCGATGCCGACCGAAGCGACCAACCCGGTCTCCGACAGGATCTCGGCGCGGATGCGCCGCCCGATCTCGATCGAGCCACCGAACAGGCGTTCACAGCCGCTGACGTCCAGGAAGGCCTCGTCCAGGGACAGCGGCTCGACCAGGGGCGTGTAGCGCTTGAAGATCGCCATCACCTGGCGGCTGACCGCGGCGTAGCGCTCGAAATCGGGCGGGATCAGCACCAGCTCCGGGCACAGGCGCAGGGCCTCGGCGGTGGACTGGGCCGAGCGCACGCCGAAGGCCCGGGCCGCGTAGCTGGCGGCCGCGATCACCCCGCGGCCCTCCGGGGCCCCCCCCACCGCGACCGGCCGGCCGGCCAGCTCGGGCCGCCGCAGGAGCTCCACGGACGCGTAAAACGCGTCCATGTCGACGTGCAAGATGGGGGGTTCCGGCGCGGCTTCCACAGGACTCTTCTAGCATCCGGACCGGCTGCGGGGCGGGCGCCGCTAAGCTCTGCGGCCCGATGCGCTTCTCAGGAGTCGCCCTGGCCGCCCTGGCCCACGATCTGCCGCCCCAGGGGACCTCCTCGGAGGCCCTGGAGCAGCCCCTGGCGAGCCTCTACGCCCGCTTGGGCCTGCGCATCGGCCGCCTCGAGCTGATGAGCGGCATCCGCGAGCGGCGCCACTACCCGCCCGGCGCGCGGCCCAGCGAAATCGCCGCCCGGGCCGCCCGGCTGGCCCTCGCCCGCTGCCCCCTGCCGAAGGAACGCCTGGGCCTGCTGGTGCACACGGCCGTGTGCCGGGATTTCCTGGAGCCGGCCACCGCCTGCGCCGTGCACCGGGCCCTCGAGCTGCCGCCTGGCTGCCAGGCCTTCGACCTCTCCAACGCCTGCCTGGGCTTCATCAACGGCCTCGGACTGGCGGCCAGCCTGATCGAGGCGGGCCGCATCGAAGCCGCCTTGGTGGTGACCGGCGAAGACGGCGGGCCGCTGGTGCGCGCGACCCTGGCGGACCTCGGCGCCCGGGCGGCGAGCGTCGAGCGCGCCGAGCTCAAGCGCGCCATGGCCAGCCTGACGATCGGCTCGGGCGGCGCCGCGGCGGTGCTGTGCCGCGCCGGCCTGGCGCCCGCCCGCGCGCACCTGCACGCCAACGCCGCCCTGGCGGACTCCAGCCAGGTGGAGCTGTGCCAAGGGGACCGAGCCGCGGGCGTCGACGGCCCGCTGATGGCCACCGATTCCGAAGCGCTGCTCGAGGCCGGCGTGGCCCTGGCCGCGCGCACCTGGCCCCTGTTCCTCGAACAGACCGGCTGGAGCCGGGAACAGATCGATCACTATGTCACCCACCAGGTCGGCCGCGCCCACCGCCGCGCGCTGTTCGAACGCCTCGGACTGCCGGAGTCCAAGGACCACCCGACGGTCGAGTTCCTGGGCAACGTGGGTTCCGCTTCCCTGCCCATCTCTCTGAGCCTGGCCCTCGAGTCCGGCCGCCTGCAGCCCGGCCAGCGCCTGGCGCTGCTCGGCATCGGCAGCGGGCTGCAATGCGAGATGCTGGGCCTTCGATTGGCCTGAACTCGGCTGGCCCCCTCGAAGCATGAGCAGCGAGCCACACAGCGCGAGCAACGCCGACGTCTGGCGCGGGCCGGTCTACCAGGCCTGGTGCGCGCGGTTTGGGGAGCCCGGGGCTTTGGCGGCCGAACTCGTGCAGCGGCCGCGCGCGAAGCTGGCCGGGCTGGATGTGCTCTTCGAGGGGCTGCTCGGGGATCTGCGGGACCGCCCGGTGCTGAACCTGATGGGCTCGAACGGGCTCAAGGCGGTGGCCCTGGCCCTGCTCGGAGCGAAGGTCAGCGTCCTCGACTATGCGCCGGGCAACGCGGACTACGCGCGCGCCCTGGCAGCCGCCGCGGGCGTGACCCTGCGCTACGAGGTCGGCGATGTGCTCGAGCTTCCAAACCGCCCCGAACTCGGCAACCAGGCGCTGGTTTTCGCCGAACTCGGCATCGTGCACTACTTCCAAGACCTGGCGCCCTTTGCGGCAGCGGTGGTCGCCGCCCTCGCTCCGGGCGGCTGCTTCGTGCTGCGCGACTTCCACCCCGTGGCCACCAAATTGCTCGCCTTCCGCGGCTCCAGCGCCAAGGTGCGCAAAGTGCGCGTCAGCGGCGACTACTTCGACACCCGCCTGCACCCCGAAGACGCGCCCTTCGCCAAGCACCTCCCGCCCGAGCAGGCCGCGCTCCTCAGCCCCGTGCTCTGGCGCCGCTGGACCTTGGGCGAAATCGTCACCGCCATCGCCGCTTCCGGCCTGCGCGTGCGCTCCCTGGTCGAAGAGCCCAATCGCTCCCACGCGAGCCCCGGCGGCGCCCCCGACCAGGCCTTCGACCTGGGCATCCCCAAGACCTTCACCCTGGTCGCCTCGCGGGACTGAAGGCCAGGGGGGTGCATGGCCGCCGCGTGCGGCGCCCCGCGGCCTGGTCCGGTTGCGGATCGAGCCCCCCCGACGGGCTGGCCCGGTCGAGCGGGCGCGGCGCGGCGGGCGCGGCGAGAGCGCGGCTGCGCCGGCCCCGCACGGCGGATGGAGCCGGGTTGCGCCCGCTGGCAGGCGGCGGAGCGCCCTCCCCGCCGTGCCCGCAGCGGCCGCTCCGCCGGCCCGCCTGGGCTGGGGCGCGGAGCTCGGCTGCCCGGCGCGGGCGGTGGCGACCGTCCGCGAGGGGTTGCACCGCGGGGGTTGGGCGCGGGGGTTGGGCGCGGGGCGGTGGAGCGCGGGGGTTGGCGCGCGGGTCGGGTCGCTGCAGGCGGGCCCGGGCGCTCGGCCGGTCGGTCCCCCGGCCGCCGGCTGCCCCCCCCAGGGTGGCCCCGGGGGGGCCCGCGGGCCCAGATCCAGGGTTCTCCCGGGCGGCCGTCGAGCGCAGGGGCGGCCCCGGGACCTGTCGCCGATTTCACATTTTTCAGATATCCTCCGGACCTTCCCATGGTTCCGTTCGCGCCCGAACCGCCCCAGGACGCCCCGCCCCCCGCGGAGGACACCGGCCAGACCCTGCTGGTCCCGGAATTGTCCCGGGAGCTGCCGGTGTTCGAGCAGTTCTTCAAGACCTTCGGGTTCAAGCGGCTCCACGGCCGGGTCTGGGGCCTGCTGGTGCTCTGCGACCGCCCGCTCTCGAGCAGGGAGATCTGCGAGCAGCTCGGCCTCAGCCAAGGGGCGGTCAGCGAGACCCTCAGCGAGCTGACCGAGTGGGGTGCGGTGGTCAGCTCGTTCGACTCGGCACGCCGCTGCCACCTGCACGCGCCGGTCGGCAACGCGCTCGCGATCGCGGCGACCATCCTGCGCCGGCGCGAGCAGGTCGCCTTCCAGCAATTCCGGGCCACCGCGGATCGGGCGCTCGAATTCATCAAGGGCCGCTACGGCGAGCGCGATCCCCGGGTGATGACCCTGCGCTCGATCATCGCGGCCTGTGAAATCGCCGAGGCCCTGATGAAGCTCCTGGTCAGCGCGGTGGCCAACGCCCTGGGCGACTCCCAGAGCATCCTGTCGCGGGCCATCACCGCGGCGCTCAAGGTCGGGCTGGGCGCGCCGCAGTCCCTGTTTGCCCAGGCCAGCGGTCGGGGCGCGGCCCTGCCGCTGCCCGCCGAGGCCCCGGCCCGGCCGCGGGCGCGGCGGCTGCGCAGCGCCCAGAGCGCCGCCGACACGGCACGGCCCGATCGCACCACGGACAAAGCCCCCGAAGCCGCCGAACCCGGGGATCAGGACCCGGAGCGCCCGCGATGACGACGACCCTCTCGAGCCGCGGCCTGCCGCGGGTGGTGATCACCGGGGTGGGCTTGACCAGCCCCAACGGCAATTCGCTCCCCGAGTATCGGCGGAACCTGCTGGCCGGCGTCTCCGGCGTGCGCCCCTATTCGATCCGCTACTTCGGCCCCACCCTGGCCGGGGTGTGCGAATTCGACGTGCTGCGCCACCAGTCGAAAAAGGAAGCGCGGCGCGGCACGCGGGCGGGCGCGATCGCGGTGTGGTGTGCCAACGAGGCCCTCAAGGATGCGGGCATCGACCCGGCTCAGCGCGACCGCTCGCGTCTCGGCGTCTTCATCGGCACCACCGAGCACGGCAACGTCGAGACCGAAAACGAGGTCCACAACGTCTCGCAATACGGCTACGACCTGCGCTACTGGTCGCACCACCACAACCCGCGCACGGTGGCCAACAATCCGGCCGGCGAAGTGACGCTCAACCTGTCGCTGACCGGCCCCGCCTACTGCCTCGGGGGGGCCTGCGCCGCCGGCAATCTGGGACTGATCCATGCCCTGCAGATGCTGCAGCTCGGGCAGGTGGACCTGGCCCTCGGCGGCGGCGTCTCGGAGAGCATCCACACGTTCGGAATCTTCGCCAGCTTCCATGCCCAGGGGGCGCTCGCCACCCACCCCGATCCGACCAAGGCCTCGCGTCCCTTCGACAAGCACCGCAACGGCATCGTCGTGGCCGAGGGCGGCTGTCTGTACGTCCTCGAACGTCTCGACGACGCCCGTGCGCGCGGGGCGCGCATCTACGCCGAGGTGCTCGGCTATCATGTCAATTCGGACGCCAGCGACTTCGTGCTGCCCGACAGCGAAGGGCAAAACCGCTGCATGCGCGGCGCCCTGGCCCATGCGGGCCTGGACGCCCAGGCGATCGACATCCTCAACACCCACGCCACCTCGACGCCTTCGGGCGACACGGTGGAGTGCCGTGCGATCGCGCAGGTCTTTTCGGACAGCCCGCGCGTGCACGTCAACAACACCAAGAGCTTCATCGGCCACGCCATGGGCGCCGCCGGGGCGCTCGAGCTGGCCGGCAACCTGCCCTCCTTCGACGACCGCATCGTGCACCCGACGATCAACGTCGATGAGCTCGATCCGGACTGCGCACTGCGCGGCCTGGTGCTCAACGCCCCCCGGGAGGCGGCGCAGGTCGAGCACATCATGAACATGTCCTTCGGCATGCTGGGCATCAACTCGGCCGTGATCGTCGGCCGCCCGCCCAGCTGAACCCGCCCCGGACCGCCGCTGCGACCGAACGTTTTCCACCTCCCCCCGCAACGCCACTCCCCATGACCCGCGACGAAGTGATCCTGGCCGTCAAGGACATCATCCAGACCATCGCCCCCGACGAGGACCTCAGCAACCTCGACCTGGGCGTGCGCCTGCGCGACCAGATCGAATTGGACTCGATGGATTTCCTGGATATCGTCATGGAGCTGCGCAAGCTCTACGGGGTCCAGGTCCCCGAGGAAGACTACAAGCACCTGGCCACCCTGGACGGCTGCGCCGACTATCTGACGCCGCTCTTGGCGGGCAAAGAGTTGCACTGCGCTTCCAAGGCCTGAGCCGCCAGGGCCGCTGCGCTGGGCAGCACGGGGGGGCTACGCCAAGCGGCCCCCCGGGCTTTCCCGGCCGCTGCGCTCGCCCCCGCCCTGCCTCCTGCATCGCACGCCGTGTCCCGCTTCGACACCCTGGTGATCGGCGCCGGCTTCTCCGGGCTGGCGGCGGGCATCCGCCTGGCGCTTGCCGGGCAGCGCGTGGCCGTGCTCGAGCGCCACTACCTGTGGGGCGGGCTCAATTCCTTTTACAAGCGCGGCGGCCGGTTGTTCGACACCGGCCTGCACGCCCTGACCAACTTCGTGCCCAAGGGCACGCGGGGTACCCCCCTGGCGCGGGTGCTGCGCCAGCTGCGCATCGGCTGGGACGAGCTGGCCCTGCGCGAACAGCGCCATTCCGAGATCGTCCTGGGCGGCGAGCGGGTGCGCTTCTCCAACGACTTCGGCCTGCTGGCCAGCGAGGTCGAGCGCCTGCGACCCGAGCGCGCGGCGGCTTTCCGTGCCTTGGCCGAGGAGATCCGCGGGGCGCCGCTCGAGCTGCAGGAGCAGCACCCCCTGAGCGCACGCCGCGAGCTGGACCGGCGCCTCGGCGACCCGTTCCTGACCGACCTGCTGCTGCTGCCCTGCTGCTACTACGGCAGCGCCCAAGAGCACGACGTCGAGTGGGATCAGTTCCAGATCCTGTTCCGCTCGATCTTCCTGGAGGGCCTTTCGCTGCCCAGCGGCGGCGTGCGGCCCCTGTTGCGGCTGTTCACCGAACGGCTGGAGAACGCCGGCGGCGAGCTCCAAACGAAGAGCGAGGTGACCCGCATCCTCGAGCGCGATGGCCGCGCTGCCGGCGTCGAGCTGGCCGACGGGCGCCAGCTGTTCGCCGAGACGATCCTGTCCTCGGCCGGCTACGTGGAGACCCTGCGGCTCGCCGGCCGAGCGCAGGACCTGCCGGCCGCGGCCCACGGCCAGCTCTCGTTCCTCGAGACCATCAGCGTGCTCGACCGCTGGCCGCACCTCCTGGGGCGACCTGACCGCCCCATGGACGCCGGCGTGATCTTCTTCTCGACCGCAGCGCGGCTGCGCTACGCCCGACCGAGCGCCCCCTGCGACCTGCAGTCCGGGGTGATCTCGATGCCGACCAATTTCAAGGACACACCCGCCGACCAGGAGGGCCTGTTCCGGGTCACGGTGCTGGCGGACCATGCCGCCTGGATCGACCAGCCCCCGGACCACTACCGCGCCGAGAAGGCGCGCTGGAGCGAAGCAGCCCTAGCGGCCAGCGAGGACTTCTGTGCGGCGGTCCGACCCTACGAGGTCTTCCGCGACGCCTTCACCCCGCGCACGATCCAGCACTTCACCCGCCACGAGCAGGGCGCCATCTACGGCAGCCCGCTCAAGCAGAAATCCGGACGCACCCCGCTGCCGGGCCTGTTCCTGATCGGCACCGATCAGGGGTTCCTGGGGATCGTCGGAGCCTGCGTCTCCGGCATCGCCATGGCCAACCTGCATGCCCTCAAGCGCGCCGGCGCTCCCGAGCCCACGGGCTGAGCCCGTGGTCAGCGCCGCGTTCGCGCTCCCCGCGGGCGCGCCCGCGATCGCGCTCTGCCCCACCCCAGCGACCGCCGGTCGACCCCAAGCCCACCCGAAGCCCCGACGGCCCGAGCCGCGGTCCGGCCGCCGCCCAGCGCGGTCCTGCGCCGCACCGCCCGCCAGCCGCACCGCCCGCCAGCCGCACCGCCCGCCACCCCCAGCCCCCATGCACAGCGTCCCCTCCGAAGAGCCGCGTCGACCCAAGTACTTCAAGGGCTCGACCGACGGCAAGCGGCCCCTCTCCCACGACCCGCTCGAGGGCGCACAGGGCCACTACGACCTGATCGTGATCGGGAGCGGACTGGCGGGTCTGACCGCGGCCAACGTGCTCGGCAAGAGCGGGCGCCGGGTGGCGTTGCTCGAACAGCACTACAACTACGGCGGCATGGCCACCTGGTTCAAGCGCCGCGGCGGCCACACCTTCGACATCTCGCTGCACGGCTTCCCGGTGGGCATGAAGAAGACCTGCCGCAAGTACTGGAACCGCGAGATCGAGAGCCGCATCGTGCGGCTGGATGGGGTGCGCTTCGACAATCCCCAATTCACCTTCGACACCGAGTTCACGCGCCACGACTTCACCGAGAAGCTGATCGCGGTCTTCGGCGTCGAGCGCGCACGGGTCGAGGCCTTCTATGACGAGCTCAGGCGCATGGACTTCTTCGCGCCCAGCACCGAGACCACCGGCGAGCTCTTCGAACGCTTCTTCCCGGGCCGCAACGACGTGCACAGGCTGCTGATGGAGCCGATCACCTATGCCAACGGCTCGACCCTGGACGACCTGGCCCTGACCTACGGCATCGTCTTCAGCAACTTCATGAGCGAGGGCGTGTTCACCTTCTCCGGTGGCACGGACAACCTGATCAAGGCCATGAAGGCCGAGCTGCTCAAGAACGGGGTCGAGCTGTACAACTCGGTCGAGGTCGACCGCGTCGTGATCGAGGACGGGCCCGGCAAGCCGCGCGTGCGCGGCGTGGAGGCGCTCGGACGCTTCCTGGAAGCTCCGGCTGTGCTCTCCAACGCCAACATCCGTTCCACGATCCTGAAGCTGGCCGGTGAGCGCCATTTCGACGCGGACTTCCTGTCCCGCGCCCGCGCCGTGCGCCTCAACAACAGCTCGACCCAGGTCTACTTGGGGGTGCGCGAGGGCGAGGAGCTGCCCTTCCTGACCGACCTCTTGTTCACCTCGACGGACACGCACTTCACCAGCGAGGCGCTGCTCGAGATGCACGGCAAGAGCCGCACCTTCTCCTTCTACTATCCGAAGACCCGGCCCGATGCCGCGCCGCGCCACTCGATCGTCTCCTCGATGAACGCGCGCTTCGAGGATTGGGCCGGGCTCTCCCCGGAGCGCTACGAGATCGAGAAGCAACGCCTGGCCAGCGACACCCTGGACGCCCTGGAGGTCTACCTGCCCGGCGTGCGCGGCAAGCTCGAGCACGTCGAGGTCTCGACCCCGCGCACCTTCGCCTTCTACACCGAGCACCCCGCGGGGACCTCCTTCGGCACCAAGTTCGAGGGCCTGGGCGTCTCCAGCGACCTGCCGAACCAGGTCCAGGGGCTGTTCCACGCCGGCAGCGTGGGCATCATCATGTCGGGCTGGCTGGGCTCGGCCAACTATGGCGCGATCACGGCCAACAAGGTCGACGCCTTCCTGCACAGCCTGGCCAAACAGAGCGAGGCCAAGCCATGAGCCGCCTGGCCATCCCCGCCGACCGCAGCGCGATCGAAGCGGCCATCCCCCACCGCGCTCCGTTCCTGTTCGTCGACCGGGTGCTGGAGCTCGACCCGGCTTCGATCCGCACCGAATGGCGCGTGCCGCCCGAGGCGCCCTGGTTTGCCGGGCATTATCCGGGCCAGCCGGTGACCCCGGGCGTGCTGATCTGCGAGCACTGCCTGCAAAGCGGGGCGCTGTTCGTCTCGGACGCCCTGTCGGGGTTCAAGAGCGAGGACGGGGTGCCGGTCCTGACGCGGCTCGAGCTGGCGCGCTTCCGGCGCATGGTCCTGCCGGGGGAGACCCTGAGCACCCGGGTCGAGCTGGTCGAGCGCGTGGGACCGGCCTGGTTCCTCAAGGCCAAGGTCACCAGCGGGGGCCAGCGCGTGCTCGAGCTGAGCTTCGTGCTGAGCGCCACCGGGGCCATAGGCAAGAGCGGAGCCTGAGCTGGCCATGGTCGATCCCGTTCCCGATTTCATGGGCCTGCGCGAGCGGGCTTTCCTGATCGCCGGCGTGGCCAACAAGAAGAGCGTCGGCTTCGCCATCGGCCAGCGGCTGGTGGAAGCCGGGGCGCGCGTGGGCTACGCGGTGCGCAGCGAAAAACGCCGCGCCGAGCTCTCCGGCAAGCTGCCCGGGGGCGGCCCGGTGTTCGTCTGCGACGTCGAGCGCGAGGCCGAGATCGAGGCCCTGGGGGCCGCCGCGCGCGCCGAATTCGGCAGCCTGCACGGGCTGGTGCACTCGATCGCATTCGCCAACTACTCGGCGGGCGCCAAGCCGTTCCATCAGACCCGCCGCGAGGATTTCCTGCAGGCGGTCGATATCTCCTGCTTCTCTCTGATCCGCCTGTCGGAGGTGCTGCGGCCCACCTTCGCCAAGGACGCCAGCGTGGTCACGATCTCGATCTCGACCACGCGCATGGCCGCCGAAAACTACGGCTACATGGCGCCGATCAAGGCGGCCCTCGACAGCGCGGTGGCGTTCCTGGCCAAGAGTTTCTCCGCCGACAGCGAGGTGCGCTTCAACGCGGTCAAGGCCGGGCTGCTCAAGACCTCGAGCTCCGCGGGCATTCCGGGCTACCTGGACAGCTATCTGTTCGCCGAGGCGGCGATCCCGCGCAAGCGCGGCCTGGAGACCCGCGAGGTCGCCGATGCGGCGGTGTTCCTGCTCTCGCCCAGGGCCTCGGGCATCAACGGCCAGGGCCTGGTCGTCGACGCGGGCATGGAGATCAACTACTTCGACCGCGACCTGGTGCGGCGCGCCACGCGGCCGCCGGCGGGGGGCGGGCCGAGCGCGCCGTGAGCGGCGCGGGGCTCGGCGAGCGCGGCGCCCCGCGGCCGGTGCTGCGCCCCTGGCTGGCGGCCGTGGCTCCAGCCGCGCACGGCTCCTGGCGGCGGGCCCCCGGTCCGGACCTTTTGCGCGCGGCCGCCCGCGGGCTGCTGCTGGACCAGGCCGCGGCCTACCGCCGCGCCGGCCACCCCTGCCCCTTCGAGGAAGCGGCCGATTTCCGCCAAGGTCCGGGCGGCGCGCCGCTGCCGCTGGGCCCCTGGCACTGGGCCGTCAGCCACACGCCGGGCTGGTGCGCGGCGCTCCTGGCGCCCCTGGGATCGGCCGGCCCCCTGGGCCTCGACCTGGAGCACGCCGGGCGCCCGGTTTCGGCCGCTCTGGCCGAGCGCCTGGCCCGCCTGGCGCCGCTCGGGAACGAGGGGCCGCTCGGGCGCTGGCTGAGGGTCGAGGCCCTGGCCAAGCTCTCCGGGGAGGGCCTCGCGCTGCTCGCTAAGATCGGGGGGCCCGTCGGCCTATCCGACGGGCTGGAGCGCTGGTCCTTCGACGGGCGCTCGGCCCTGACCCGCCTCGAGCGCGTGGGCGGTTTGTGGCTGGGCTGCGCGTGGTCGGTCCCCTTCGAGTTGGCGCCCTGGTGCCCCCCCCCAGAGCCAGGCCCCAGCTCCCCCCTGCCCTTCTGCCCATGAGCCAACCCGAGACGCCGGACACCCCGGCCGCGACCTCCACCCTGCGCCCCGCGACGCCCAAGAACGTCGGCGGCAAGTCGCGCCAGCGCGATGCCGAGCGCCCGCCCGCCGAGCTGGCCGACCAACGCCGGCGCATCTGGACCCGGCTCGATCCCGAGTACCGCTTCACGCCCCATTACGTGCGCTGGGACGGCCAGTGGCTGCACTTCCTCGACGAGGGCAACAGCCAGGCCCCGGCGTTGCTGCTGCTGCATGGCAACCCGACCTGGTCCTTCCTGTGGCGCAAGCAGATCGAAGCCCTGCGCGAGCGCTTCCGGGTGATCGCCTTGGATCTGCCGGGCATGGGCTTCTCCGAGCGCACCCCGGGGCGCACCCGGCGGCTGGCCGAGCACGTCGCCGCGGTGGAGTTCCTGGTGGGCGAGCTGGGTCTCGAGCGCCTGGCCCTCGGCCTGCACGACTGGGGCGGACCGATCGGCCTGGGCTTCGCACGGCGCCATCCGGAGGCGGTGCGCTCCGTGGCCCTGTTCAACACCGCCGCGTTCCCCTTCCCGAAGCTGCCCGGCCGCCTGGCCCTGGCGCGCAGCGCGCTGTTGGGCCCGCCCCTGGTGCGCGGCCTGGGGCTCTTCAACCGCGGCCTGCTGCGCATCGGCATGACCCAGCGACGGCCCCTTTCGGCGGTCGAACGGCGGGGCTATCTGGCGCCCTACGCAGGCCCGGCGGACCGCGAGCAGGTGCTGGCCTTCGTGCAGGACATCCCCATGGAGCCCGCGCATCCGTCCTATGGCGAGCTGGCCGCCACCGGGGAGTCCCTGGCTCGGCTGGCGTCCCTGCCGCGGCTGATCGTGTGGGGCCAGCGGGATCCGATCTTCCACGGGGAGATCCTGGCCGAGTGGCAGCGGCGCTGGCCGGACGCCGAATACGTGACCTTGCCGCGCGCCGGGCACCTGGTGATGGAGGACGAGCCGGCCGCGGTCAACCAAGCGCTGCTGCGCTTCTTCGAGCGCTGGGCGCGCAGTTGAGCCGCCCCGAGGTGAAGCTCGAGCAGTCAGCGGGCGCCCGCGCCGAGCCGGCGGCGCGCGCGGCGGGGTTCGCGGATGGCTCGCCGGCGCCCGACCGGCGGCTGCGGCATGTGGCCGCGCGCTTCGCGGCCCACGCGACGGCCGATCCCGGTCGCGCCGCGGTGCTGGTGGCCCGCGGCAGGCGCCTCGAGCGCACAAGCTACGGCGAGCTCATGACCCTGGCCGCCCGCGCTGCAGCCGGCTTGCTGCAGCACGGCCTGCGGCCCGGGCAGCGCGTGAGCCTGTTCGTGCGGCCGGGCCCCGAGCTGATCGCCCTGACCTACGCCCTGCTGGCGCTGGGAGCGGTGCCGGTGCTGATCGATCCGGGCATGGGCCGCCGCGGCCTGTTGCGCGCGGTCCAGCGCTCGGCCCCCGAGGTCCTGATCGGGGTGCGCCGCGCGCTGCTCGCCGCGCGCCTGTTCCCGCGCGCCTTCGAGAGCGTGCGCCTGCGGATCTGCGCCGAGGGCTGGTTCCCGGGCGCCGTGTCCCTGGAGCGCCTGTGCGCGCAGCCCTCCGAGCAGCTGGCGATCGAACCCCGCGCCGAAAGCGATCCGGCCGCGGTGCTGTTCACCTCCGGCAGCACCGGCCCGGCCAAAGGCGTGTTGGCCACCCACGGGATCCTGTGGGCCCAGGTCGAGCAGCTCGAGGCCCTGTATGGGCTCGGCCCGGGCGAGGTCGACCTGTGCTGCTTGCCGCTGTTCGCGCTGTTCGACACGGCGCTCGGGGGCACCAGCGTGTTCCCCGAGCTGGACCCCTCGCGCCCGGCGCGCTGCCGGCCGCAGGACATCCGCTTCGCGATCGAGGCCAGCGGGGCCAGCTTGGCCTTCGGCTCGCCGGCGATCTGGCAGCGGGTCCTGCCCGCGCTGGAGCGCCGCGGCCAGCGCCTGCCCAGCCTGCGGCGGGTGCTGATCGCGGGCGCCCCGGTGCCGCTCGAACTGATCGAACGCCTGCGCCCGCGCCTGGCCCCGGACGGCGAGGTGCACACGCCCTACGGCGCGACCGAATGCCTGCCGGTGTCCAGCATCTCGGGCGCCGAGCTGCTCGAGCCCGCGCGCGCCGCGCGCAATCGGAGCGGCGCGGGCAACTGCATCGGACGGCCCGCGCCGCGGGTCGAAGCGCGCGTGATCGCCCTGCAGGACGGCCCCCTCGAGCGGCTCGAACAAGCCCGCGAGCTGCCGTGCGGCGAGCGCGGCGAGCTGATCGTCACCGGCCCCACGGTGACGCCGCTGTACATCGAAGATCCCCAGGCCACCCGAGCCGCCAAGCTGGTGGACGAGCGCGGCCGCCTGTGGCACCGCATGGGCGACCTGGTGCGCCGCGATCCCTCCGGCGAGCTGTGGTTCCTGGGCCGCTGCGCCCACCGGCTCGAGACCCCGGACGGCCTGTTCGGCTGCGTCGAGTACGAAAATCTGTTCCTGGGCGACCCGCGCGTGGCGCGCGTGGCCGTGGTCGGATCCGGTCCCGCCGGCGCCCAGCGCCCGCTGCTGATCCTCGAACTGCCCGGCCGATCCGCAGCCGGATGGCGCCGCCGCTTGGTCGCCGATCTGTTCCGAGAGGCGCGGCGGCGCTCGCCCCTGGCCGAGCGGGTGGCCGGGGTCCTGTTCCATCCGGGCTTCCCCGTGGACGTGCGCCACAACGCCAAGATCGACCGCGGCGCCCTGGCGCTCTGGGCCGCCGTCGAGCAGGCCCGGGGACGCTGCTGGGAGGTCCCCGCTGCAGACCGGGTTGCCCCGCAGCTTCGCTCCCCGGGGCCGGCCGAGCGGACGCCGTGAGCGCCCCGATCCAGCGCGCCCTGGTGACCGGCGGCGGGGGCTTCCTCGGAAGCGCCCTGGTGCGGCTGCTCCTGTCGCAGGGCATCGAGGTCACCTCCGCGAGCCGCGGCCGCTATCCGCAGCTCGAGGCCCTGGGCGCGCGCACGGCGACGCTCGACCTCGAACGCCCCACGGACCTCGAGGGCCTGCTCGCGGGTCACGACACCGTGTTCCACGCGGCCGCGCGCCCGGGCATCTTCGGGCCCCTGTCCGACTACCGCCGCGTCAACCTGGACGGCACGCGGGCGCTGCTGGCGGCCGCATCGCGGGTCGGCCTGCCGCGCTTCGTCTACACCTCGAGCCCCAGCGTGGTGTTCGATGGGAACAGCCACGTCCTGGCCCGCAACGACCTGCCCTACCCGCGCCGCTACCTGGCCCACTACCCGGCCACCAAAGCCGCCGCCGAGCGCGCCGTCCTGGCCGCCGACGGCCCCGCGCTGCGCACCGTGGCCCTGCGCCCGCACCTGATCTTCGGGCCGGGCGATCCCAACCTGCTGCCGCGCCTGATCGCCCGGGCGCGCGCCGGGCGCCTGGTGCAGGTGGGCGACGGCACCAACGAAGTCAGCCTGACCTACGTGGACAACGCGGCCCGGGCGCACCTCGACGCCGCGCGCGCCCTGGCCGCGGGGGCCCCCTGCGCGGGCCGGGCCTACTTCATCAACCAAGCGCAGCCCGTGCGCCTGTGGGAGTGGATCGCGGGACTGCTGTCCTCCTTGGGCCTGCCGCCGGTGCGGCGCCGCCTCCCCGCGCCGCTGGCCTACGGCCTCGGCGCCGCCTGCGAGGCGGCCTGGAAGCTCCTGCCCCTGCCGGGCGAGCCGCCCATGAGCCGCTTCCTGGCCCAGCAGCTCGCCCTGACCCACACCTACGACCTGGGCCCGGCCCGGGCCGATCTGGGCTACGAAGAAACCGTGGACCTCGCGGAAGCCACGCGCCGCACCCTGGCCTGGCTGCGGCGCTGAGCGCGAGCCGGCGGGCCCCGCGCTGGCCACGACGGCGGCGGGAACGATCCGCGCCGCGGTGTTCGGGCCCGGCCCCCGCGGAAACGCCGCGCGCGGGCTTCGGCCGCGATCGCCCCGCTGGCATGCTGTCGGCGGGACCTCCGGGCTGCGCCGGCGGCCGCGATCCCGTCCCGCCGGCGGGCTTCCCCCCGGGCCTGCGATCCCCATGGCCGAAGCGTTCAAGAATCTGCTCAATCCGGGCTTGGTCGAGCTCGCAGCGCGGCACCTGGGCGCCGCCGGCCGGGGCTTCAAGCCGCGGCGCTTCCTGGAGCAGGCCCTGCCGGGGCTCGAGGGCCTCGAGATGAAGGCCCGGGCGATGCGGATCGCGGACGCGCTGGAGGCGGCGCTGCCCGCCGACTTCGAGGCCGCGGCGGAGGCGATCGAAAGCGCCCTGGCGCCGCCCCACCCGGGCGAGGACGTGGGCCAGATCGCCTGCGGCGAAGCCGGGCTGGCGGGCTGGATCGTCTGGCCCCTGGGGGAGTTCGTGGCCCGCCGGGGCCTCGACCAGCCGGAGCGGGCGCTCGACTGCCTGCACGCCCTGACGCAGCGTTTTTCGGCCGAATTCGCGCTGCGACCGTTCCTGGTCCGGCATCCGGAGCGCAGCTTCGAGCGCCTGTACGCCTGGTGCGGCGACGCCTCTTTCCACGTGCGGCGCCTGTGCAGCGAAGGCAGCCGCCCGCGGCTGCCCTGGGGCCTGCGCCTGACGGCGCTGGTGCGGGACCCGAGCCCCACGGAGCCGATCCTGCGGGCGCTGCTGGACGACCCGTCCGCCTACGTGCGCCGCAGCGTGGCCAACCACCTCAACGACATCGCCAAGGACCACCCCGAACGGGTGGTGGCCTGGGTCGAGGAGCACCTCCCCGGCGCGGGGCCCGAGCGCCGCCGGCTGCTCGAACACGCCGGGCGCACGCTGATCAAGGCCGGCCATCCGCGCCTGCTGGCGGCCTTCGGCAGCGGCGCCGCCTTGGCCGGAGCGGCCCGGCTGACCCTCGCAGCCCAGCGGCTGCGCATCGGCGGCGAGCTGGCGCTCGAGGTCGCGCTGACCTCGACCGCAAGGCGCCCCCAGAACCTGGTGATCGACCTGCGCCTGCTGCTGCGCAAGGCCAACGGCAGCTTGGCGCCCAAGGTCTTCAAGGGCTGGAAACTCGCGCTGGCCCCCGGCGCCGCGCAGACGCTCCGAAAAAGCCTGTCCTTCCGACCGGTCACCACCCGCCGGCTGTACCCGGGGCCCCAGGCGCTCGAGATCGTGATCAACGGCCAGACCGCGGCCCGCGCCGAGTTCGAGCTGCTGGCCGCGGAGGCGAAGGGCCGCTCCCGGTGATGGGCCGGCCTCCGGCGGCCGCACAGCCTGGGATCGGCGCTGCGCGCCGCTGGTTTCCATGGGCGAGCCTAAGGCGCAGGGCCCTGGTCCACCGGCGGCGCAAGATCTTCCCCCACACCGAGGTGCGCGGGCCTTGGGTCCGCCGGATGGCGGCCCCAAGGCGAGCGCAGGGGACGGCTCGGGTTTCGCGGGGAGCGCGTCCGTCTGCGGGCGTCAGCCGCGCTTGGCCTTGGCGGCCAGGAAGCTGGCTTCGACCGGGGCCCAGTCGACCAGGCGCCACCAGGCCTTGAGGTAATCGCCGCGGCGGTTTTCGTAGCTCAGGTAGTAGGCGTGCTCCCAGACGTCATTGCCGAGCAACGGAACCTGGCCCGCGGAGATCGGCGAGTCTTGGTTGGGGGTCGAGAGCACCTCGAGCCGGCCCGCGGCGCTCCACACCAGCCAGACCCAACCCGAGCCGAAGCGCGCGCTGCCGGCCGCGTTGAAGGCCTCCTGAAAGCGCGGCAGGTCGCCGAAGGTCGAGACCAGCGCGGCCGCCAGCTCGCCGCCCGGCTCGCGCGCCGACTCCGCGGGCGGCGCCATCCAACGCCAAAAGGCGCTGTGGTTCACATGGCCGCCGCCGTGGTCGCGCACCGCCTGGCGGATGTCCTCGGGCACCTGGGACAGGTCCGCGAGCAGCTCCTCGGGCGCCTTGGAGTACAGCGCCGGGTGCTTGTCGATCGCCGCGCAGAGCTTGTCCACGTAGGCCTTGTGGTGGGCCCCGTGGTGCAGCTCCATGATGCGCTTGCCGATCACGGGCTCGAGTTCGCCGTAGCCGTAGGGCAGGGCCGGGAGGGTGAAGGCCGCGGGCACCTCGCGGGCCTGGGGCAGGGCCGCGGTGGAGCCGCGCGGGCGGGCGCAGGCGCTGGCGGGCAGCGCCACCCCGCCCAGGGCGGCGGCGGACAGCCCGGCCGCGGACAGCAGCAGGCGCCGGCGATCGAGGGTCGCGTCCTGGGGCAGCGGGGCGGGGGTATTCGTTTGGTCCTGCATGGCGGGTCGGAGGGTGGAACGAACCCCGGGAGCTTAGGCGCTGTGGGCCCCGGTTCGACCCCGGGGGCCGAGGAATCCCCGGTCTGCGGCGGCCATCGGGCTGCGCGGGGGCCGGCGGCGGGGGCGCGGCAGCAGGCTGCGGCCGGCGCGGATCCCCGGCGCGGATCCCCGGCGCGGGGGACGGTCAGCGCTCCTGCTCGAGCGTGTAGCCGAGGGCCTCGAGCTCGGCGCGCCCGCTCTCATCGCTGAAGCGCGCTGAACCCGCCGGCCGGCGCCGGGCCAGGTCGGCATTGTGGGCGCGGCGCGTCTCGAGCAGGGCCCGCAGGGGCTGCTCGCGGGCGGATTGCTCGAGGGCCTGGGCCTCGCCCGGGTCGGAGGCCAGGTCGTACAGGGAATGGGTCAGCGTGCCGCCGCGCTGTTCGCGCAAGAGGCGCAGGTCCCCGAGGCGCACCGATTCGAGCAGGTCGCCCTTGTACACCGAGCGCAGCTGCCCGAAAAGCGGCGTGCGCGGCCCGTCCGAGCCCGAACGCAGCTCCCGCGCCAGGGAGCGGCCGGCGAGCCCATGATCGAGGACGCCGACCAGCTCCGCCAGGGTCGCGGGCAGGTCCACCAGGCCGAAGGGTTCGTCGATGGTGCGCGGCGCAAGCCCCGCACCCGCCAGGATCAGCGGCACATGCACCAGCTCGCGGTGCAGCGAGTTGCGATGCCCGAGCCGGCCGTGCTCGCGGAACTCCTCGCCGTGGTCGGAGAGCAGCACCACCAGCGTGCGCTCGGGGTCGCGGGCCGCGGCGATCAGCTCGAGCCAGCGCTCGAGCTGTCGGTCCGCGAAGGCCACGGCCTCGTCGTACAGGTCGGAGAGAAAGCGCAGGTCCTGGTCGGAAAGCTCCGGCCAGGTCTCCAGAAAGGCCCCGGACTCCTGGAAGGTTTGGCTGCGGGGCCGACCGCGCAGGGCCTGGTAGCGGCGCCGGAACTCGCCCTGGTAGGCGGGATCGTGAAAGCGGCCGTAAAAGGGCTTGGGCGGCAGGTAGGGCGCGTGGGTCAGGTAGGCGTGCAGGAACAGGAACAGGGGCCGGGGATCGCCCTGCAGTTCCGAAAGCAGCTCCGCCAGCCGCTTCTGGCGCGGCTCGGGATCGAGCACGCCGAACAGCGAAAGCTCGAAGCCGCGCCCGAAGCCCATCTCCGGCATCAGATTGCCGCGATCGGACAGGGCCGCGCAGACGAAGCCGGCCGCGGACAGCGCCTCGGGCAAGGTGCGCACGGCCGGGCTCAGGACCGGCAGGCTCTGCCCGGAAGCCATCACATTGACGATGCCGTGGGCCGCCGGGTCGAGCCCCGTGAACAGGCTCATGTGGCTCGGAGCGGTCTGGGAGGCGGGCGCTTCCGCCGCGGCGAAGCGCACGCCGCGCGCCGCCAGGGCGTCGATCGCCGGCGAGGTCGGCCGCGCCGCCCCGTAGCACGAAAGCCGATCGGCGCGCAGGGTGTCGAGGCTCAGCAGCACCAGGTCGGGCCGCGGTTCGGAGGGCGCCTCGCGGGCGCAGGCGCCCAGCAGGCCGAGCGTCAGCAGCAGCGCCCACCGGGCCGCGCCGGGGCCGAGCGCGGCCCCCGCGCGGGGACCGCGGGCCCCCGGCCGCGCCCCGCGACCGGGGCATCGATCCCGGGGACGCCCGGGGTGCTCCGGCCCGGCCGCCCGCGGGGGCCGCCCCGGGGCGAGCGGCGGGCCCGGATGCGGCGGGCCGGCGGTCCACGGGGCGCCCAGCGCTCCCGCACAGGTGGCGCGCGCGCCCATGGCACAGCGGCTCAGGCGCCCTGGCCAGCGGTCAGGCTAGGCAGCTCCAGCGCCCGCGTGCGGCGCAGCTCCAGCGCCAGCGCCAGGAAGCGCTCGAGCGGCATCACCTCCTGGGCGCGCGTGCCGCGCGGCCGGACCGCGGCGGTGCCGTCCTGGGCCTCGCGCTCGCCGACGATCAGCATGAACGGCACCTGCTCGGCCTGGGCCTGCTTGATGCGCTTGTTCATGTGGCTCGGATCGTCCATGCAGTTGACGCGCAGGCCCTCGGCCGTGAGGCGCTGGGCCACCCGCCGGGCGTAGTCGCCGTGCTCCTCGCGGATCGGGATCACCGCCACCTGCTCCGGCGCCAGCCAGAACGGGAACTTGCCGGCATAGTGCTCGATCAAGCCGCCCACGAAGCGCTCCAGGCTGCCCAGCACCGCGCGGTGGATCATGATCGGGCGCTTCTTGAGCCCGTCGCGGTCGGTGTAGGACAGGTCGAAGCGCTCGGGCAGGTTGAAGTCGCACTGCACCGTGGAGTTCTGCCATTCGCGGCCGATGGCGTCCTTGACCTTGAAGTCGATCTTGGGGCCATAGAAGGCGCCGCCGCCCTCGTCGAGCTCGAGCGGGATGCCGGCCAGCTCGGCCCCGCGCCGCAGGGCCGCCAGGGCCTTGTCCCAGATCTCCGGCGCACCGATGGCCTTCTCCGGCCGGGTGGCCAGGTAGGCCGTGAAGCGGTAACCGAAGGTCGACATCATCAGCCGCACCAGGTCGAGCACGCCGGCGATCTCGTCGGGCAGTTGCTCCGGGGTGCAGAAGATGTGGCTGTCGTCCTGGGTGAAGCCGCGCACGCGCAGCATGCCGTGCACCACGCCGGACTTCTCGTAGCGGTAGACCGTGCCCAGCTCCGCCCAACGCTGGGGCAGCTCGCGGTAGGAGCGCCCGCGGGTCTGGTAGATCAGGATGTGCCCCGGGCAGTTCATCGGTTTGACCCGATAGGGCGCGCCCTCGATCTCCATCGGGGCGTACATCATCTCGGCGTAGTTCTCGAGGTGGCCCGAGACCGCGAACAGGTTTTCGCGGCTGACGTGCGGGCTGTAGACCGGCTGGTAGCCGCGCCGGCGGTGCTCGGCCCACCAGAAGTCCTCGATCTCCTTGCGCACGATGCCCAGGCGCGGGTGCCAGAAGACGAAGCCCGGTCCGGCCTCGGGGTGCACCGAGAACAGATCCTGGTCGACGCCGATGCGGCGGTGGTCGCGGCTCTTGACCTCTTCGAGCCAGGCCAGGTGCGCCTCCAGGTCCGCTTCGGTCCAGAAGGCCGTGCCATAGATGCGCTGCAGCATCGGGCGGTGTTCGTCGCCGCGCCAATAGGCGCCGGCCACGCTGAGCAGCTTGAAGGCGAAGGGCCGGTCGAGGCGATCGACGTGGGGGCCTTCGCACAGGTCGCTCCAGCCGGCGTGGCTGTAGAAGGTGATCTTCTCGCCCTCGGGGATCAGGTCGACGGCCTCGACCTTGTAGTCCTGGCCCTTGGCGGAGAGGGTCGCCTTGGCCTCCTCGCGGGTCAGCTCGCGGCACTCGAGCTTGGGGCTGTGCTGGGCGATGCGGCGCATCTCCTTCTCGATGCGGCGCAGGTCGGCCTCCTCGAGCGGGGCCGGCACCTCCATGTCGTAGTAGAAGCCGTGCTCGATCGCCGGCCCGAAGCCGAACTTGGTGCCGGGGTAGAGCTTCTCGACGGCCGAGGCCATCAGGTGCGACACGGAGTGGCGCAGGGTCGAGAGCGGGAAGGGGCCCTCGGTCGGCTGGCGCTGGGCCAGATCGAGGGGTTTGGCGGCCACGCCCGCCGGGGCGTCCGCGTCGGAACAAGCCATGGGAACTGCTCGGGGGATCGGGGTGCACCGCCGCCCCCACCTGGGGCGCACGGCGCCGCGCGGGGATCCCGGACCCGCGCGGACCCTAAGCCTAGGCGAGCGCCCCCCCTTTCCCCAGCCCGCGCCGCCACTGTGGGGCCGCCGCAGCCCCGGACGGGGGGCGTCGACCGCGGCCGGCCCCCGTGCAGCGTCAGCCGCCCGTCGCCGCCGTCAGGTCGAACAGGCGCAGGAGCCCCTGCTCCCGAGCGTGGACCTCGGCCCAGGCGGGGCTCAGGCGCGAATCGTCGAGCGGCAGCGCGGGCAGCATCAGCAGCAGCTGGCCAGGGGCCGCGAAGCACAGGTCGAAGTTGCCGCGGAAGGGATGGGGCCCATGGGGCCACAGCTCGAGGCTGCCCGGGCCATCGAAATCGAACACCACCAGCTTGGGACGGCCGGAACCCGTGGCCCCCCGCTGGACAGCCACGGCCAGGCGCCGGCCGTCGAAGGCGGCGCGGCCCTGGAGCTCGGCAGGCCCCCTGGCACGGATCTGGCCGCGCAGCCGGCCGCTGCTCCACTCGAAGCGGGAGAGCGTCAAGGAGCTGGGATCGAGGGCCTCCCGCTGGACCGCGGCCGCGAACTCGCCCCACAGCAACAGGTCCCGGGGCAAGCCCCGGGACAGGCTCGGAGCCGCCGCGCTCCACAGCTGCCGGCCGCGCAGATCGAAGCGCGCCAGAGCAAATTCCCCGAGGGCGAGGCAGCCCGCGTCCCCGGGCAGCACGCACAGCCGCGTGTCCGCGCCGAAGTCTTCAGGCAATCGGAATGGCTCCGACCGACGCGGGGCATGCGCGCCCGCAAACGGCAGCTCGAGGAAGCACAGCCGCATCGATAGCGTCGGTGGACTCGGATCCTGCGCGATCAGGCAGCAGGCCGCCGCCGCGGTCCAGCCCACCCCGACCAGGCGCTCGTCGCGCTCCAGCGGGGCGCGGGCCTGGACCGCCAGAGCACCCGCGGCGTCCGCGCGCAGCAGCTCGAGCTCGGGCACCGGGCCCGAGCCCTCGGCCAGCGCGACCCAGCGCCCCTCTGGCCCTTCGAAGGGCCGCCTCCCCAGCGGGGCCGGCCGCGGTGTTCCAGCCAGCAGGGTCCGAGCGGGACCGGACCCGGCCGCGGCCGGCGGGGCCCCGCCCTCGGCAGGCAGGCTCGGCTCAGGCAGGATCGGCACGACCCAGGCGTCGCTGTCGGCGACCGGCGAGCGCGGCACGCCGCCGGCGGCCTGGGGGCCTGCGCTCGGCCAGAGCAGCCGCACGCTGCAGCGGCCGGAGTGCTGGTCGTGCAGGTACTCGCGGTATTCGCTCGCCAGGCCCAGTTCGAGCAGCCGCTCCCGGGGCCCGAGCCCCGCCGGTCGCCGCGCGGGGGTCCCGTACTCGATCCAGGTCGACAGGCTCCAGAGCCCGCCGACGACGGCGAACGAAGCGCCCGGAAACAACGGCCCGAGCGCGCAGGTCAGCAGCAGCGCCAGCCAGGGCCAAGGACGCCGCCACAGCGGGCGCGCGGAGGAGCGCGGCGGTTCGGGCAAAGGGGCTGCGGCGTCCGGCGCTGGCGCCCTCGGCGGCCTCGGCGGAGGATCCTCGGCGTCGAACTGGGCCCCGGCCATGCCCCGATTGGAAGCGCGGGGCAGCGCCGCCGCAAGTGCAGGGGCGCCGCCCGGTGCCGCTGCGCGCGGTCAGCCCTTGGGGCCCGCTTCGGCGCGGTAGGCGTCGCGGAAGGCCTCGCCCCGCTGCACGCGCTCGAGGGCCCGGGCGGTGGCGCCGAGCTTGGGATCGGCGCAGGCAGCCTCCAGCCGGGCGCGGTCCCAGCGGAGGCCCGCGAGGACCCGCGGCAGCAGGGACAGCATCCCCGCCAGGCGGTCGTGGGCCCGGAACAGCACCGGCTTGATCAGCTGGAAATCCCGGTGGTAGCCGGAGGGCAGGTCGCGCAGCAGGTCGAGCAGGGCGGCGCGCTCGGCGATCACCTGGCGGCAGTGGGCCCGGGAGAGCTCGAGCACGTCCGGGTTGCGCTTGTGGGGCATCAGGGACGAGCCGGTGGTCATGGCGCCGTCCAGGGCCACGAATCCGTGCTCCTCGCTGCCGAAAGCCCACAGGTCGAAGCACAGCTTGCCGATCGAGAGCGCCAGGGCTTCGAGGGCGGTCAGGTAGGCCAGCTCGGCGCGGCCGCGGGTCAGCTGGGTCAGGGTGACGGGCTCCTCGGGCCCCGCGAAGCCCAGCGCGCGGGCGTTGCCTTCCCGGTCGAGGGGCAGGGGCACGCCGTAGCCCGAGCCGCTGCCCAGGGGACAGCGCTCGAGGCGCGAGCGCGCTCGCTCGAATTCGTCGAGGTCCTGGGCCAAGGCTGCCCCGTGGGCCAGGGCCCAGGCGCCGACCGAGCTCGGCATGGCCCGCCGTCCATGGGTGTAGCCCGGCAGCGGCAGCGCGCCATCGCGCGCTCCCAGGTCCTCCAGGGCGCGCACCAGGCGGGCCGCCCCAGCCTCGGTCTCCGCGACGGCCCCGCGCAGCCACAGGCGCAGATCGAGGGCCACCTGGTCGTTGCGGCTGCGGCCCGTGTGCAGGCGCTTGCCGGCGTCGCCGATGGCAGCGATCAGGCGCCGCTCGACCGCGGAGTGCACATCTTCATCCGCGGGCTCCACGGTCCATTCGCCGCGCCGATGGGAGGCGAGCAGGGCCTCGAGTCCCGCGCGGATGGCCCGGTGGTCCGCCGGGGAGAGCAACCCGACGCGCTCGAGGCCGTCCGCATGGGCCAGGGAGCCCTGGATGTCGACCTCGACCAAGCGGCGGTCCTGGAGCCAATCGTCGCCGATGGTGAAGGCCAGCATCTGCGGGTCGATCGGCTCGCCGCGATCCCAGATCGGGCGATGGAAGGCGTCGGGTTGGTGTGTCATGGTGCCCGGGGGCCAAGGGGAGAATCGATGGATCCGTGGCGAGGAGGGCAGGCTGCCTCGGATCGAAGCGGCGACGCGGTCCGGGTGCGGCACCGGTCGTAGTCGCAGCGCTGGACCGGTGTGCGGCACCGATCGTCCCGCGGCCGATGCACCGGTGTGCGGCACCGATCGTCGCGCGGCCGATGCACCGGTGTGCGGCACCGGTCAGCGCAGGGCTTCGAAACACAGCTCGGCGAACCGGGCGTAGAAGCGCGCGCCCGCCAGCACTTCGCTGGCCAGCACGAACTCGTCCGCCGTGTGGCTGCGCACGGTTTCGCCCGGGCCGACCTTGACCGCCGGCACACCCTGCAACAGGGCCATGTCGGAGAGCGTGTTCGAGCCGATCGCCGCGGGCTTCCCGGCCGCGACCAGGGCCGCGCGCACCAGCGGGTGGTCGGCGGCGGTCTCGAACGGCTTGAGGCGTTCGGAGCACAGCTCGAGGCGCGCGGAAGGCAGGCGTTCGGCGAGCAGCGCCAGCGCCTCGGCGCTGCCGTGGGGCGGCGCCAGGCGCCCGTCGAAGACTGCCCGCGCCCGGTCGGGCACCACGTTGTGGCGCTGGCCGGCTTCGAGCAGCGTGGGCACCAGGGTCGAGCGGCCGAGCAGCGGGTGCTGGCCCTCGAGGAACAGCACGTCCGGCAGCGGCGCCAGGGCGCGCGCCGCCGCCAGCAGGGCGTTTTGGTGCGGCACGCGCCCGGCGTGGGCGGCGTGGCAGCTTTGGCCCGCGAAGTGGGCCGCGACGACCACCAGGCCCGACTGGGCGCGCACGACCTCGAGGCCCGTGGGCTCCCCCACCGCGGCCCCGTCCGGGGTCCCGATCGCCGCGAGCAGGTCGCGCATGCCCTGGTTGCTGGTCTCCTCGGTGGCGTTGAGCGCCACGAGCAGCTCGCCGCCCAGGGCCGCCCGGCGCGGGGCCAGGGCCGCCAGGGCCGCCAGCATCGCGGCCCCGCTGGCCTTGGCGTCGTTGGCGCCGCGCGCCACCAGGCGCCGATCGCCGTCGGGCTGGGCGCGCCAGCTGCCGTCGTAGGGATCGCCGCTCCAGCCCTGCCCGACCGGCACCGTGTCGAGGTGCGAGACGAGCAGCAGCCGCGGGCCGGGCCCGCCGATGCGCGCCACGAGCCCGTCGCCGACCGGCTGGGCGGCGAAGCCGGCCCGGGAGAGTTCCTCGAGCAGCAGGCCCTGCAGGGCCTGCTCGCTGCCGCTCTCGCTGGGCGTCGAGACCAGGCGCGAGAGCAGCGCCAGCGGCTCGCTGAACACGCTCACGGCTGGCCCGCGAGGGAGCCCTCGAGGCGCGCCTCCGGGCGCCGCGCGGGCTCGAGTTCATGGGCCGGCAGCTCGCCCTCGACCTCGGGCAGGCGCGTGACCAGCGTGCCGGTGCCGTGGGTGGTGTAGAGCTCGCCCAGCAAGCCGTCCGCCGCCAGGCCGGAGACCACGTGGGTGCGTTCGACGCCGCGCTCCAGGGCGAAGCGCAGGGCGGCGGCCTTGACGGCCATGCCGTCCTTGAGCACGCCGCTGTGTTCGAGCGCGCCGAGCTGCTCGAGGGACAGGGCCGAAACCAGCGAGCGCGGGTCCTCGGCGTCCAGCAGGATCCCGGGCGTCTGGGTGATCAGCACCAGCTTGGCAGCCTCGAGCGCCACGGCCACATGGGCCGCGGCCAGGTCGGCGTTGACGTTCAGGAACCCGCCCTGGCCGTCGCCCGCCGGCGGGCCCAGCACCGGGATGATGCCGCCCTCGAGCAGCTGCAGCAGCGGCAGCGCGTTGACGCTGGTCAGGTCGCCGACGAAGCCGAAGTCGAGCACGCCTTCGGGCGTGGCCAGGGGCGGGCGGCGGCGCGCTTCGAGCACGCCGGCGCTGGCCGCGGAGAGCCCCAAAGCCGGGGCGCCCGCGGCGCTGATCGCCGCCGCCAGATCGGCGTTGAGCTCCTGGGTGGCTTGGCGCAGGGCCGAGAGGGCCGCCGGCGTGGTCACGCGCCGGCCGGCCACCTTGCGCGGCTCTTCGCCCAGGCGGCGCTGCAGCTGGTCGACCTGGGGACCGGCGCCGTGCAGCACGACCACCGCGGCGCCCAGGGTGTGCACGACGGCGATGTCCTCGGCCAAGCGCCGGCGCGTGCCGGCGTGGGACAGGCAGGCCCCGCCCACCTTGAGCACCAGGATGCGACCTTGGAAGCGGCGGACGAAGGGAGCGGCGGTGCGGATGTCGATCACGCGTGGACCTCCAAGGAAGCGAGGGCGCGGCCCAGCTGGGCCGCTTCGGACGGGGAAATGGTCAGGGACGGGGACAGGCGCAGCACGCGCGGGTGGTTGCTCGTGCCCACGAAGACGCCCTGCTCGAGCAGGCGCAGCTGCACGGACTTGGCCTCGAGGCCGGGCTCGAGTTCGAGGCCCAGCAGCAGCCCGGCGCCGCGCACGCGCGCCACCGGGCCGACCGCCGCGGCCGCCCGGAAGGCCTCCGAGGCGGCGCGCACGTTGTCGAGGAAACCGGGCCGGCCGATCTGTTCGGCGATGTAGGCCGCGGCGGTCAGGGCCAGGGGCCCGCCGCCGAAGGTCGATCCGCACAGCTTCGGGTCCATGCGCTCGACCAGCGCCGCCGAGAACAGCGTCAGGCCCACGGGCAGGCCCCCGGCGACCCCCTTGGCGGTGGTGATCGCGTCGGGCAGCACATCGAAGTACTGGGCGGCGAAGGGCGTGCCCAGGCGCCCGTTGCCGGTCTGGACCTCATCGAAGATCAGGGCCGCGCCGACCGCGGTGCAGCGCTCGCGCAGGCGCTCGAGGAAGCCCGCCGGCGGATCGACCACGCCGGCCAGGGACTGGATCGGCTCCAGGATCGCCCCGGCCACCTCGGTGTCGAGCGCGGCTTCGAGCGCGCGCAGATCGCCGAAGGGCACGCGCCGGACCTCGAAGGGCGGGCGCGGGAAACCGCGGTACTTGACGTCGCTGGTCCAGGTCGCCGCCGCGGTGCGGCCGTGGAAGGCGCCCTCGAAGCACAGGATCGCGCCGCGCCCGGTGGCGGACAGGGCCGCCTTCAAGGCGTTTTCGTTGGCCTCGGCGCCGCTGTTCGAAAGGAACGCGGCCCAGCGGCCCTCGGGCAGCAGCGGTTCGAGCGCCGCCAGGAAGCGGGCGCGGGCCCGCAGCGGCAGCAGGTTGGTGGCGAAGGACAGCTGCCGCCACTGGGCGCTGAGCTCGGACAGCAGGCCGGCGTGGCCTGCGCCCAGGGTGTTGACGCAGTGGCCGCCGTAGAGGTCGAGCAGCTCTTCGCCGTTCGACAGGGACAGCCGATCGCCGCTGGCCGAGACCGGATCCACCGGCAAGCGCTGGTAGGCAGGCAATTCGAACAGCCGGGTCATGTCAGGTTTCTGAGGTTGTTGAAGGAAGCGGGGTCGTACGCGGGGCGAGCGGTCCGATTCGAATTTCAGGTCTGATTCCAGGTCTGATTTCAGGTCTGATTCCAGTCGAATCCCAGCAGGGATCACAGGCAGCCCAGTCCGGCGCGCGGCAGGCCCAGGTCCTCGGGCCAGCCCAGGGCCAGGTTCAAGGCCTGCAGGCCCTGGCCGCTGCCGCCCTTGAGCACGTTGTCGAGGGCCACGAGGACCAGCGCCTGCCCTGCGCGCACATGCAGGCCGATCTGCGCGCGATTGCTGCCGGCGACCAGACGCAGCTCCGGCACGCGGCCCTCGGGCAACAGCTCGACGAACGGCTGGCCGGCGAAGCGCTGGGCGTAGACCGCGCGCAGCTCCGCGGCCGACACACCCGCCGCGAGCGGCAGCTGGGCGCTCAGGTGGATGCCGCGCACGAAGGGCCCAGAATGGGGCACGAAACACACGTTTGGCGCCCGTCCTGCGAGGCCCTGGAGCAGCTCGGCTTCGTGGCGATGGCAGCTGAGACCGTAGGCGTAGAGGTTGCCGTCGCGGTGCGGGTGGTGCGTGCCCGCTTTGGCCTTGGCGCCGCTGCCCGAGGAGCCCGTGATGCCGAAGAAGCTCCACGGCTGCGTGGGGTCGAACAGCCCCCGGTCGGCCCCGGGGCGGGCCGCGAGCTGCAGCGCCGTGGCGAAACAACCCGGGGCCGCGATGCGCGCCGCGCCGCGCAGGGCGCCGGGCTCGCAGAGTTCGGGCAGGGCGTAACGAAAGCGCGGCAATTCCTCGGCGTCCTGGTGCCCGTGGCCATAGACCGCGGCGTAGCGCTGCGGATCGACGAGGCGGTAGTCGGCCGACAGGTCGACCACGGTCAGGCGCTCGGCCAGAGCGCCGAGCTCGAGCCGCAGGCGGCGCCACAGGCCCTGGGCCTCGCCGTGGGGCAGGGCCAGGACCATGACCCCCGGCCCGCGCGCGAGCCGCTCGGCCAGGGGCGCCAGGGCGCCGGCCGGCTCGAGGGCGCGCAGGTCGCCGCTGCGGGCCAGCTGGGGCTGCAGATCGCCCAGGCGCTCGCCGCCGGCGCGCGTGATCAGCCCGGCCAGCTCGAGCCGCGGATGGGCTTCGAGCAGGCGCAGGAACTCGCCCGCGAGCAGACCCCCGGCGCCGGCCAGCCACAGGGGCAGGGCCCCCGGCTCCCCCGCCATCAGGCGAGCCTCCCGGCCAGCAGCGGCCGTTCGGCGAGCCCTTGGGGGAACAGGCGGTCGGCCACTTCGGGCCCCTCGGTGAGCGCGTTCCAGGTGGGCACGCCCAGGCGTTCGCGGCAGTAGCGCAGGCCCGCCGGCGTGTCGGTGACGCGCCCGCAGATCAGGTCCGTGTCCAGGCCGTAGTGCTTCTTCAGCAATTCCGCGCCGCCCCAGGCCCCGACCGGATCCTGGGCGCACAGCACGGTGCGCGCGATCGAGCCGGCGATGTCCGCGTCGCTGAGCAGGGCCTGCACGCCGTAGGTGCCGAGCAGGCCGTCCCCGAACTCGAGCACCAGCACGTCGGGGCGCTCGAGCGGCGAGGTCGCCAGGTGCGCGATCAGCGCGCGCGCCGCCGGCACGGCGTTGTGCTCGTTGCTGGTCACGACGCCGAAGTCGGTGAACAAGGCCACCGGATCCGCGCCGCAATCGGCCATCTCGTACACGTCGCGCCGCAGGCTGACACCGGTCAGCTTGCCCGCTGCGACCTTGAGGCCGCGCCGCGACAGGCCGGAGACGAGGGCGCAGGCCGCCGTGGTCTTGCCGGCGTTCATGCAGGTGCCCACCAGGGCGATCACCGGCGGCAGCTGGCGCCAGAAGTCGGGCCCGACCTCGGGCGCCGGCAGCGCCGCGCGGGCCACCGAGGCCGGGCGGCCGATGCGGCGTTCGAAGTACGGGAACTCGAGCACCGAGCCCAGCACCTCGAGCCGGAAGGGCTCGCCGATGCCCGGCGCGGCCACCGCTCCGGTGCCGATCACGCCGCCCAGGTTGAGCATCTGCAGGGTGTCGCCCACGGCCACCTTCTCCGGCACGCGGCCCGAATAGCCGATCAGCGCGTCGCGGTGCCCGAGGGCCCCGGCGACGATGTCCCCGGGCTGCAGGTGCACCATGCGCCCGTGGCAGTCCTCGAGCGTGTTGTAGGTGCTCTTGGCGTTGAGCACGCGGGCCGCGATCACCGTGCCGGCCACGGCCGGGATCTCGTCCGAAAGCACCGCGTTGCGGTCGAGTTCGCAGCGCAGCGTAACCGAGGCGATCTTGTCGAGGGTGCAGCGCTTCATGGGTCAGGACTCCTGCGCGGTGGAAACGGGGCGGGCGGCGGAAGCTGCGGGGACGGGGGCGCGGGGCGCGGCCGACGGGGCCGGCGCGGCGCCGCTTTGGTGCCACAGGCGCGCGGGCTCGGCCAAGGTGCGCGCCAGCCATTCGGCGCCGGCCGAGGACTGGCCCGGCGCCGGGCGCTCGCCGTAGACGGCGCCCTGGCGGGCCAGCATCGAGTGCGGCGATTCGAGCCCGATCACCAGGGCGCGGCCCGACTCGAGCTCGACCCGGACTTGGCCGCTGACGCGCGCCTGGGAAGAGGCCCACAGGGCCTCGATGTCGCGCAGGGCGGGCTCGAAGCCGAGGCCCTGGTGCAGGCGCTGTCCGTAGAGCTCCGCCAGGGAATCCTTGACCGAGCGCTGGTCCTGGGTCAGCACCAGCTTCTCGAGCTCGCGGTGGGCCTGGATCAGGATCTCGGCCGCCGGCGCCTCGTAGCCGATCCGGCCCTTGAAGCCGAGCAGGGTGTCGCCGAGGTGGTAGCCGCGGCCGACGCCGTAGCGGCCCCCCAGGTCGTTGAGCCGCTCGATCAGCTCGACCGGCGCCAGGCGTTCGCCGTCGAGGGCCAGCGCTTCGCCGGCTTCGAAGCCGAGTTCGACCACGCGCCGTCCGGGGGCGCGCCGGTCGGCGCGCGTCCACAGCCAGGCCTCCTCCGGCAGGGCCTGTTCGGAGCCCAGGGTCTCCGCGCCGCCGATCGAGACGCCCCACAGGCCCTGATTGACCGAATAGCGCGCGCGGCTGGCCGGCCAGGCGAAGCCCTGGGCGGCCAGGTAGGCCAGGGCGTCCTGGCGCGAGAAGCCCTGCTCGCGGATCGGCGCGTGGACGGCGAGCCCGCGGCCGTGGAGCGCCAGGGCGGCCTCGAAACGGATCTGGTCGTTGCCCGCCCCGGTGCAGCCGTGGGCGACCGCCTCGAAGCCCTGCTCGCGGGCCACCTCCGCCAGGGCGCGGGCCTGCAGGCCGCGCTCGGCGGCCACGCACAGGGGGTAGGTGCCCCCGCGGCGCACGTGGCCGATCACCAGCCAGCGCAGCACGCCCCGGTAGAGCCCCTCGCGGGCGTCCAGGAAGCGGTGCGAGCGGGCCCCGAAGGCCTGGGCGCGCGCGGCGATCTCGGCCCGCTCGGCCGCCTGGAAGCCGCCGCAATCCACGGTCAGGGCATGCACGGCATAGCCCCGTTCCCGGCTCAGCCAGGCCACCAGGAAGGAGGTATCGAGGCCCCCGGAGTAGGCCAGGAGCAGGGGACGGGGCGGGGTCATCGGGTCGGACGGGGGCGGGAGCGGGCCGGGGGCGCGCGGCGCCCCATGGGATTGGAGGGGCATAAATATGCACATGTCTCCGATCGTATTGCATCTTTATTCCAAATTTTCTGGCCCCGCCTCGCGCCTGGGACCAGACTCCCCGCCCCCACCCCGGCCGCCGCCCCGCGACTCCTCCGATGCCCCAGCCCCCGCGCCACCTGCTCGGCTCCCTCGACCTCTCCCCGGCCGCCTTCGGCGCCCTGGTGGCGCGCGCCCATGCGATCCGGGCCGGCGCCCGGCCGGACTTCTCCGGCCGCGTCGGCGCGCTGCTGTTCTTCCAGCCCTCGGTGCGCACGCGCCTGTCGATGGAGAGCGCCCTGGCGCGCTTCGGCGGCGCGGCCGTGTCGATGACCCCGGGCGCCGAGACCTGGCAGTTCGCCCACGAGCCCGGCGAGGTCATGGACGGCACGGCGCAGGAGCACGTGCGCGAGCTCGGCCCGGTGCTCTCGCGCCTGAGCGACCTGATCGGCGTGCGCCGCGCGGAGCGCATCGGGGGCGGCGGGGCCGGCAGCTCCTATGCCGAGCTGGCCCAGGATCTGTTCCTGCACCGTTTGGCCGCCTGCGCCGAGAAACCGGTGCTCAACCTGGAGAGCAACCGCTGGCATCCGCTGCAAGGGCTGGCGGACCGCATGCTGCTCGAGCAGCGTTTGCCGCGGCCCGCGGGCCGGCGCTACGTGCTCACCTGGGCCTACCACCCGCGCGCCCTGCCGGCCGCCACGCCCCACAGCCAGCTGCTGGCCGCCTGCGACCTGGGGATGGACGCGGTCCTGCTGTGCCCGCCGGGCTACGAGCTCGAGCCCGAGGTGCTGGCCGCCGGCCGCGCGCGCGCCCGCGCCGAGGGCGGCGATCTGACCGTCAGCCACGACCCCGCGAGCGCTCTGGCCGGGGCCGAGGCGGTGTGTGTCAAGAGCTGGGGCCGCTTGGACCGCTACGGCGAGCCCGAGCGCGAAAGCGCCGAAAAGGCGCCGCTGCGCACGCCGTGGCTATTTTCCGCACGCCAGCTGGCGCTGACGCGCCGGGCCTTCGTGATGCACTGCCTGCCGGTGCGCCGCAACGTGGTGATCGCCGACGAGGTGCTCGACTCGCCCCACAGCGCCGTCATCGATCAAGCCGAAAACCGGCTCTGGACCGCGGCGGCCGCCATCGAATGGGCCTTGCGCTTGCCGTCGGCCGGCTGATCGGCTTCAGCCCGCCGAAGCGCCCCGGGCCGGCTGGGTCAGGGCCTCGCCTTCGATCCAGGCGGCCAGGTCGGCGAGGACCCGCTCGCGGCCCAGGTCGGCCGGGGCGGCCAGGAAAGGCCCCTCCTGCGGGGCCGTTCCGGCGCGGCCCTGCAGCGCTGGCGGCAGCGGCGACAGGGTCAGGCCCAGGTCGAGGAACAGCGCGCGGCGCGCGCCATCGACCCCCAGGAAGGCCACGCGCGCGCCGCGACGCCGCGCCGAGAGTTCGAAGCGCCAGGCCAGCTCCTCGACCTCGGCCCCGTCGCCGAAGGGCTCGCCCAAGGCCAGCCAGGTGCGCCCCAGCACCAGGAACAGCAGCGCCGCGCGCCCGCCGGCGCCAAACCACACGACCGCATCGCCGCGCTCCGCGCGGGGATCGAGCCGCAGGCCCGCGGCGCGCGCCAGGGCCTGCGCCCTGGCCAGCTCGTCGGCCCTCGGGCGGCGCAGCAGGGCGCGCGGGCGCCGCGCCCAGCGCAGCAGCGCGATCGCGGCCAGCAGGGCCAGGCTGGCAGCGCTGGCGCGCAGGGCCCGCGAGGCATCCCCAGCCCAGTCGAAGCGCAGCCACAGATCGTGGGAGTAGGTCAGGTGCTGATAGCGGAACAGCCCGAGCCAAAGGGTGCCCACGAAGGCCAGCCAGACCGCCAGGCCCCACTCGAACTCGGCCGGCTCGCTGAACAGCCGCGTGCGGCGCCCGAAGTGCGGGGCCGCGGACCAGGCCAGCAAGGCCGCGGCGGCGAGCAGCAGCGCCTCTTCGTAATCGAGGCCCTTGAGCAGCGAGGCCGAGGCCCCCAGGGCGAGCAACGGCAGCATGGCGGCGCGCGCGGCCGCCAGGCGATGGCGCAGCCCGAAGGAGAGCGCCACCAGCAGCGTGCCGACCAGGGAACCGAGCCCGTGGGCCGCTTCGACCAGCGCGAGCGGCAGGCGCTCCGCCAGCCAGGCCAAGCGCTCCGGATCGGCCGGGGTGGCGCCGGAGAAACACAGCGCCAGGCCGCACACGAAGGCGGCCGCCGCCAGGGTCGCGGGCGCGAAGGCGGCATCGAGTTTGGCCAGCAGGTCCCGGGCGCGCACGACCTCGGCGCGCCGCGCATACAGCTCGAGTCCGGCCAGGCCCAAAGCGCCCAGAGCGAAGGGCAGCAGGTAGTAGATGCAGCGGAAGACCAGCAGGGTGCCGAGGATTTCCTCGCTGGGCGCGTAGGGCTTGAGCAGCAGCAGCATCGAGCCGTCGAAGACGCCCAGCCCGCCCGGTGTGTGGGAGATGAGTCCCAGGACCTGCGCCAGGGTGAAGGCGGCGGCGAAGGCGCCGAAGCCGGGCCGGCTGTCCGGATCGAGCAGCACATACAGCGCGGCCGAAGCGAACAGCCAGTCCGCGAAGGGCAGCAGCACCTGGCCCAGGGCGATCCCGCGGCTCGGCAGGGTCAGCTCGCGCCCGCGGATCGAAAGCCGCCCGCCCGGGCGGCGCAGCACCAGCCACAGGTACAGCAGCACCGGCAAGATCGCCAGGGCGCCCAGGGCCATCACCGGCCCCTCGGGCAGGTGCAGCAGCAGGGCCGCATCGCGCGGTGCGGCCATGACCAGCACGCCCGGCACGAGCAGCATGCCGATGCCGTGGGTCAGCCAGACGAAACCGAGGGCGCGCGCCACCTGGCTCCCCGACAGGCCCCAGGCGGTCCAGAAGCGGTAACGGATCGAGCTGCCCGTGACCGTGGCGAAGCCCAGGGTTTGGCTGATCGCCAGGGCGATGCCGGCGATCAACAGGGTGCGCCGCTTGCCGATCGCGAGGCCCAGGTGCCGCAGGGCGAACAGGTCGTAGATCGGCAGGATCAGGTAGGCCAGCGCGGTCGCCAGCAGCGCCAGAGCCAAGCGCCACAGGGGCAGCCCGCGCACGGTGGCGACCACGTCTTCGTAGCGCACGGCCCCGAGCTCGCGGTCGAACACCAACGCGGCGGCGGCCAGCAGGGCGAGCACGACAGCGGCCTCGATCCAGGGCCTGACACGCCCGCGGCCCGGGCCCGCGGAGGGCGCGCCCTCCGCTGCCCGCGCCCCGGGCGGGCTCCCGCGGACCTGGATCTGCTCGCGCTCGGACACCATCGGCAGTAGAGCTTGACCAGGGCCCAGATCCGGGGCAATCCGGGCGGGGCTTGCGCCGCGGGTCTCCCGGGGCTTGGGGCCCGCCGGGCCGAGCCGGGCCGCGGGTACGAAGCTCGGTCCGGGCCCGTCCGCGCGCACCCGTGCCCGGCCCGGCGCCAGGGCCGCGAGCCAAGCCTCCCGGACCTAGAGGCTCGCGAGCCAGTCGAACAGGGCCGGCTCGAGGTCCTCGATGCGCACCTGGCCCCGCGGGCCCCCAAAGGCCGCGTCCAGGTCGGCGCTCGAATGGCCCCGCCCGTCCCGCAGGGCGCGCCGCAGGTACTCGACCAGGGCCGCCCGGCCGCCGCGGTCGGCCCCCGGCGGCAGCGGCGCTTCTCCCAGCAGGAAGGCCCCCCAGGCGATCGCCTTGGCGCGGTGCCAGGCGCTTTGGTTCTCCAGGCGCTGGCCGCTCGGCGCGGCGCTCGGCTGGAAGTAGCCGTAGGGCAAGCCGCACAGGTTGGTGATCTCGGCGCGAGCCAGGGACAGGGGCGAGGCCGAGGTCGGCGCGGCCGGGGTCAGGGCCAGCTCGATCTCTTCGCGGCTCAAGGGGGCGAGCAGCGGGGCATAGGTCGCAAATCCCGGCGCCCCGTCGAACTGCCGGCCGAGGTAGGCCGCTAGTCCGATCTCGGCCCACAGGGGGGTCGCCGGGTAGCGCGGCACCTGACCCGGCGGGGAGGGCTCCGGCGGATCCGCGGAGCCCGGATGGCCGAGCAGCAGGGTCGAGGTCAGGAGCTGGGCCGCGGCCAGCTCGAACAGGCGCTCGGGGCGCTCGGCCCCCAGCGGCAGGAAGGTGTGGACCAGGTTCGAGCTGCCGAGCTGCCAGCCCTCGTGGGATAGGAACTGCACCTCGGTGGCCAGGGTCGGGTCGTACTCCGCGGGCCGGTCCGGGGCCAGCACCAGCCCGAAGGCCGGATGGAAGCGGTCCTGGAAGATGCGCCAGGCCATGCGCCGCCGCTCCGGCTGGTGCACGTCCTCGAAGGCCCACAGCTCGCTGCCGAGCCCCTGCATCCAAAACAGGTACAGGGCCTCCAGGTCGAACAGCGTGTCGAGCGCCAGGGCCAGGCCGCAGTCGGTTTCGAGCAAGAAATGCTCGGACGCCAGCACCACGCGCCGCTCCCAATCCGACCGCGTCCACTCGAGGAAGGCCGGGGTGGGAAGCGCTGGGCCCTTGCGCAGCGGCCACAGGAAGCGGCCGGAGCGGCGCTCCTCTCGGTGCCCCAGATAGCGATGGGCCCCGGCGTGCTCCGGCTCGATCAACAGCACCGCCTGGGCCTGCAGGCGCGCCATGGCCTTCAGGCCGCGCAGCTCGGCGGCGGCGACCAGATCGAAGGCCTGATCGGCGCTGAGCCCCGGGCGGCGCAGCGCCATCCAGTCCGCGAGCCGCGTGCGCCGGCTGTCGATCGCGATCCCGCGCAGCTCCGCGCGCGGGAAGCGCTCGACGCCCTTGCGGGTTTCGACCCACAGGCTGTGGGGGTCGGTGGCGCACAGCAGCCGGCCCTCGATCCGCTGCGACCCGGAGGGCAGCAGCAGCTCCACGGCGTCGGGCCGCCCGGGCTCGAGCTCGGCGCCGGCCTGCCGGGCAGCGGATTGCGGGGCCGCGCTGAGCACGCCGCGGGGCTGCCGCGCCGCAGCGGCGCCGCCGGGATCGGGCAGCGCAGCGGCCCCCTGGGCGGTCCAGGCCCCGATCCAGGCGCTGAGCAGGAAGGCCCGCATGACCGCCAGGCTAGCCCCCGGGACGCCTGCCGGTATCAGCGCGGTTCCTGGTCAAAACGCGCCAACGCGGCGATGCGCCGGCGGATCGAGGGGTGGGACGCCAGCAGGGCGCCCGGGCCGCCCTCCTCGCCCCCCGCTCCCCCCACGGCGCGCCCGAGCTTCTCGAGCGCGCGCTGCAGCGGGCCGCTGTCCCCCCCCAGCTCGCGCAGGCGCTGGGCGGCGAAGCGGTCCGCCTGGGCCTCGAACCCGCGGCTGTAGCCCTGCTGCAGCAGCATCGGCGGCAAACCCGCCCCGATCGAGCCCAGGCCGCTCAGATCACCGGCCACCAGCGCCAGCACCAGGCCGACCGCGGTGGCGCGCAGCACCAGCTGGGCCCCATGGCGCTCGATCACATGCCCGAACTCGTGCAGCAACACCGCGTCGAGTTCCTCCGGCTCCAGCAGCGCCACCAGGTCGTCGGTGACCACCACGCGGCCATCGGGCAGGGCCAGGGCGTTGGGGCCGAGGCCGGGCGCGGCGCGCAGCAACAGCCGATAGCGCGGGCCCTCGGGCAGGCTCGGCAGCAGGGCGTCGAAGCGCGCCTGCACGAAGGCGCGGCGCTCTGCGTCCAACTCGGTCGGGTCGAAGGCCAAGCTTTCCAGCAGCGTCAGGGCCTGGTCGCTGGCGACCGCCAGGGAGTCTTCGGGCAGCCGCTCGGCCACCAGGCCCGCGGCGTGCGGGATACCTTTCCAGTACAAGAGCGCCAGGGCCCCCGCCGCGATCAGCAGGGCGACCAGCACGAAGCGCCGCCGGCTTTCGATGCGCTGCAGGCCCTGGCCGAGCTCGCGCCGGATCGCAAAGCCCTGCACCAAGGCCTCGAAGCCCGCGCGGTCCTCGATGCGCAGGCGGCCGCCCTCCTCGAGGAGCAGTTCGAGCGCCAGGCCCGGCAAAGGCGGCTCGAGGGTCAGCTCCTGCGGGTCGAGGCGCCGCGGCGGTTCGCCCTCGAGCCACAGCTCGAGCTCCAGCGCGCCGCCGCGCACCAGGCGCCCGGGCCGCGCGCGGGCGCTGGCGCCGTCGAACAGCCGCACGGCGACGCCGCCGTCGGGCGCGGCTCCCGGCGTACCTGCGCTGGGGAGCGGCCCGGCGCTCATAACCCGAGATCCAGGTCGAAGGCGCTGCTGGCCGCGTCCCCCAGGGCCGAGATCGCATCGGGCGGGGCCGCGGCCGCGCGCGCCAGGTTCTCGACCCCGCGCACCGAGATCGACTCGACCAACAGGCGCCAGGTGGCCACGCGGGTCCAGGGGTAGGCCAGGCCCAGGGTCACGAGCAGCAGGAAGTTGTTCTGCAGGTAGCGCCACATCAGGCGGAAGGTCGACAGGCGCGCGTCGAAAGCCACGTCCGGACCGACGCCGAGCTTGCGGAAGACCGCGTTGTGGGTGCCGGCGGTCCAGGCCGCTTGGCCCAGGGCCAGGGCGACCAAGGCGATCGGAGCGATCGCCGCGAGCAGCAGGTCGCTGCTGCCGGCATCTCGATCGACCCACTCCCCCTGATCGTTCACGGAGATCAGCCCCGCTTCCTCGAAGGCATTGACCAAAAACCCGATGCCCAGGAACCCGAGCAAGAACCACACCGAAGCCAGCGCGCCTGCGGTGTAAAAGCGCTTCGCGCTGGCGCCGAACAGCACCGGCTGGTCGCCGAAAGACAGCCCGGACCAGGCGTAGCGGCGGCGGCGATGCTGGAACAGCGGGATCATGATCCCGAAGCTGAGCCCCGCGGCCAGGGCGCCCCATAGGTTGACGCGGTAGCTGCGCTGCAAGCTGCCCCGGAAGCGCAGGCGCAGACCGAGGTAGCCGGTGTTCTGGGCGTTGAAGCGCAGGGACAGCCACAGCACCCAGGGCATCAAGCCCGCGCCGATCAGCAGCAGCACCGCGCTCAGGACCGGGTACGAGTTTCCGGCCAGGGCGTAGGCCGCGAAGAAGGCCCCGGAGATCAGGTAGCCCTTGAGCAGCGCCAGGGGCTTGGCGTGGTATTCGAAGCCTTCGCCCCCGAGGCGCGTGTGGCCGTAGAGATAGCGGCGCGTGCGCACCTTGCCCCAGGCGGCGTAGATGCCCAGGGTCAGAATCGTCAGCGCCAGGTTGACAAACCAGATCCTGGCGAATTCCTGCTCCGTGCCCGTGAAGGCCATCGGCACGGGCTCGCCGTGGGTCTGGGGCGCCGGCTGCAGCGACGTTGCGCCGGGGGGGCGCTCGACCGCGGGGGGCACAGGGGGCGGGCCTGCGTGGGGTGCGTCGGTCATGGGGCTGGGCAAGGGACGCAGCGGATCTTCCCCGACCGGCGACCGCTCGGCGAGCCTGGCCGCCCGAAAAAACCCGCCGGACGCGGATAAATCGCGCGCCCCCGACGCCGCCGGCGGCGGCCCGTTCCGCTGGGAACGGCGCACCAGCGCGGGCGCGACGGGCACCGGCCGCTGCGGGGCGCGATGACCCCCCCGGACTCCCGGCGGGGGCGGAGCAGATCGCCAGCGGCCGCCGCTCGCTGGCGACAGCCGCGACGCTAGCTTCTCGGTTGCGCACGCGGGCGCTGGCGCGGTTTTGGCGCCAGACCCGCGGCCCGCCCCCCGCCTGCATCCCCGCCCGAGCTCGCCGGCGCGCAGCGCCGGCTCCCCTGGAAAGTCCCGCCCCGGCCCGGCTCGACCAGGCGCGGACCCCGCCGGCCCCGCAGGAACCGCTGCTGGCGCCCCACCGCCCGCGGCGTCCCGCTGCCCCAGGACCGCGCTCGATTCCTGCCCCCCACCCCTCGCACGCCCCACACCCCATGCCCCCCTACTACACCCTGGGCCGCTCCGGCCTGCGCGTCCACCCCCTGTGCCTGGGCACGATGACCTTCGGCACCGAATGGGGCTGGGGCGCGGACCAAAGCGCCGCCCGCGCCCTGTTCGACCGCTACGTCGAAGCCGGCGGCAATTTCTTCGATACGGCCGACCTCTACACGCAGGGCACCAGCGAGCGCTGGCTGGGCCAATTCGTGCGCGAGCGGCGCCTGCGCGACAAGGCCGTGATCGCCACCAAGTTCACCTACAACGGCTCCCCGGACGACCCCAACGCCGGCGGCAACGGCCGCAAGCACATCCGCGCCGCGGTCGAAGGCTCCCTGGAGCGCCTGGGCACCGACTATATCGACCTGTACCTGCTGCACACCTGGGACTGCCTGACCCCAGCGGAGGAGGTGCTCTCGACCCTCGACGACCTGGTGCGCGCCGGCAAGGTGCGCTACATCGGCCTGTCGGACGTGCCCGCCTGGTACGCGAGCCGCATGCAGACCCTGGCCGAGCAGCTCGGCAGGGAGCGCCTGTGCTGCCTGCAGCTCGAGTATTCCCTGGTCGAACGCTCGATCGAGGACGAATTCGTGCCCCTGGGCCTGCAGCACGGCCTCGGCATCGTGGCCTGGTCGCCCCTGGGCATGGGGCTGCTCTCCGGCAAATACAAAGGCCAGCGCCCCACCGGCGGCCGCCTCGAAGCCCTCGAGGGCAACACCAACCCGGTGTTCCAGAAGTGGACCCCCAAAAACCTCGAAATCGTCGCCGAACTCGAGCGCGTGGCCCTCGAACTGGGCCGCCCCATGGCCCAGGTCGCCCTGGCCTGGGTCCTGGGCCGCCCCGGCGTCGGCTCCGTGATCCTGGGCGCCACCAAGCTCGCCCAACTCGACGACAACCTGGCCGCCCTCGACTGCCACCTGACCCCCGCCCAACGCGCCCGCCTCGACCAGATCAGCGCCCCGCCCCCGCGCTTCCCCTACACCTTCTTCACCAACCAACACCAAACCGCCATCCACGGCAGCGGCCAGGTGGCCGACAAACCGCCCCACTACGCCCCCCCGCGCCGCTTCACCCCGCCCACCTGAGCGGCCCAGCCCCCCCTGCGAGCAGCGCAGCCTGCAACCCGCTTGCTGCCCCCCCGGCCCCATGCCGGTGCGCCCCCAAAACTCGAGGCAGCCCCGGACCTAGGTCGGGGGCCGCCGCAGCGGGAGGCGCGGCAGGGTCAAGCGGGCCAGAGTTTGACTTCGATGGCGAGTTGGAGGCCGAAGCGTTGGGCGACGGCGTCTTGGGCTTGCAGGAGCAGGCGGCGGGCGTCTTGGCCGGTGGCGCCGCCGCGGTTGACCAGGAAGTTGGCGTGTTTGGGGCTGATCTCGGCGCCGCCGATGCGGGTGCCTTTGAGGCCGGCTTGTTCGAGCAGCTGGCCGGCGCTGCGGCCGCCGGAAAGCTCTTTGTCGGGGTTCTTGAACATGCAGCCGGCGCTGGCTTCGGTCACCGGCTGCACGGCGCGCTTGTGTTCGAGGTAGCGGCGCACCTCGGCCTCCACGTCGGCTTTTTTGGCGGGTTTGAGGCGCAGCACGACGCCGGCCACGACCTGCTCGCCCAGCCCGCCGTTGCGGTAGCCCGGGTTGCACTCCTGGCGTTCGAGGTCCCGGAACTGGCCGTCGGCAGCGATCACGCGCACGCGCTCGACCACGTCCCACAGCTCGCCCCAGGAGCCGCCGGCGTTCATGGCCACGCCGCCGCCGATCGAGCCGGGCACGCCCGCCAGGCCCTCGAGGCCGGACCAGCCCAGGCGCTTGGCGGTGTTGACCAGGCCGGGCATGGTCGTGCCCGCCCAGCACACCAGCCGGGGCTCGGGGTTGTGATCGTGGTGCAGGCTGCGCGGCAGCGCATCGCTGAACGAATCGCCGGCGCGGCCCGCCAGGCCAACCTCCGGCGGAAACTCGGCCTCCGGATGGTGGCGGAAGGTGCGCCGGATGCGATCGGTGGCGATGGTCACGCCGGGGATCAAGCCGTCGGCGATCAGCAGGTTGGCGCCGCCGCCCAGGATGCGCCAGGGCAGGCCGCGCTCGCGCACGCTTTGCAGCGCCAGGCGCAGCTCCTCGGGGTCGGCGGGCTCGAGCAGGTGCTCGGCCTCGCCGCCGACCTTGAGCGTGGTCCTAGGGCTCAGGGGCGCGCGCGACAGATGGGCGCAGGGCCAGCTCTCGGTCGAGATCATGCTTCACCTCCTCGATGTCTCCAGCGCCGAACACGACCGCCGCGGCAGTCTGCGGCAAGGCGTGGGCGAACAGTTCGGCGGCCGCCCGCGGCGGGCCGCCGTAACGGGCGTCGGCCCCCAGGCTGCGGGCCGCTTCGACCAGCGCGCGGGCCAGCTCGGCCGGGCCGCGCTCCCCGTGGCCGCTGTCGCTGTGGGCCCGGGCGCCGTACACGTCGCTGACCACACAGCGGTCCGCCAGGCGCAGGGCCGCGGCGAAATCGTCCAGGAAGCGCGCGGTGCGGCCCGACTGGTGCGGCTGGAACAGCACGCACAGGGGCCGATCCGGGAAGGCCTCGCGCAGGGCCTCGAGGGTCACGCGCAGCTCGGTGGGATGGTGGGCGTAATCGTGCAGCAGCTCGATCTCGCCGTAGCGGCCCCAGGGCTCGAGGCGCCGGGCCGCGCCCGGATACTGGGCGATCCCGGTGCGGGCCCGTTCGAGCTCCCGCTCGGGGTTCTGTCCGGACGCCCCCGCGGCGCGGGTCGCCCCCAGGGCCAGGGCCAGGGCCAGGGCCGCGTTCTCCATCTGGAAGCGGCCGATCACGTCGAGGCGCACCGCGTTCAAGCGGAAGCCCGGGCCCGTCAGGTCGAAGCGGTAGCGCCCGCGCTCCTGGCCCAGGGGCACGAGCTCGAGTTCGCGCCCGAGCCGCCACACCGGGCAGCGCGCGGCGCGCTCGACCGACTCGGGCACCTCGCGGCCGAGCACCAGCAGGCCCTGGGGGTCGAGGCGCGAAGCGAACTGTTCGAAGGCGCGCACCACCCCGGCGAAATCCCCGAAGCAATCGAGGTGCTCGGCCTCGACGTTGGTGATCAGCGCGGCCCGCGGTTCGAGTTCGAGGAAGCTGCGGTCGAACTCGCAGGCTTCGAGCGCGAACCAGCCCTCGGGGCCCGGGGCGACCGCGTTGGTGTCGAGCCGCCGGCAGCGCCCCCCCACCAGGCAGCCGCTGCCGGCATGCAGGGCGGCCAGGGTGTGGTACAGCAGCCAGGCGGAGCTGGTCTTGCCGTGGGTGCCGGCCACCGCCAGGGTCCGGCCCGGGGCGGCCAGGTGGCGCAGGATCTGGGCGTACTTGAGCACCGGGACCTGGCGCTCCCGGGCCGCGGCGACCTGCGCATCGTGGTCGGGCACCGCGGCGGAGCGCACCACCAGCTGGGCGTCCGCCGGCAGGCTCTCCGGACGGCTCGGTCCGATTTCGACGGCGATGCCCTGGGCTTCGAGCCCGGCCAGCAGGGGCGAGGGCCGCGGGTCGTGACCGGACAGGCGCAGCCCCCGGGCGGCCAGCAGCCGCGCGGCGCCGGAGACGCCCGCGCCGCCCAAGCCCAGGAAGTGGATCCGGCGCGGCAGGGCGGGCCGCAGCCAATCCCGATCGCCCGGGGAGGCCGATTCGGCGGCGGCCTCGGCCGCCTCGAAGGCCGGAGGCGCCGGGGGCCGCGGCCGGCCGCAGAGCTCGGCCAAGGTCTCCCAGATGCGCTGGGCGCCGTCCCGGGGCATGGCCGCCCGCAGGGACTGGGCGCGCTGCTCGCGCTGATGGAACAGCTCGGGCGCGAGCCAATGGCAGAGCTCGCGGGCCAGGCTCAGGTCCAGGCGCTCTTCGGGCACCAGGCGCACTCCGGCGCCGAGCCGCGCCGCGTTGTGCTCTTGGTGGCGGTCGCGGTGGTGCGGGTAGGGCACGATCCAGGCGGGCACCCCGACCGCAGCCAGTTCCCACAGGGTCGATGCGCCGCCGCGGCAGAGCACCAGATCGGCGCTGCGCAACAGCGGCAGCAGGGGGTCGAAGTACTCGGCCGCGTGGTAGGCCCCGGAAGCGTTGGCCAGGGCGTGGGCTTCCAGGGTGTCGCCCAGGCGGCCCGGACCGGCCTGGTGGATCAGCGCGGCTCCGGCTTCGATCAGCAGGCCCCCGTGCTCGGCCACGAAGCGGTTCAGGGCCCGGGCCCCCTGGCTGCCGCCGACCACCAGCAGGATGCGCCGGCGCGGATCGAGGCCCAGCTCGCGGCAGACCCGGGCGCGCTCCGCCGGGTCCCGGGGCGCGTACAGCTCGGGCGCGAGCGGCGGGCCGCTGACGAGGTGGCGCTCGCCGCGCGGCGCACCGGTCGGCAGGGAACTCGGGAAGGCGTGCAGCACCCGCGTGCACAGGGGACCGAACTGGCGCGTGGCCCGGCCGGGGACCGCGTTGACCTCGAGCAGGGCCGTGGGCAGGCCCAGCGAACGGGCGGCCAGGATCGCGGGGACCGAGGACAGCCCGCCCAGGGCCAGCAGGACCTGGCTTTGATGCCGCACCAGGGCGCTGCGCGCGCGCGCCACGGCGCGCGGCGCGCGCAGCAGCGACGAGAGCGTCGACGGGGCTCCGCCCCCATCGACCTCGAGCCCCATGGAGCGGCGCTCGATCACCAGCCCGAGGCGTTTTTCGGCCGGCGCCAGCACGCGCTCCTCGATCGCCCGCCCGGCGGTCAGCCACAGCAGCGGTTCCGCCTCGGCCCGGGGCAGCGCGGCGCGGCGCTGGGCCAGCAGGTGCAGCCCGGGCACCAAGTGGCCGCCGGTGCCGCCGCCGGCGAAGGCCAGACGCCAGGGGCGCTCCATGGTGGTGGGGAGTGTCTCACCCGGCCGCCTCGTCGGCCAGACCGATCTCACCTTCCGGGGCCGAGAGCGGCGTCGGGTCCCCGTAGGGCCCCCACCAACCGCCGGCCAGGGAGCTCACGGCCCGACCGGCCTGGGTCAGCAGGACCACGGCGCACAGGGCCAGGAACCAACGTTCGTCGTTCGCGAGGAAACGCATGGGAGCGGGGAGGGGAGCGCGGGCTGGGGCGGGGCCGGGCGGCTGGAGGGCCCGGGTCGGGTGCGGCCGGTTCGGTGGGCGGATTGAGTGCGGCGGGTTCGCTGCGGCGGGTTCGGAGCGGCGCAGCGGGCTTCCAGGCGCGCCCGCCGCCCGGCCCGGAGGCGGGTCGGAGCGGGCCGCAGCGCGCGGGATGCGGTCGGACCGGGCCCCGCCGCCAGCGCGCCTCCGCCCGGAGGAGGAGCGCCCGAGCACCGCGGGGGTCAGCGCACGCGCCGGGTCGGTTTGGCGGCGGGCTTGGACGGGCTGCGCGGGGCCGGGGTCTCGCCGCCCGAGGGGTTGGCGCGCGCCACGGGCGCGCTGCCTTCGGGCAGGCGCAGCTGCTGGCCCACGGAGAGGGGCCGGCCGCGAACCTGGGGATTGAGGGCTTCGATCTCGCGGTAGCGGTTGCCGTCGCCGAGGCGGCGTTCGGCGATCGACCACAGGTTGTCGCCCGCCGCGACCACGTGGACCGGCGCGCGGTTCTCCGCGGCTGCAGCGGGTGCGCTGGAGCCGCTCGGGCGGCCGGCGCTCGTCCCCGCGGCCGGGGCAGGTCCCTGGGCGCCGTTCGCGGCCGGGGCGGGCGTCTGGTTGGCGGCCAGGGCGGCGGCGGTCGGAGCGCCGCTGGCGCCGCCGGCCTGCTTCTGGGCCGCGGCCTCCGCCAGCAGCATCTCGTTGCTCGGCAGCTTGATCACCTGGCCGGCCTGCAAGCGGTCCGGATCGAGCCCCGGGTTGACCGCCAGGATCAGCTTGGAGCGCTTGGCGGAGGAGAGCAGCTTTTGGGAGATCTCGGACAGCGTGTCCCCCTTCTGCACCGTGTAGGTGGCCAGGGGGGCGGGGCCCGCGTTGCTGGCCTGGGCCCCCGGGGCGCTGCCGGGGGGCGTGGCCTGCAGACCGCCCAGGCGCGGGATCTCCGCGGCCGTGGACCCCTCCGGCAGGCGCCCGGCGCCGCCCACCAGCACCGGGCCCGAGGGCGCGCTGCTGCCGAGGGGCGTGAACTGGCTGGGCTGGCCGGCCACCAGGCGCTCCTCCGCTCCCGGCTGGGCCCCGGAGGCGCCCAGGTCGGTGCGACCGGCGGGCCTGGGGGCGCCCGACGGAGGCGTGGGCGAGCTCGCACCCGCGTCGGCGGGCGCGGCCGGACCCGCGGGGCTCGGGGCCGGGCGCTGCGACCCGGCGCTGCGGGGCAGGTCGCTGCGCTGGGGCCGCTGGGCGGGGGCATGGGCCACCGCCGGCAGCCCATCGAGCTGGGGCGATCCGCGCTGGGGCGCGGCCTGTCCGAGCTTGCCGGCGGACGCCGGCTGGCCCGCGGGCTGCTTGTCGGAGGCGCTGTCCGACAGGAAGAAGGCCGTGCCCGCGCAGATCAGGAAGAGCAGGGAGATCAGGCCGTTGCGTTCGATGGGCTGCATGGAGCGCACTCCGAGGAGGGGCGGCGGGCCGCGCCGAGGGCGAGGCCCAAGCCGAGCGAGGTGACGACGAGGGACGTACCCCCGTCCGAAAGGAAGGGCAAGGTCATGCCCTTGGGGGGCAGGAGACCGGAGACCGAACCCATGTGGACCAGGGCCTGCACGGCCACCGAGACGCACAGGCCGAAGGCGGCGCTGGCCTCGAAGCGATCCTCCAAGGCCAAGACCATGCGCAGGCTATACCAGAACAGGGCCCCGAACAGCACCAGGACCAGGGCCGCGCCGAACCAGCCGAACTCCTCGTTGACCAGGGCGAAGACGAAGTCGGAGTCCATGTACTGGAAGCCCCGGTTGCGGAGCTCGCCCTGGGCGTAGCCGCTGCCCTCCCAGCCCGCGGAGGCCAGGGCCCACATCGACTGCTGGATCTGCTCGTTCTGCAGCCGGCCGACCCACATGTCCAGGCGGCCCCGGGCATAGCTGTCGGAGCTGGCCGCGGCCACGATGCCCGCGAAGGCCAGGCCCAGGAAGGGCAGGGCGACCCGGCTCGTGCCCACCCCCGCCACCCACATGGTCATGCCGGCGCAGCAGAACAGCACCATGGCCCCGCCCTTGTCCGGCTCGATCCAGACCAGCAGGCCGAAGATCAGGACCAGGCCCATGGCGCGCAGGACGTGGCCGCGGTAGCGCGGCAGGTCCGGGGCCATGCGCGAGCAGCGGTCGGCGACCCAGATCACCAGCACCAGGCGGGCCAGCTCCGAAGGCTGGAACGAAAGCCCGAGGTCGAGCCAGCGGGCCGAGCCGTTGACGGTGCGCCCCAGGCCGGGCACGAGCACCAGCAGCAGGCTCAGGGCGGCCCCCAGGGTCAGCCAGGGCAGCAGGCGCCGCAGGCCGCTGAGGCCCACGCGGGCGGCCCCCAGCAGGACCAGCAGGGCCAGGCCGCGGTCGAAGCACTCGCGCAGCAGGTCGGCGCGGAAGTCCTCCGGGCGCAGGGTGGTCGCGGCGTGGCCGGCCTGCAGCAGCAGCCCGAAACCGAGCAGCAGCAGCGCGCAGTGGAACACGCCCTGGGCCGAGGCGGCCGCGTCCTGGCGCGCCAGGCGCACGGCCAGCGCTTGGAAGGTCAGCTGGCGCAGGCCGCTGCTCGGGGCAGGGTCCTGGATCGAGCGGAGGGCGCGGGTCCTGGGCATGGCATCGACGCGATCGATCGCTCCGAAAGCACAGTGTGCTCAGCGCACCTTGAGCAATGCCAGACTGATCAATGCAGAAACCGCCGCCACGATCCAAAAGCGGACCACGACTTTGACCTCGTGCATCTTTTCGCCCTTCTTGAAGAGTCCGCCGTAGAGCTGGAAGCCATGGTGGACCGGGGCGCAGGTGAACAGGCGCTTGCCGCCGCTGCGGCGATACCAGAAGGTCTGCAGCCAGGAGGAGCCGAGCTCGACCACCAGCACCGCGGCGATCAGCGGCAGGACCAGCTCCTGCTTGGCGACCAGGGCCATCCAGCCCAGCAGCCCCCCCAGGGGCAGCGAGCCGGAATCGCCCATGAAGACCTGGGCGGGATAGGCGTTGAACCACAGGAAGCCCAGGCAGGCCCCGCACAGGGCCCCGCCGATCACGGCCATGTCGGCCGCGGCGGCCACGTAGGGCAGGTCGAGGTACTGGGTCCAGTCGGCCCGGCCGGTGACGTAGCAGAACAGGGTCAGGGCCGCTCCGGAGATAAACACCACCCCGGCCGCCAGGCCGTCCAGGCCGTCGGTGATGTTGGCGGCGTTGGCCGAACCGACCACCACCAGCCACTGGAACAGCAGCAAGAGCCCGAGCCCGAAGGTGCCCCACAGGGCCGGCTGGATCACCAGGTCGTTGAAAAACGGCGGGTAGAGGGCCAGCAGGGTGCCCCGCCCGGTCAGGGAGGCGAAGTGCAGCTGGGCCAGCAGCACCCCCCCGGCGATCAGGGACAGGCCCAGCATCTTGGGGCCGCGCTTCAGGCCCTTGCTGCCGGGCAGGGTCAGCTTCTTGTAGTCGTCGACGAAGCCCACGGCCGCCAGGCCGGCCACCAGCAGGATCGCCAGCAGCACCGGCAGGGAGGTCACGTCGGCCCACAGCAGCACGGCCGCCAGCAGGGCCGCCACCAGGAAACTGCCCCCCATCGAGGGGGTGTTGTGCTTGCCTTCCGAGCGCGCCCGCGCCGCCAGATCCCCCGAGCCGCTGGTCTCGACGTTGTCCCGCACCCGCTGGGAGCGCAGCCAGGCGATCGTCGGCCGCCCGAGCAGCAGGGCGATCAGGAAGGCGGACAGGGCCGCCATGGCGGCCCGGAACGACAGGTAGTCGAACAGCGCCAGTCCGGTCCAATCGCGCAGCAGGTCGGCCAGCATGGTCAGTTTCCTCCCTCCACGGCGGGCTCGAGGCGCCCCAGCTCGAGCAGGCGCTCGACCAGGCGCTCGAGGCGCACCCCCCGCGAAGCCTTGAGCACCACGCTGTCCCCGGGTTCGAGCAGGCTCGGGAAGACCTCCAGGGCGCGCTCGACGCCCGGGAAATGGCGCACCCGACCCGCATCGAGGCCGCCCTCGAGGGCCCCGGCGGCGGCGGCCGCGGCCAGGGGCCCGACGGCCACGAACAGGTCGATCCCGCGGGCGGCAGCGTGCATGCCGATGCCGTGGTGCAGCTCGGGGGAGAGCTGGCCCAGCTCGAGCATGTCGCCCAGGACGAACACGCGCCGCCCGGGCAGGGCCGCGACCAGGTCCAGGGCCGCGCGGGCCGAGTCCGGGTTCGCGTTGTAGGTGTCGTCGTAGAGCGTCCAGGAGCCGACCTGGCGGCGCTCGAGGCGCTGGCGCGAGGCCAGCAGCCCGGGCAACGCCGGCGCCAGGCGCTCGAAGGGCAGGCCCAGGGCATCGCCGACGATCAGGGCCGCCAGGAGGTTCTTGACGTTGTGCTCCCCGGCCAGGGGCACGTGCAGGTCCCGACCGAACAGGCGGAAGCCCGTGCCCGCCGGGTCGATGCGCAGGTCGCTGGCGTTCCAGTCGCCCCGGCCGTGGGTCGAGAAGGACAGCGTGCGGGCCTGGGTGGTCGAGCGCAGGAAACCGGCGAATTCCCCGTCCGCGTCGAGCACGAACAGGCCGTCCGGGCCCAGGGAGGCGGGCAGGTCGCTCTTCTCGCGGGCCACGCCCTCGATCGACCCCAGCTTCTCGAGGTGCCCGGCGCCGATCAGGGTCACCACGGCGATGTCCGGCCGCGCCAGGCGCGAGAGGGCCGAGATCTCCCCGGGTCCGCTGGTGCCGATCTCGCACACCAGCACCTCGGTCGATTCGTCGGCGGCCAGGATCGTCAGCGGCACGCCGATGTGGTTGTTGTAGGACTTCTGGCTGCCCACGGTGCGCCGGTGGCGCCCGAACAGCTCGACCATCAGGTCCTTGGTGGTGGTCTTGCCGCAGGTCCCGGTGATGCCGACCACCGTGCAGGCCAGGCGCGAGCGGTGCCAGGCGGCCAGGTCGGTCAGGGCCCGCTGGGGGTCCGGGTGCACCGCGAGACCGACCTCCGGGGGCAGGCCCTCGAGGGACAGGGCCGGGTCGGCCCGCAGCAGCAGGGCTTTGGCGCCGCGGGCGGCGGCGTCGCGGCCGAAGCGGTTGCCGTCGAAGTTCGGCCCGGAAAGCCCCACGAACAGGCTGCCCGGGGCGGCGCTGCGGCTGTCGGTGCTGACCCCGGCCAGCTTGAGCTGGGCCGCTTGGCTGCGCACCGGCGGGCGCACCAGGTCGGCCCCGGTCGCGTCCAGCACCTGCTCGAGGGTCATGCGGATCATGCGAGCAGCTCCCGGGCCACGGCCCCGTCGTCGAAGGGCAGGCGCCGGCCGGCGATTTCCTGCTCGCGCTCGTGGCCCTTGCCGGCCAGCAGGACCACGTCGCCGGGGCGGGCGCGCTCGAAGGCCAGCTCGATCGCGCGGCGCCGATCCGGCTCGACCAGGGACTGCGCCGGCGTCTCGGCCAGCCCCAGGAGCACGGCGCCGATGATCGCCATGGGGTCCTCGCTGCGCGGGTTGTCGCTGGTCACCACGGCCACGTCCGCCAGACGGCCGACCGCCGCGCCCATGGCCGGGCGCTTGCCCTTGTCCTTGTCGCCGCCGCAGCCGAACAGGCACAGCAGGCGGCCGCGCGGGCCGCCCTGCCGGGCCTGGCGCTCGAGGTCGGCGCGCAGGGCGCCGCAGACCACCTGCAGGGCGTCCGGGGTGTGGGCGTAGTCCACGTAGACCCGGAAGGGATGCCCGGGGGGCGAGACCAGCTCGAGGCGGCCCGGGGGAGAGGAGGCTCGGGCGAGCCCCTGCTGCAGCGCAGAGGGGCTCGCCCCGGAGCCCAGCACCGCGGCCAAGGCCGCGAGCGCGTTCTCGACGTTGTGGTGACCGAGGAGCGGCAGGAAGAACTGTTCCCAGGAGATCCCCATCCCGTGCAGGAACATGCGGTTGCCGCCGGCCTCGGGGCACAGCCGGGACGCGCTCAGGTCCGCGCGGGACCCGACGCCATACGTGAGCACGCGGGCCCCGGCCTGGATGGCCGCCCGCGCGAAGTCGCTGGCGACCGCCGCCGAGGGACCGCCCTCGGGCAGGATCGCGAGCCCGCCCGGTTCCAGGTTCTCGAACAACCGGCGCTTGGCGCGCTGGTAGGCGCGCATGTCGCCGTGGTAGTCGAGATGGTCGCGGGTCAGGTTGGTGAAGATCGCCACGTGGATCGGCAGCCCGTCCAAGCGGCGCTGATCGAGCCCGTGGGAGCTGGCTTCGATCGAGACGCTGTCGCCGCCGGCGGCGCGGTGCTCCGCCAGGTAGCCCTGCAGGGCCGCCGGCTCGGGGCTGGTGTTGTGGCTCGGCAGGCAGCGGCCCGCGAAGCGGTGTTCGATCGTGCCGAACAGGGCCGGGCGGCGGCCGGCGCTCTCGAGCAGCTGCGCCACCAGATAGGCGACGGTGGTCTTGCCGTTGGTGCCGGTGACGGCGATCACGGTCATGTCGCGCGCCGGATCGCCGCACAGGCGCGCCGCAGCCCGGCCGAGCACGCCGCGCGGCTCGGGGTGCAGCCACAGGGGCGCAGCGCTGGCCAGCACGGGATGGCGCTGGTCCGGGACCAGCAGCGCGGCGGCGCCGCGCGCCAGCGCTTCCCCGGCGTGGTCGCGCCCGTCGAGGCGCGCCCCGGGCAGGGCCGCGAACAGGTCGCCCGGCTCGACCTGGCGGCTGTCGACGCACAGGCGCCGCGGCCGCAGCTCGGCCGCCGCGGCGGGCTCGAGGCGGCCCCCGAATTCCTGGGCCAGGGCGCCCAAGCTCGGGCGCTGCGGGGCTTGGGTGGCCATCAGCGCACCTCCCCCTGCATCCAGGGAGCGCTCGCGGGCGTCGCCGCCCAGGGCTCGCTGTCCACGGCCTGGATCGGGCTGTCGCTCAGCACCAGTCCGACCGGCGCGCGCGGCGCGGCGTGCTCGCGCGGCGGCTCGAAGCCCAACGCCGCGCACAGGATCTGCACCGCGGTGGGCCCGGCGACCTCCGAGCCGAAGCGCTTCGGTCCGTGCGGGTCGTCGGCGACCACCAGCACCAGGACCTCGCGCTCGCTGCCCGGCGCGCGGCCGACCGCCACCATCGAGGAGACGTAGCAGGGCAGATGGCCGCGGAACTGCCCGCGCAGCTGCTTGTGCACGCGCCCGGAATCGAAGGGCTCGCCGCGCTCCCGCGCGCGCTGCCAAGCGCGGCCGAAATTGTGCCAGCACACGTCCCCGAACAGCTTTTGGGTCGTGCCGGTCTTGGTCATCAGGTCCAGCCCGCGCGGGCGCGGCACGCGCTTGGCGGTGCCCTCCTCGGCCCCCAGGCGCATCATCGTGCGCAGCTGCTGGCTGGTGCGCTCGGAGATCACGCGCACGGGCTCCGGGGCGCGCGGAGCGTAGCGCTGGCCGCCGAGTTCGACCTCCCGCACCAGATTGAGCGGCAGGAAGCGCCCGCCGCCGGTCAGGGAGGCCAGGGCTTGGGCGTGTTGGAGCAGGTTGGTCGAGATCGAGTCGCCGAAGCTGACCGAGGCATGGCTGCGCAGGCGCGCCCATTCCTTGCCGTCGTTGGGCGCTTCGCCGATCTGCCCGCGGGGGTTGGCCATCCACTCGGCCAGGAGCTCGGGCATGGCCGGACGGCCGTAGCCGAGCTCGGAGGTGAACGACTTCCAGCGCTCGACCGGCACGCGCAGGCCGATCTTGACCATGCCCTCGTTGGAGGAGCGCGCCAGGCACATGGCCGCCGTGTTGGGGCCCTTGGCGAAGCCCTCGGCCTCGCGGATCGTGCGCCGACGGCTCTGGCCGGGTTCCCCGGCCCAGATCGTGAAGTGGCCCTGGTAGCTGAGCTCGAAGACCTCCTCGGGGCGCACGTGGCCGCCCTCCAGGGCGGCGCCCATGGTCACGACCTTGAAGGTCGAGCCGGGCGTGAACTGGTGCACCAGCGGGGCGAAGGCGTGGAATTCGAACGGGTCGACCCATTCGAGCGCCAGGATGTCGCGCGTGGCCAGATCGAGCACCACCGCCATGCCCAAGCCGACCTGGTGCTGTTCGACCATGGCGGAGAGCAGCTCGTGCACGCGCCGGGAAAGGTCGAGGTCGAGCGTGGTGCGCACCACCGCGGGGGCCTGGGCGGGCTGGGCCGCTTCGAGCGTGCTGCGCTGCCAGCCGGCGCGCGGGTTGCGCACGGAAAGCGCCAGGCTCTCGGGCCGGCCGATGCCGGCCAGGCTCTCGCCCGCCCCGGCGCCGAGCTCGCGCTCGAGATCCGCGAGCACGTTTGCCGCCAGGGCTTCGAGGCCCTCCTGGGGCCCGTAGCGCTGTTCGGGCCGCCCGTCGGCGCCGCGCGCCTCGTACCAGCCGTAGCGCCCGACCGGGCCGGGGCGCTCGCCATCGGCCGCCAGGGGCTCGAGCGAGGTCGGGTAACGGCGCTGGGCGGTGTTCACCAGCCACAGCTCGTAGGAGCTCATCTGCTCGCGCTCGAGGAACGCGCGCAGGGCATCGACCTTGGCCGGTTCGACGAATTTCGCCAGGGCCACGTAGCGCGACGGGCACAAGCCCTCGAACACCCACTCGACCTTGGTGTCCTTGTGCACCAGGCGCGGCCCCGCGGCGCGGGGGGGGGCGGCCACGAGCTCGGCCAGGTGGCTCTCGAGCCCGCGCAGACCGGCCTCGGAGTCCAGCTCGAGTTTCCACACCGGCGGCACCTGCGCCGGGAACACCAAGGCCTCGGGGTCGAGGCCCCCGGCGCGCCGGGAACTCTCCGCCAGGACCCAGGCGCGCTCGCGCTCGCGCGGGCCCTCGAGCAGGGCGTAGAGCTGCGAGCACAGGCGCTGCACCCAGGCTTGGGCGGCGCCGCGGCGCTCGGCGAGCGCCGGCCAGGCGGCCTCGCGGGTGCTGGCGGACAGCGCGGCCCAGGGATCGAAGACCAGCTGAAAGAAGGGACCCTCGACGCCCGCCAACAACCCGGAAAGCTGCTCCTGGCTGGGCTCGGCGCGCTCGAGGCCGAAACCCGGCAGCGGCCCCTCGGCCGAGGCGTCGTCCGCGCGCGGCCCGCCCGCTTCGATCCAATCGGAAAGCGCCAGGGCCTCCGGGTGCGTCAGGGGCCAGCGCGCCACGTGCACCAGCCCGTCCGCGGACACCGGCGCCAGCTCGCGCCACAGGTCCGCGGGCGTGCTGGAGAGCAGCTCCGCCAGGTCCGCGAGCACGCGCTCGGGGGTGTGCCGGAGCCACAGGTTGAAGGGCGAGGCCTCGAGCATGTAGCCGCGCTGGGAGCGGGCCAGCACGCGGCCGCTGCGATCCTCGAGGCGCAGCCGGTTGGGCTCGCGGAAGCCCTGGTCCGCGGCGGCCACGGCTCCGCGCCGCGGCACCCCGTGCCGGGCCAGGGCCGTGATCTGGAAGCCGACCACCGCCAGGCCCAGCACGATCAGGGCGAAGGCGTACAGGGGGCGCACCCCGGACTGGCTGTGGAAATCGAGGCGCGGGCTCATTGCAGGACCTCCGCCGGGAGCGCCGCCTCCGGCGGCGCGTCGACCTGCTGGACATCCGGCAGCTCCGGCACGGGCGGGGCCGGCAGCACGCCGGCCAGGAAGGCCTGGGTCTGTTGTTCGAGCTGGACCTGCAGGGCGTCCAACTCGATGCGCAGGTCGCGGTTGCCGAGCTCGAGCTCGAGGTTTTGCGCCCCGAGCCAGGCGTTGGTGCTGGACAGCTGGGCCACGGCCAGGCCCAGGGCCAGGCTGGCCACCGCCAGGAAGGTCAAGGCCGGGGCCCTCACGGACGCCCCTCCCCGCTCGGCAAGCGGCGCCACAGGCGCAGACGGGCGCTGCGCGCCCTGGGGTTGTCGAGCAGTTCCGCGCGCCCGGGCGCCAGGGGCTCCTTGACCAGGGGCTCGAAGCTGCCGCGCTGGCCGGCGGCGCGCAGGAAACGCTTGATCGCCCCGTCCTCCAGGGAATGGAAGCTGATCGTGGCCAGCAGCCCGCCCGGCGCCAGGCGCCGCTCGGCGCAGACCAGCAGCGCCTCGAGCTCCTGATCCTCGCGGTTGACCTCCCGGCGCAGGGCCTGGAAGGTGCGCGTGGCGGGGTGGATCTTGCCGCCCGGCCCGAGCGTGCGCTCGATCAGTTCGGCCAGGGCGCCCGTGCGCAGGAAAGGGGCGCGCCGGCGGGCTTCGACGATGGCGCGGGCCACGCGGCGCGCGCGCGGTTCGCCGCCCTCGCGCCAGATCAGGTCCGCCAGCCGTTCTTCGCTCAGGCGCGCGACCAGGTCGGCCGCGGTCGTCTCCTGGAGCGGGTCCATGCGCATGTCCAGGGGGCCGTCGGCCTGCACCGAGAAGCCCCGCTCGGGCCGGTCGAAATGCAGCGAGCACACGCCCAGGTCGACCAGCAGCAGCTGCGGCGCCCGGCCCAGGGCGGCGAGTTCCCCATCGAGCTCCGACAGCCGCGCGCGGCGCAGGCTGGCGCGGGGCCCGAAGGGCGCCAGGCGCTGCGCCGCCAGGGCCAGGGAGTCGGGGTCCCAGTCGAAGCCCGAAAGCTCGAGGCGCGGGAAGCGCTGCAGCAGCGCCGCCGCGTGGCCCGCGGCGCCGACCGTGCCGTCGACGTACAGGCCGCTGGCGTCCGCGCCGAAGGCCTGCTCGACGCCCGCGAGCACCTCCGCCAGCAGCACCGGACGATGCACCGCGGCCGGGCCGGAAGGGCCCGCGCCGGGCCGGCCCGGCGAGCGTCCCGGTTCGCGCCGCGGCGCACGCGCCGCGAAGATCGAGGCCCCGGGGCTCACAGCGGGCCTCCCTTGGACGGGCCGGCGTCGGGCGGCGTCGGGCGGCCGAGCTGGCCCTTGGCCCAACGGCTGCCGAGGCGCAGGAATTCCTCGCGCGCGCCAGCCGCCTGGGCGGCGAAGCGCGCGCTGTCCCACAGCTCGACCCGATCGACCAGCCCGGCCAGCATGACTTCGTCGCGCAGGCCGGCCATGTCGCGCAGCGGCTCGGGGACCAGCAGGCGCGAGGCCGAATCGAGCTCGACCTCGAAGGTGTAGGGGAACAGGAAGCGCTGCAGGCGCAGGATCTCGGGATCCTCGAAGGTGCCCGTGGCCAGCTGCTCGCGCATGCGCTCGTAGGCCGCTTCGGTGTACAGCGACACACAGTCGCCCAGGCCCGGGCAGACCAGGACACGACGCACCCCTTCGCTGTCGGCGGGCAGTTTGCCCGCGACCCGCTTGGGGATGAACACCCGACCTTTGGAGTCGAGGTTGTGCGTCGAGTTGCCGAGGAACACCGGGGATCGGGTGGACGGCGGAAGTCGCGGCGGGGCGGTGGCCCCCGGCCGGAGGGCGCGGGGGACGGGACGCCGGCCGCGCGCGGCGGCCGGGCCCGGACGAGGGAGTCCGAGGGGGGGCAGGGGCTGGCTCGCTCGCTGCGCGGGCCGCTCGGTCGCGGGGCGCGGCGGGCGCGCCGAGGGACCGGACGGCGACGGGGGACGCGCCCCGCGGCGCAGGAGCTCGCGCGGGTTCCCGACGCGCAGGAACTGCCACGAACCCACACCAACTGACACAAAGCTACTCTTCGGCCCTAAACCGCGCCAGCTTTCGTGGGATTCTGGCCCCTCTCGCGCCCGGGATCGGGGCTGCGACCGGTCCATCGCTGGGAATTCAGGCCCGCCGAACCGACACCGGTTCCCACTTCGGCGCTCCCCAGCGCCTCCCGGCCCTGCCGCCGGGCCGTCGTGGAACTCCCCGCGCCCCACCGGGGCGCCACCGGACCGCCCCGGCCCCCCACCGGCGCGGCAGCTCCGATTCCGTCCCGCCGGCCCGGGCGCTTCCTCGTTTTGGGAAGCCCCGCCCGCCGGGAGCCCTGCCCCGCCCGGTGCTTGCACGCCCCCTGCCCGGGGGGCCCGCTCGGGACGGGAGCCGGGAAACGGCCCCGCGCCGCGCCCTGGACCGTTCCTGGGCGGCAGCGCCGTGCCCCCCACCGGGGGGGTTCCAGGCCGCTGGCCCCCCCACCGGCTGGGGCCCTGGGCCTGGGCAGAATGCGGCTGTGCGGGAGCCCACCCACGGGCTCCGGCCGCGCCGGATCCACGGGAGTCCAGCATGCCGTGCAGGCTCAGCCCGCGGCGAGACCTCGCGGGGCGTCGTTTTGGGCCGGGGGCGCTTCCCAGTCGCGGCCGAGGCCGGGAGCCTCGAGGCCCCGGGGGGCCGCGCTCGCCCGGCGCGCCACGCGGCGCACGGGCGGGCGCCCCCCAGGGGAGCCCGGGGCCGCGGCGGTCTCGGGGACCGCGGGTCCCGCGGCTGCGCTGGCCGGCGCGGGCTCTGCGGCGCCCGGATCCCTGGCCTCGAGCGGGGCCGGGTCGCCCTCGCCGCCGGCGGGGCTGGCGGGCCCGGCTTGGGGGTCCAGGCCGGGGGCCCCCGGTGCCTCCCCGGGGGGGATCACCCCGCCCGCGAGACCCGGGGCGTCCTGCGCCCCCTTGCCCCCGTCCGGGCCCGCCCCGGGGGCCGCAGGGGCTGCGCCGGCCAGATCTTCGAGGCCGGCCCCTTCGAACAGGCGCTCCAGGTCGGAGCGCAGGGACTCCATGCGCTCGGCGGCCAGGTCGTAGACCTGCACCAGGAATTCCTCTTCCTTGCGCCGCGGACGGCGCACGACCAGGAACTCGCCGCGCTGCTCGCTGCCGGGCAGGGCCCGCATGGTGGCGCGCACCAAGAACAGGCGCCGCTTGCGCAGCAGCAGGAGACAGAGCACGTAGCGCAGCTCCCGAAGACGCTCCTCGGGGGCCTCGGCGAGGGCATGGAAGAGGGCCTCGAGGCCCTCCAGGTCCACGGCCAGGCCCCGGCGCTGGCCCAGCGGGCGGCGCGCGCGCCACCAGGCCCGACCGACGGCCCCGCTCGACTGCTCCGCCGGCCAGCAGGCGTGGCACAGGTCCAAGCGCTCCAGGCTGTCCGCGCTGCTGGCGAGGACGCTGTAGTGGGCCTCGCCCTCGCCGAACGGCCGCTGGCAGCGCAAGCAGGCGGGGTGGCGACGGCCGAGTTTCCAGTGCGACATGGAGGCGGTGCGGGAGCGGAGCCCGCTGAACGCGAGCCCTGGGGCGTGATTCGCTCCCCTACGCTACAGGTTGGAGTGTGCGCGGCCCGGGATCAAGCATGCAACGAAGCGGCGACTCTCAACTCGGAGAGCACCCAAGGCCGGCGCCGGGTGCGCCGCCGCCAGCGGCGCTGTCGCCGGCCGGCCGGCGGCGCGGCCGAACGCGGCCGAGCGACGGCCCGCTCAGCCCCCGGGCGCGGCGAAGAAGGCCCGCCAGGCGGTCAGGGAGTTCGGAGCCGGACGGGGCAGGGGCCGCCCGCGGGCGGGCGCCAGCAGCACCAGGGCCGCCTGGAGCTCGCGCCGCAGCAGCGCATCGCCGCTGCGCAGGCCGCGCTCGTAGGTGCGCAGCAGCACCGGAGCCAGGCGCAGCTCCCCGAGCCGCGCCAGGCCGCGGGCGGCGCGGCCGGCGTACAGGCCTTCGGGGGCCTCGAGCAGGGCCACCAGCTGGGCCTCGACGCGCGGGCCCTCGCCGCAGGCGGCCGCGCGGGCCCCCAGCGCTTCGATGGCGAAGGCGCGCGCCTGCAGGTCCGGTTCGGAGGCCGCGGCCCGCTCCAGCGCCGCGACCAGGAAGGGGTCCCCGGCCCCCAGCGGAGGCAGGCGCACCAGCAGCTCGCACACGCGGCGCCGCGCCTTGACGTCGTCGCTCTCGAGCGCGCGCAGCAGCTCCATGCCGGCCGGGGGCCCGATCAGCTCGAGCGTGTCCCCCCCCAAGCGCGCCAGGACCTCGTCGGCGGAGAGCATGCCGACCAGCAGCGGCACCGCCGGCGCTCCCAGGCGCACCAGCTCGGCGCGGGCGCGCAGGAAGCGCGAAGCGGGCGAGGCTTTGGTCAGGGCGTCCTCGCGCTCGAAGGCCGCCACCATCTCGGCGCCCAGGTTGTCGACCAAAAAGCGCGTGGCGCGCGGGTCCTCGAGCGCGCGCGCGCGCGCCGCCTCCCAGCGCTCGAGCCCGCCGGGCGCCGCGCTTTCGCGGTAGGCGCGCCAAAGCTCGGCCAGCTCCGGCTCGATCTCGTTCAGGGGCGTCAGCTTGGGGCCGGGCGCGGGCCGGCTGGCGCAGCCGAGGGCCAAGGCCGCGCACAGCCACAGCGCCAGCCTGGAGCCGGCGCGCCAGAACGTCCCTGCGCTCACGGCTGCGCGCCCTCCCGGGCAGCGCGGGCGCTGGCCAGGGCGCGCGCGTAGATCCGCTCCAGGCCATCCGCGCACTCGCCCAAGCTCTGCACCGGCGGGCGCGCCGCCGCCCAGCGCTCGAGGATCGATCGATCCCGGGCCAGCTCGGTCAAGCGCTCGGCCAGATGGCGTGCGGATCCAGCGCGGAATCGCCCCCCGCCGCGGCCCTCCTCGACCGCCTCGGCCATGCCGCCATGGTCGCTGGTCAGCACCGGCACCGCGTTGCGGAAGGCCTCGTTGATCGTGATCGGCATGTTTTCGTACCAGATGCTGGGCACGACCAGCAGGTCGAAGCGCTGCAGGATCTCGTCGACACGATGGGGATCGTAAGGCCCCTGGAACCGCACCGCGGCGTCGCCGGCCAGGCTGCGCAATTCGGCCACGTAGTCCTTGAACCAGTCGAGGGCTCCATGCACCTCGACCTCGACCAGCCCGGGCGCGACCCGCGTGGCCGCTTCGACGAGCACGTGCACGCCCTTCGAGGGATAGATGCCCCCGCAGTAGCCGACCCGCAGGGGCCGGTCGCGCGGGATCGGCCGCGCCGCGGCCGCCGGCCCGGGATAGCCCGTGCGCAGCACGCTGAAGCGCTCGGGGCGGCCGAGCCCCACCTCCAGGTAGCGCGCCCGCAGGTAAGCCGAGGGCGAGACCAGCTCGTGCACCTGCTCGAGCGCACGGCGGAACAGGTCGCGGCGGGTCCGGCCGGCGCGCACCAGGCGCAGGCGGTAGAGCAGCTTCTCGTCCGGGTGACCCGACTCCGCGGGTTCCAGCGGGGTTGGCAGGTACTCGAGGCAGTCGGTGCAGGTGGGCTCGCGCCAGTCGTCGCACAGGCTGCGATCGCGCTTCAGCAGGGTGGCCGCCTGGCACAAAGCGAAATAATCGTGCAGGGTCGCCACCACCGCGGCCCCGGAGCGCCGCGCCAGCACGGCGCACTCGGCGCCCCAGTGGGCGAAATGATGGAAATGCACCAGGTCCGGGCGCTCCTCGGCGAGCAGCGCCGCGAACACCCGCGGCTGCACGCGCGGGGCGTAGCTCTCGCACAGCTGGGCGTACTCGCGCTGGTGGATCAGCTCGCGCACCGGCACGCCTTCGAATTCGCGCCGCAACAGGTCCCCCTCGGGGCGCCGGGTATCGCGCTCGGTGCACCAGACGGTGACCCGATGCCCGCGCCGCTGCCACTCCTGGGCCAACTGGTGCGTGTGCAGCTCGCTGCCCCCCAGGTGGTCGGGGAGGTAGTCGTGGATGACCAAGGCGATCTGCATGCTCAGGACGGGTCGCTTGCGGGGGCTCGCGGGTCGGTGGTCGGCAGCCCGAGGCGCTGCGCGGGCGTGGCCTCGAGGCCCGCCTCCCAGCGCTCGTTTTGGTGGCGTTCGAGGCGCTCCTCGAACCACTCGCGGGGCGGCAGGGACGGGGCCCCGGCTGCGATCGCACGCCGGTAGAGCGGCAGCATGCGTTCGGCGTGGGCGGGCCAATCGAGCGCCGCGGAGCCTCCGGGCGGCACCGCCGCGCGCAGGGCCGCCACCTCGGCCGGTGCCTCCAGCAGACGCCGCAGCTCAGCGCCCAAGGCCCCGGCATCGCCCGGCGCGAACAGGCGCGCGTAGGGCTGCCCGGCGGCGCGCTCCTGGAACGCGCCCGCCGCCGGCAGCAGCCAGGGCAGGCCCAGGTCGAGGGCCTCGTCGAGCACCATGCCGTAGGACTCGTGCCCCAGGCTGCAGGCCAGCAGCAGCGCCGCGTGGCGGGCGGGGTGCGCGGCCAGCGCGTCCAGGTCGTAGGCGCCGTGGAAGACCACGTCCAGGCCCTCGGCCAGGCGGCGCAGCCGGCGGGTGTACGCCGGATCGGCCTCGGCGCCGAGCAGGTGCAGACGCAGCGCCCGCGGGTTCGGGAGGGTGCGCAGGGCTTCGAGGGCCAGGTGGGCCCCCTTGATCGGGGTCAGATGCCCGAACAAGCACAGCTCGAGCGCGGCGCCGGCGCGCGGGCCCGGCCAGCGCGCCAGACGCTGGCCCCGGCCCGGCGGCACCACCTCGACCTGGAAAGCGGCGGGATCGAGCCGGAGGCAGGCGGCCAGGGTTTCAAGATGGCTTTGGCTGGGCACGATGCGCACCCGCGCCAGATCCAGCTCGCGGCGCACGTCGCGGCTGTGCTCGTGCAGGCGCAGGCGGCCCTCGATGGCGTCGATCCAAGGCGTGAAGGGCGGCAGGGAGGCGGCGCACTCCAGGCACGGGTCCGGGCCGAGCGGCGCGCGGCACAGGCTCTCCGTGCCCGGACGGACGCGGAAAGCGATCAGGCAGCTGGTCGAGAGGTCGTGCAGGCTGACCAGCGCGGGGATGCCCCGGCGCGCGGCGCTGGCGACCAGGTCGCGGCTGAGCCGCTGCCAGTGGTGCACATGCACCGCGTCGGGCTGGAACTCGGCCAGCAGCTCCTCGAACAAGGCGCGCAGCTCGGGCGAGCGCGATTTATGCCAATGGTCGAAGAAGGAGTCCCCCCGGTGCAGCCGCCACACCGGGAACTCCCGCCCGCTCTGCGGGTCCGCATCGCTCGAACGCAGCGCACGCGTGCCCTGCCGCCAGTCCAGCGAGCCCGCGACCACCCCGACCTCAACGCCGGTCCGGACCAACGCCCGGGAGAGCTCCTGCACGGTGCGCTCCGTGCCGCCCAAGAGCTCGGGCGGATAGCCGTGCACCACCTGCAGAACCTTCACCGCGCGCCCCCCCCGAGGCCCGCGCGGGAGCCGCGGCGCGAGGCCAAGGCCTGCTCGTACAGGGCCAGCAGTTGCTCTGCGTCCTCGGACACGCCGCGCACCGGGCGCGGATCTCGGTAGAAGCTCTGCATGCGCTCTGGTTCCCGGATCAGGTCGGAAAGGCGCGCCGCCAGGTCGTCCGGATCGCCGACCCGGAAGCGATAGCCGTGCTCGCCATGCACGACCAGCTCGGCCATGCCGCCCAGGTCGCTGACCAGCAGGGGCGTGCGCGTGATCAGGCCCTCGAGGATGATCAGCGGCGAGTTCTCGTACCAGACGCTGGGCACGACCAACACGTCGATGCGCTCGAGGGCGCGCGGCACGGCCTCGCGGTCCAGGGCGCCGGAGAGGAGCACCCCCGCCTGCTGGGCCAAGCGCTCCACGGCGCGCACGTAGTCCGGGGTGTGGTGGGTCGGGCCATGGATCGTGAGCTCGGCCCGTTCGCGCAGCTCGGCCGGCAGCCGCAGCCAGGCCTCCAACAGGATGTGGACACCCTTGTGCGGCACCACGGTCCCGATGAAGCCGACCCGCAGCTTCGTGGCGGGCCGACGCTCGAAGCCCTCGAAATGCTCGAGGTCGATGCCGGTGCGCATATACAGCACCTGCTCCTCGGGGATGCCCCAGCGGATGAAGCTCTCGCGCAAGAATCGGCTGGGAGCGACAAAGCGGTCGACGACCGGCACCAAGCGTCGGCGCAGACCCTCATCGCGGCGCGCGACCGCTGCCATCATCGTGCGCTGGTCCGGGCTGAGCTGGTCCGGCGCCGGCCAGCCGCCCTCGGACCCCGGGGTCTGCCCGGACGGCCGCGCGGCGGGGTCCGCCGAGGCGGGAGCCTCGCTGGCCAGGGCCCGGGAAGGCCCCGGACTGAGGCGTTCGGCCCACTCGCGCGCCAAGGGGCCCAGGTCGAGGCCGGTGGCGCTGCGCAGCAGAGCCAGGCCCTTGGCCGCGGCCCGCTGGGTCCGCGTCTGCGAAAACTTGAAGCGTTCCAGGCACTGCCCGCAGCGCGCGAAATCGATCGTGTGGCAGATCGAGCGGTCCGCATGCAGTCGCTGGCCGAAACGCGCGCACTGCAGCCAGTAGTCGTGCAAGGTGTAGAACACCGGCAGACCGCGCCTATGGACCTCCTCGACACAGCCGATCGACAGGTACATGAGGTGCATGAAGTGCACCACTTCGGGCTGGAAGTCGTCCAGGAAGATCGAAAACGAACGCTCGACGGGAGGGTAGTTCCAGGTCTCGTCGAAGCGGTTGTAGAACAGATTGTTGGTCAGCTCGTGGACCGGCACGCCCTGGTAGTGACGCAGGTGCACGGCCAGGTTGGGCCTCGAGATCTCCTTCTCGGTCGTGAACACATGGGCGTCGTGGCCCTGCCGCCGCAGGTGCTGGGCGAGTTGAAAGGTGTAGATCTCGGTCCCGGCCGGGTGCTTCGGCAGGAAGTCGTGGGAGACCAGCAGGATGCGCATGGGCGTCGCCCCCCAGTCTGTCCGATCGGACCCGGGAAACGAGACAGGTCTCGCCCTGGCCTTGGTCGCGGGCAGCCCAGCCCGAGCGGGCGCCGCCCGCCCCGGGCGGAGCACGCCGCTCGCCGGGGCGGGACCATTGCCTTCCGCGGGCCGCGCTCCCGTGCTGCCCGCCCCCGGACTAAATCTGGACAAAGCGCGCGTCCCGGACCAGGCCGGGTTCGGCCAGCGCAGCGGCCGCGCAGCTGCCTGGAGCGGATCCGAGCCGCAGCCAGAGCCGCAGATCGGTTAGGTTTCTGTTCGCCCGCAGCCAGCGCTGCCCGCGGCGTCGTCCGCGCCTGGACAACAGGCCGGCGCCGGCCGTGTCCGACCGGGCGATCGGGCCGCCAGACACCTGTCCGGGCGCCCGCCGGACGGGCGCGCGCGGCCGGCTCGCGCGCCTGGCGAGGCTCAATCGACGTCCATCGGCGGCAGCACGCCGTCCGGCCCCAGGGGACCATCGCCGCCGGACTCGTTCCGGACCACCAGCACGCGCTTGGGGTACGGAATCTCGACCTGACGCTCGTCGAACAGCCGCTTGATGATCGGCCGCAGCTGGTTCTGGACCGCCAGGTGGGTGCCGGGGCGCACCCGGGTCACCGTGCGGAAACGCAGCTCGGACTCGCCGAAATCGATCAAGCCCATGACCACCGTCGGCTCGAGCACGTCGGAGCAGTTCGCGGCCAGCTGGCGGCCAGCCTCCTCGAGCGCTCCCGTGACCCGTTCGAGGTCGGACTCGTAGGCCACGCCGACCTCGACCACCGCGAAGGTGTAGCGCTTGCTGTAGTTGATCACCGCATCCACCTGGCCGTTGCGGATGATGTGATGGCGTCCGTCGTTGTCGCGGATGCGGGTGGTGCGCAGGTCGATGCGCTCGACCACACCCTCACAGTCGCCGATCTTGACGTAGTCCCCGACCAAGTAATAGTCCTCGAACAGGACGAAAAATCCGGAGACGACGTCGTTGACCAGGTTCTGCGCGCCCAAGCCGACCGCCAAGCCGATGATGCCCGCGCCGGCCAGGAAAGGGGTCGAATCGATCTGCAGGCGCTCGAGGATCATCAGCGCCGCGCCGAAGTAGATCAGGTACTGGCTGCCGCTCTCGATCAAGGGCACCAGGGTTTCGCGGCGCTGGCGTTGCTCGAGCTCGGCCTCGCGCCGCCCGAGCAGCAGTTCGCTGGCGGCCAGACGCACGCCCTCGGCCAAGGCCCGCGCCAGGAACACGATCGCGATCACCGCGATCAGACGCGGCCCCCATTCGGCGAGGTCGGCGATCGGGTCGATCTGGCGCACCACGAGCGTGGCCGCGAGCACGATCAAGATCGCTTCCAGGCAGCGCCGCAGCAGCGGCATCAGGTGGCGGACCTTGGAGTAATGGGCCAGCCAGGTTCCCGGGGCTTGGCGCTCTTCCGCCAAGGCGGCCACGGAGATCAGCAGCACGTCGACCGCATACCAGCCCACCCAGCCCGCCCCGGAGATCCAGAACACCCGCGCCAAGACGGCGCAGGCCTCCTGCACTCCGGCGGGCAGCTCGAACACGGCCACCGCGTAGAGCAGCACCCCGATCCAGGCGCCGGCGTGCAGCAGCCGCGCAAGGCCCGCGAAGAAGCTCCTCAGGCTGGCGTCGTTGGCCGTGATCCCGCGGAAGCGGATCGCCCAGCGCTCCAGCAGGCCCAGCAGCCGGCCCAGCGGCAGCAGCAGCGCGCCGGCCACCATGGCGGCCAGCAGCACCCGCAACAGGCGGGCCGCCTGCTGGTCCCAGAACTGCGGAGGCACCCGCGAGAGCTGGTCGCGCACGTGCACCTCGATCGCGATCCCCTGGAACCAAAGGTGGGCTCCGTAGGCCACCACGCCGGCGGCGAGCAGCAGGGCCACGGCGGTCAGCGACTGCCGCAGGCGCCGCGCGAACCAGGTTCCGAAGGTTCCGCCGAAGAACGGCACCACGACCGTGAGCAGCCGCAGGGCGCGGCCGACCAAGAACCGCGCCAGGGCCCAGCACAGCCCCAAAAACAACAGGGCCAGGCCCAGGGTCAGGGCGTTGTGCCCATCCAGGTCGTAGGCGACAAACAGGAGCATCATGGGGCGAATAGGAAGCCAGGCCGGGCAGGGGCGATCGAGCTCGGTCTCAGGGCAGCAGCCGGCGGGCCAGGCCCCACCAGCCGCTCAGCAAGGTGTCCAGCAGGCGGGCGCCGCGGGCCCCCCGCGGATCGCCGACCAGCTGCGGCGACAGGGTCAGGGGGCCGCCGACCATCAGCTGCTTGTCGCTCAGGCGGCGGCCCTGCTGGATACGACGGCGGTTCGCCAGGGTGCGCGGCAGGTGCCGGAAGAAGGCCAGTTTGCCGTGCAGGTAGCTGAGGCCATGACCCGCTTTCAGGGTGAAGAGCAGCCAGGCCAGCTCGTAGATCAGGATCCCGGGCAGGCTCACCAGCAGGGTCCAACCGGCGTGGCACTTGAGCATCACCAGCCAACGATTCCGGGAGTGAAAAAAGGCGCGGCGCTGTGGGTAGTGGCTGGCACGGAACGAGATGCCTGGGGTTCCAGACTTGTGGCGCACGAGGGCATCCTCCACCGAGAGGATGCGCTCGCCGGCCAGACGCAATCTCCAGGACAGATCGAAATCCTCGAACAGGATGAACAGCACCTCGTCGTAGCCGCCCAGCTCGAGCACGCGCTGGCGGTCCATCAGGCCGCAGATCGAGATATAGCCGTCGACCTCGACCACGCCCTGGCCCTCGGCTTGCTCCAGGGGGCGGTAGAAGTTGCGCAGCGCGAACAGCCCGACGTAGTGGAAGCGCCCGCCGTCGTAGTGCACTCGGCCGGGCTCGTGGGCGACCACGCTGCGCGGCTGAGCCAGCACCGCCCCCGGATCGGCTTCGAGGGCCGCGCGCAGTTTGCGCAGCACGTCCGGGCCCAGCACGGCGTCGTTGTCGACCGCCAGCACCCAGCGATTCTTGGCCCGCGCCAAGCCCTCGTTGCGCGCCCGGCAAGGGCCTCCGTTGGTGGCCAGGGCATGCACACGCACCGCGGGGAAATCGCGCGCCAGCAGCGCCAAGCTGGCATCGGTGGAGCCGTCGTCGACCACCAGGATCTCGTCGAGCTGATCGCCCAGGGCCTGCAGCGCGCCGATGCACTCGGGCAGGTAGTTTTCGCCCTGGTAATTGCACACGACCGCGCTGATCGGACCGAGATCGCGCCGCTGCCGGCTTCCGTTCGCCGACGTTCCCGGTCCGTCCAGAGGCGCTTGTCCGACCCCAGGCTTCACTGGATCGGGAGCTTGAAGTCCGGAGCCCGGCAGGGCCGGCGGTGCTTCAGGCAGTAGGGGACGTTGTAGAGGATGCTGAACACGGCCTTGAGCAGGATCCAGGGCGCACCGGGGGTCTTGGACAGGGACTTGCCGATGCCGATCGTGCCGGTGGCATCGGTCACCTGACCCTGCTCCTCGCTCTTGCGGCTCCTCAGGATGACGCGCGTCAGGACCAGCCAGGGAAGCCGCAGCAGGTCCGGCAGCGGCGCATACTTGAGCTGGGTCAACCAGGCGTTGCGGGCGTGGTAGAACAGGCTGCGCTTGCCCATCTGCAGCCCGAAGGGCGTGCTGTGGAAGGTGGTCACGCCGGGGTACTGCAGCACCCGATAGCCCAGATTGAGGAGCCTGCAGGTCAGGTCGCGCTCGTTGCCGTAGATGAACAGGCGCTCGTCATAGAAACCGGCTTCGCGCAGCTTTTCGGTCCAGGCCAGGCTGCCGCAGCCGCGGAACGTGCTCATGTAGCGCTCGCGGTTGACCGCCGGGGAGTCCTTGAAGCTCTGCGGCATCTCGGGCTCGACCACCTTGGTGGACAGGATCGCCGTGCTGGCCGGCTCCTGCAGCAGCCTGCGGGTGGCCTTCTCCAGCCAATCCGGGGGCAGCACCACGTCGTCGTCCAGGATCGCCAGCAGGGGCGTGGTCACCGAGGCGAAGCCGATGTTGAAGGTCTCGCAGGCGCCGTAGGAAGGATCGGGCATGCGGATCAGGCGCACGCGCGGGTGGCGCGCGCGGATCGCCGCCACGGTGTCGTCCTTCGAACAGTTGTCGACCACCACGATCTCGGCGAAGGGGTGCGTCTGGCGCTCGATGGCGTCCAGGTTGGCCAGCACGTCCTTGCGCTTGTTCCAGGTCGAGATCACCGCGGTGGCTTTGGGCCAGCGGCTGCGATCCTCGGCCGAGGCCGGGGCGATGAGCTCGAGGCCGCGCTGGGCTGGCCGGACCGCGCCCAGCAGGCCTGCCGCCGCGGCCCGGTAGCCGTCCAGATCGAGCGGGGCGAGCGCCACGAAGCCCTCGACCGTATCGATCGCGCCGTCGGCGATGTTGACCGTGCGCGCGCGGTCCACGGCCAGCGCTTTGCCTTGCAGGTCGTGGTAGCGCAGCTGGCTCACGAAGCAGGCGATCGCCTCGCGCTTGCGCGGATAGAGGCGCGTGGTGTCGAACAGGACGTTGGCCAGCACCTGGCTGTTGACGCCATAGAGCAGGGTCAAGGGCGCCGCGGGCGCCGGCAGGCCCGCGAGCAGCTCGAGCAGGGCCTGGCTGGCGACGCGGTGGTCGGCGTGCATCTCCTGGGGCGAGGGCCCATAGATCAGCCGCGGTTGGAACTCCGCCACCTCGCGGGACAAGCGTTGGACGAGATCCGCCTGCTCGGCGAGGCGGCCATCGGGCAGGCCCAGGAACCGGTAGTCGGCGATCCCCAGGGCACGGCCGGCCGCCAGGGACTCGGCCTGGCGCGCGGCGCGGATGTCGGCTTCGGAACGGCCCGGGTCGCCCGCGGCCCCATCGGTCAGGACCAGCACCCGCACCCGGTCGCCACGCTCGGCGTGGAACGCGAGGAGCCCGCCGCAGCCGAAGACCTCATCGTCGGCGTGGGGCGCGACCACGAGCACGTCCCCGGGCAGGGAGCGTGGATCGAGCAGGGGCGGGAACAGGGCTTCCACGGGAGGATGGGGCTGCAGCTCGGTTTAGGTTTCGAGCAGGGCCAGGTCGGCGGGGTCGGGGTCCCCGAGGGGCGCAAAAGCCTCGCCGAAGCGCGCACCCTTGTGCAAGTACAGGGCGCGGTGCGCGTTGAGCCCGGCGATGTGATGCACCAGCTGCGTATGGGCCAGCTGGCTGCGGTGCTGTTCGAGGCCCCGGCGCTTGAGGTCGAACACGGCCGAGACGTCGACCACCCGGCTGGGGATCAGCGGGCTCCAGACCTCGTATCCGAAGGCTCGCCCGGCGAACCCCACCCCGTCCAGGGCCGCGCGGACCACGCGGCAGAGCACGTGGTGGTCCAGGTTGTGCTCCCCGATCCAGGGGCAATACACCAGCTCCGGCGCGAAATCGAGGAGCAGGCCGCGCACGTGCCCGACCGCGGCGCGGAACTCCCCGGGGCCGGGCAGGTGCCCCTCGGGGTAGCCCAAGAACACGTAATCCTCGAGGCCCAGTTCCGCCCCGCCCGCCCTGGCTTCGCGCTGGCGCAGGGCCACCAGCTCCGCGCCCTGGGGCCCGCCGGGCGCAGACCCGAGCGCGCCGTCGTAGGCCACCACCACCCGCACGGGATCGCCCTGCAGGCGGTGGAGGTGGGCGGTCAGTCCGGCGCCGATCAGGTCGTCGTCGGGGTGCGGGGCGAACAGCATCACCCGCCCGCGCTCAGGGCGCGACAGCGCCTCCGGCAGGGGCGCCCGCTCGGGGCTTTGCTTCATCCGCTGGCGGCCAGCGGCCGGGCCGCGAGCGATTCGAGTTCCGCGGGCGTGACCGGTTCGGAGCGCCCCGGCGTGGACTTGAACACCTCGAAGGCGCCCAGGACCGCCCCGCTGTCGCGGTCGAGGGCGCGCAGGAAATAGCGGCCCGGGAACAGCCAGGCCCAGGCCTCCGGCGGGCAGCGCCAGCTCTGCCCCTCCCCCACCGCGGCGGCGGCCACCAGCCAATTGGGGGTCAAGCCCAGCTCGACCAGGAAGCGCCGCGGGCGATCGAATTCGAGGCGCGGACCGTCGTCGACCAGGCCCAGGGAGGCGATCGGATGGATCGGGGCCACGCCGCGCGCCGCCCAGCGCTGGCCCAGGGTGTTGATGCGCCGCACCAGCGCGGCCAGCAGCCGTCCGTAGTGCTTCTCGTAGAACAGGCGGCTGCTGATCTTGTAGCGCCGCGCGCCCTCCCCGGCTTCGAACTCGTCGCCCGCTCCCGAGGAGCGCGACCAGTGGTGGAGCACGCTCGAACGGTTGACGTGCATCAACCGGTAGCCGCGGTGGCTGAGCTCGCGGAACAGGTCGGTGTCCTCGAAGTACAGGGGAAACCGTGGATCCATCGGGCGGCCGAGCTGCTCCACCACGCCGCGGCGCAGGAAGATGCATGCGCCCGAGAGGAAATCCGACTCGACCGCGCCCGGATCGACCCACCAAGCCATCGAAAGCCGCACCCGCCGCGCCGCGTAGTAGCGCCCGACCCGCGCGAAGCGGTGGGAAAGGTTCAGCAGGAGCACATCCCAGGGCGTGGGCATCAGGTTGCGCGGCAGGTTGAAGACCTGCCCCGGATCGATCGTGGCGCGGGGATCGACCGCGCCACACTCCGGGTGGGTCGCGAGGTACTCGAGCAGCGGTTCGACCGAACCGGGCAGGAAGTACAGGTCGGGGTTGAGGATCGCGACGAAATCCTCGGGCGCGCCGCGGGTCTGGGCGTAGGCCAGGTTGATGCCGCCGGCATAACCGAGGTTTTCCTCGGAGCGCACCACGCGCACCCCCAGGGACTCGATCTCCGCCAGGTAGGCGCTTTGGTCGCGGGGCGACCTGTTGTCGACCAGCACCAGGTCGAGCGTCTCGCGGGGCCGGCCGGCGGCGGCCCACTCCGCGATCAGCGAGCGCACGCAACCGACCGCGAAAGCGCCGCTGTTGTAGTTGACCACGAGCGCGGCCAGGCGCCGCTCGCGGGGTACCGCGCCCGGCGACATCAGCCGGCCTTGGGCGCCGCCGCGGCGGCCTGCGGCTGGGGCCGAGGCAGCTGCTCCCCGAGGCGCCAGCGGTGCTCGAGCAGCACCATGCCCACCTGGCGGGTGGCGGTGCGGATGACCAGATTCTCGGGCAACAGGTACTCCTGGTATTTGTGCACCCCGCCGCCGTCGAGCAGGATCACGGGCACGAGCAGCTGCCCGGAGAGGAGCTGGATGTCGGGCAGCTCGAGCACGGCGCAGCCGCCGCTGCCCTCGAGCGAGAGTCCGTCCAGGTGGGTGCCCATGCCGCCGCAGGTGGTCATGTCCTGGCGCATGAACAGCACCCCCAGGTTGAGCTTGTGCTCCTGTGGATTGGGATTCGTCCACCACACGCGCAGTTCGATCGAATCGCCGGTGGTGATCTGATAGACCTCCTCCTCGGTGCCCAGCCGGTAGAGCCGCGCGTCCAGGATGCGCGGCAGGCGGCTGGTGTCCGCGGTGGGCTCCGAATCGATGGCGGTCTGGACGGTGGGGATCGAGGCGCCGACCACCTCGCCGCGTTCGCCGATGTGGTCGCGCTGGAAAGCGGTGTACTCGTTGGTCACGAAGACCGAGTCGCCGAAGGCGGCCTGTTCGCCCTTGCGCAGCCAGATGGCCTGGTCGCAGAGCTGGCGCACGTCGTACAGCGAGTGGCTGCAGAACAGGATCGTCTTCCCGCGGCGCTTGAAGTCGTAGATCTTGTCGACGCACTTCTTCTGGAAGTACATGTCGCCGACCGCGAAGACCTCGTCGATGATCAGGATCTCCGGATCCACGGCGACGGCGATCGCGAAGCCCAGGCGCAACCCCATGCCCGAGCTGTAGGTCCGCACCGGCTGGTCGATGTACTCCCCCAGCTCGGCGAAGTCGATGATCTCGCCGACCTTGGCCTGCATCTCCTTGCGCGTGAACCCCATCATGATCCCGTTCATGAAGATGTTCCCACGGCCGCTGAAGTCCAGGTGGAAGCCGGCACCGAGCTCGAGCAGGCTGGCGACCTTGCCGGAGAGCCGGTAGCGGCCCTTGGTCGGCGCGGTGATGCCCGACAGCACCTTCATCAGGGTCGATTTCCCGGCCCCGTTGGCGCCCACCAGTCCCATCGAAGAACCGCGCGCCAAGGTGAAGTTGATGTCCTTGAGCGACCAAAACTGGTCGTGGCGCCGCAGCCGGCCCAGGCTGCCGGCCTCGATGATGCGATCGAGGGGTGTGCGATAGCGGCGGTAGGCCTTGTGCAGGCCTTCGACCTCGACGGCGATGCGCGGGTTGGCCATGGGTCAGACCTCGTCGGCGAAGCGCCGTTGGCTGCGCTGGAAGAACAGGTGGCCCACGGTGAACGAGCCGACGGCCCAGGCGGCCACGTAGCCGATCGAGCCCCACAGGTGATCGGGCCCCTGGAAGGCGATCTCGGGCTGGGCCGACATCAGCGCGTAGCGCCAGGCGTAGACCAGGTGGTAGAGGGGGTTGATCTCGAGGTACGGCAGGAACGGACCGATGTCCGGCAGCACCTTGACGCTCGGAACCCAGAAGATCGGGGTGATGAACATCCAGACCGTGGTCAGCAGGCTGACCAGCTGCATGGTGTCGCGCAGGAAGACCTGCAGGGTGGCCAGCAGCAGGCCCAGCCCGTAGGCGAACAGCACCTGGATCAGGAGCAGCAGCGGCACCAAACCGAGCCCCCAGCCCGGCACGACCCAGACCAGCGGCGTGGCCAGCAGGAACACGGCGATGCCGAACAGCATCGTCACCGTGCTGACCAGCACGCAGTTGAGCGGCAGCAGCTCGGTCGGGAAGGAGAGCTTCTTGATCAGGTTGCCGTTGTCGACGATCACCCCGCCAGCCCGCAGCATGCCCTCGGCGAAGCCCGTCCAGGACAGGATCCCCACGAACATGTAGACGCCCATGGCCGCCTCGTACTGCTCGGGCAGCTCCGGGAAGCGCATCGCCAGCAATTTGGTGAACACGAAGTAGTACACGGTGAACATGAACACCGGGTACAGGAGCGGCCAGGCCCAGCCGAGCAGGGTGCCCGAGAAGCGCGCCTCGAGCTCGCGGCGCACCGAGGACCCGATCAGGTCGCGGTGGCGCCAGGCCGTCAGCGGGAAGCCCGCCAGGCGGCGCAGGTATTCGCCGGGGCCCTGGGGCTCGGAGGTCACCCAGGCCGGCTCCCGGCGGGAGGCGGCGGGCGCCCGGGGCGCGGCGGCAGCGCCGAGGGGAGCCGCGGTCGGCTCGGCCGTGCCGGAGGCGTCTCGGGGGGTCATGGAGCGGGCCGTCCCAGGGGGAGGAGAGTCGGGGGGGGTGGGGCGGGGGCGGAAATCGATGCTCGATCGCGCGGCGGGACCGCGGCGGGCGGGCGGCAGGCCGGGGGCCTAGGCCGGCCGCCGACCCGGCCCGCGCGGGGCTGGGCGGGCTTCCGCAGGCCGCGGCGGGCCCTCAGCCCTGCTCGAGGGGTTCCCCCAGCAGGGCCAGCATCTTCTGCAAAAGGATATCCGCTGCGACGGTGTCCTCCGGGCGCCACTCCCATTCTGCCAGGCTGATGTCCAGCGGGTCGGACAGGTTCATGTTGGCCTGCACCTGGACCCGCACCTGCAGCCGGTAGCGGCCGCTGGAAACCGGTTCCAGGCGGGCCTCGGCCCGCTTGCGCTCGCCATCGCCGCGGAATGGCGCCAGGCTGACCTTCCATTGGCTCAGGACCCGGCCGGCGGTGGTGTCGAGCCCGGTGCCGATCTGGTAGCCCTGGGACTCGAAGGCCTGGGCCGCGACCTCGAGGCCCAGCCGCCGGCTGGCGATCGCGGCGTCGGCCTCGGACCAGGTCGGGTCGGGCTCGCGGGGCGAGAGGCAACCCGCCAGCCACAGCGCCGGGACGGCGGCCGGGAGCCAGCGCGGGCGGCGGGTGCCCGGGCGCTGCGGGCAGGGGGCGGGGGGGCGGGGGCTCATGGGGGGCCGGGGAGGGGGCTGAGGATGGGATCGGGCGATCGCGCGGGGCGGAGGCCCGCCGCGGGCCGGTCGCCGGGCGGCGCCGGGCCTCAATCGGGGAGCTCTTCGGGCTCGCTGTTCTTGTCGCGCAGCACCAGGTGCAGGGGCACCTCCTTGAACGGCAGGTCCTCGCGCAGGCGGTTCTCGAGGTAGCGCAGATACTGCTTGCCGATCAGGCGTTTGTCGTTGACGAACAGCACGATCGTGGGCGGGGTGCGCTCGGCCTGGGTGGCGTAGTGGATGCGCACGCGATGTCCGCGCGAGTCGGGGCTGCGGCCCTCGAGGGCGCGCGCCAGGACGCGGTTGAGCTCGCCGGTGCCGACCCGCAGGTGGGCCTGGTGGTGCAGGTCCCGCGCCAGGGCCAGCACCCGATCGACCTGGAAGCCTTCCTTGGCCGAGAGCAGCGCCAGGGGCGCGTAGGGGATGCCCGGCAGCTGGGAGTGCAGATACTCCGCCAGCTGTTCGGAGCTCATGCGCTCGCGGCACAGGTCCCACTTGTTGGCGCCCAGGATGAAGGGCTTGTGGTGATCGACGATGTAGCGCACGAGGCGCTTTTCGATGCCCGACAGCGGCTGGCTCGCATCGAACAGCAGCAGCACCACGTCGGCGCGCCGGATCGCCCGGTGCGAGCGGCTGTCGGCGAAGAATTCGATCGCGTCTTCGAAGCTGCTCTTCTTGCGCAGGCCCGCGGTATCGATCAAGACCCAGGTCTCGCCCTCCTGCTCGAGCACGACATCGACCGCGTCGCGGGTGGTGCCCGGGCGCTCCGAGACGATCATGCGCTCCTCGCGGGCGGCGCTGTTGACGAAGGTCGATTTGCCCGCGTTGCGGCGCCCGACGATCGCCAGGCGCAGGCTGGGATCGAGCCGCTGGTCCGCGGCTTGGGGCGGCGGCAGGACCGCGTCCAGGGCGCGCAGCAGGACCTCGATGCCCTCCCCGTTTTGGGCGCTGATCGGCAGGGGATCCCCGCCGACCCCGAGCTGGCGGAATTGGTCGACCTCCCACAGCTGGCGATCGCCTTCCGCCTTGTTGGCCACCAGCAGCACCGGGATCGCCAATCCCCGCAGCCGCTCGGCCACCTCCCGGTCGAGCGGCGTCAGGCCGCTGCGCACGTCCACCAGGAACAGCACCGCCTGGGAGGACAGCAGGGCGGCCTGGACCTGGGCCTCGACGTGGGGCGAGAGGTCGTCGCGATCGACGATGCCGATGCCGCCGGTATCCATGAACTCGACCGTGCGCTCGCCGGCGAGGCCCTGGATCTGGGCGCGCACGGCGACCCGGTCGCGCGTCACCCCCTCGGTGGGCTCGACGATCGAGACCCGGCTGTTGACTAGCCGGTTGAGCAGGGTCGACTTGCCCACGTTGGGGCGTCCGACGATGGCGACGCGCGGCGGAGCCGTGCTGGGGACCGATTGGGGCATTCCGCGGTGGGGAGAAACGGGCAGGTTAACAGGCGCCGCCGGGCATCCGGCCGGGCGCCGTTTAGCGGGGCGGAGCGGGCCGGCTCAGGGCAGACCGAGCAGCTTGTGGATCTGGGGCAGCTGGCGCGGCCTCAGGCCGAGTTCGAGGGCTTCGTCCAGGAGCCCTTCGAGCAGGGCTGGGGAGGGGGCCTCTGCCTCGAGGCTCGGGGTCGCGGGCTGGAGGAACAGGGGCAAGCCCGGGGCCAGCTCGGCCAGCTCGGCCAAGGCCGCCCCGGCCTCGGCCGGATCGCTGCGTTCGGTCAGCACCAGCTTGGCGCTGGCGTCCCGGCCGCGGCAGAGCCGCAGGCTTTCGCGCCGCGCCCGCGCCAGGGCCCTGGGGGTCTGCGGGGGCGCCCCGGCGCTGGGCTGGGCGGGGCGCTGCCCGGCGGCGAAGGGTTTGGCGGGCAGCATGTCGGACCACAGCTTGAGGTCGAGGCTGATGTGATCCACCGCCGGCAGAGCCTCCGCGAGGGCCTGCGGAAACAGGCCGGAGGTTTCGAGGTGCAGGCGCCTGGAGCCCAGCAGCGGCCGCAGCGCGCGCAGGAAAGGCACCCATTCGAGGGGCTCCCCACCGGTGATCGAGACCGTGCGCTGCGGGCCGTGGTCCTCGTCGGCGCGCGCTTCGGCGCGCGCGACCTCGACCGCGGCCTCGAGGGGCGTCAACCAGCCCGGACCTCGCCCCGCAGCGCGCGCGCCGGGCACGGCCCAGGACTGGGGCGTGTCGCAGTAGCGACAGCGCAGGGCACAGCCCGACAAGCGCAAGAAAGTCTGCGCTTCGCCGACGTACAAGCCCTCCCCTTGCAGGGAAGCGAACACCTCGAGGACCGGAGCGCGGAGTTCCAAGCCCGAGCGCTCCGGGGCGCGGTCACCCGCGGAGCTCCCATGCTGTGCGTCTGCTTGCATCGGGCTGCGGCTTGGAGGTTCGTGCGGGGTCCCGGGCTGTCCAGCGGAACCCACCGGTCCGGGGCTGACCGGGCGCTGGCCGCACCGGGGCCGGCGCGCTGGGCGCAGGCTCGCCGGGCGCGGACCGTGCGGACCGTGCGGACCGTGCGGACCTTCGCGGGCGGCGCAGCGGGCGCCGGGGCCCCACAGCCTGGGGAGAGATCGGCGCGCAGCGCCGATTCCAGCCCCCTGGGCCGCCGGAGGCGCCCCGCGGGCATCCGGCGGGTTGCGATCGCGGCTCGGGCGCGGTCCGAGGCGATCCGATTCGATCCGCCGATCGCGCCCGGGTCCCAGCCACGGACCGCGGCGCGGGAGGCGAAGCCTGCGCTCCGCGGGCTGGGCGGCTGGCCTGCGCGGCGCGTTCAGCCGGCTCGCGCCACCAGCGCGGGCTGGATCACTTCTTGGCCGGAGCGGCCTTGGCCGGCGCCGCGGCGGCAGCGGCGGCGGGCTTCTTGGCGTCCTTCTTGCCCTTCTCGTCCTCGGCCTTGGGCGCTTCCTTGGGCTTCTTGCCGGCCACCTTGATCTTGGTGCGCATCTTGGGCAGCCCGAAGGGCGAGCCCCCTTCGGCCTTGAGCTTGCCATCGCGCATCATCTTCTGGACGCGCTCGAAGCGGCTGAGCACGCTGCGCTCGCCCGTGAGGGTGCTGATGCCGCGCAGACTGGAGTGGATCGACATGGCGTGGAGCGTTGGCAGGCCGGGCCTGCGGGCATGGGAGGACCGCGGCGGCCGCCGGGCCGCCGGGAGGGCCGAGGAGTGTAGGGACCGCGGGCCGGCGGCGCCACCCCCCCGATCGGGCGGGCCGGGACGTGCCCGGGGAGGGGCGCCCAGGGGGGCGCGGAAGGCGCGGGGCCAGCGGGCCGCCGAGCGGTCCGCTCAGCGCCGCCGCAGGGTCTCGTCGATGGAGACGCAATAGGCCGAGGCGAAGGTGCCGCGGCGGCCGGTGGCATCCGGCGTGGCGCGGACCCGCGCCAGCAGGGCTTCCAGGTCGGCCCGTTCGGGGCTGGCCCCGAGCAGGATGAAGATCCGCTCCCCCACCGCCTGGGGCGGCGCTACGGGCAGGTCGAGGCTGGCCAGGTAGGAGACCGTGTCCTGGGCCCACTGGCGGTTGCGCGGGGTCTGGGCGTAGGTCATCGCCAGCACCGCGTAGCGGTTCTGGGGATCGAAGAGGGCGCGCTCCATGGCCTCCAGGGGGGCCCCGCCCAGGCGCTCGGTCGGCGACAGGCCCGGGGGCGCCGGGGGCCCCGGTTGCGCCGGAGGGCCGTCCCCGGGATCCGCGCCCGGCGCGCCCGCCGCGGGGGCCCGAACCGAGAGGCGCCCCAGGGCGAAGGCCAGCAGCAGCAGGGCCCAGACCAGGGGCTGTCGCAGGGCCTGGAACCCGCCTGCGGACGAGCGCTGGGTCGGCGGCCGCTGCCGCTCGGCCGCCTGGATCAGCTCGTGGACATCGCGCTTGGCCGGCGTCACGCCCTGGAGCCTAAACCCCAGGCCGCGCCGGTCAACCGTGGGCCGACCCCGGTCGCCAGCTATCGTGGTCCGGCCATGCGCCGCCTCCCGCTGCTGCCTTTGCTTCTCGTCCCCGGCGCCTGCCGCGAGCAGCCGTCGCCTCCGGCGGAGCAGCCGCCCGCAGCCCCCGCGGCCGAAATCCGCGCGGGGCCGCAGGTCTTCCCGGACCAGGCCGCCGAGCGCGGCCTGTCCTACGTGAACCGCTCGGGCGAGCCCAGCAAAGCCACCGTGCTCGAGGCCAACGGCGCGGGCGTGGCGCTGCTCGACCTCGAGCTCGACGGCGACCTGGACGTGGTCTTCAGCCAGGGATTGGAGAACCTGGCGCAGGCGGTCAGCGGCCCGGGGGCCGACCTGGCGCCCTTCCTCAACGACGGGCAGGGCCGTTTCGCGGCCGCGGCGCCCCCCGGCCTGTCGGGCTGGTGGACGGGCCTGGCCACGGGCGATCTCGACGGCGACGGGCGCGACGACCTGATCGCGGCCGGCTACGGGGGCCTCGAGGCCCTGTTGCAGGACGGACAGGGGCGGCTCGCGCCGCGGGCGGACGCCGGGCTGTTTCCGGCGGACGCCCCGCCGGGGGCGCGGCTCGTGCCCGGGGCCCCGCGCGAGCCCCGGCAGATCCCCTGGTGGGCGACCAGCGTGGCGCTCGCGGACTTCGACCTCGACGGGGTGCTCGACCTGTACGTCGGTCAGTATCTGGAGCTCGACCCCCTGGCCCCGCCGCGCGGTCAGCTCGGCGAAGGCGCCCTGGCGATCCCCTGCATCTGGAAGGGCCACGAGGTGTTCTGCGGGCCGCGGGGCATGCCGGCCCAGCCCGACCGACTGCTGCTCGGCAACGGCGATGGCAGCTTCAGATCGGCCGGCGCCGAACAGCTCCCGGAGGAGCGGCCCGCCTACACCCTGGGCGTGGCGCCCTTCGATGCGGACCTGGACGGGGACAGCGACATCTACGTCGCCAACGATTCGATGCCCAACCGCCTGTGGATCAACGACGGCGCGGCGCGCTTCGTCGACCACGCCCTGGCGGCGGGGGTGGCGCTCAACCAGGATGGCATGGCCGAAGCGGGCATGGGCGTGGCGGTGGCGGACGTCGATCGCGACGGCCGCTTCGACCTGTGCGTGACGAACTTCTCGGACGAACCCACGCAGCTCTACCTGGGCGCCAAGGTCGGCTACCGCACGGCGACCTACCAATACGGGCTGGGCGCGGAGACGCGCCGGCTGCTGTCCTGGGGCGTGCACCTGTGCGATTTCGACGGAAACGGCTGGGTCGAGCTGCTGACCGCGAACGGGCACGTCTATCCGCAGGCCGATCGGCAGGACACCGGCACGCGCTACGGGCAGGCGGCGACCCTGTTCGAGCTCGGGCCCGCGGCGCGCGTGCGCCGGGTCGAGCCGGGCGGCCCGCGGAGCCTGCTGGCGCCCGAGCTGGGCGCGCGCGGCTCGGCCGTGGGCGACCTGGACGGGGACGGCGCGCCGGACGTGGTCCTGGCGCGCATCGACGGGCCGGCGGCCCTGGGGATCAACGACCTGGGGCAGGATTCCAAGCGCCTGCAGGTGCTGCTGCGCGGACCCGCGGCGCCGGGCGAAGGCCCGCGGCGCACCTCCCGCAGCGCCCACGGCGCGCTGCTGATCGCCGTGCCGGATTTCCCGCCCAGCGTGCCCGAAGCCCAGCAGTTCGCGCTGCTCGGCGAGGTGCAGACCGGGGGCAGCTTCCAGTCCGCCAGCAGCCCCTGGGTGCATTTCGGCCTGGGGCGCTTCGAGCGCCTGGCGTACCTCGAAGTGCGCTGGCCTTCGGGGCGCTCCGAGCGCATCGAGGGGCTGCGGGCCGGACGGCGGGTGGTGATCGAAGAGGGCCGGGGCCTGGTCTCGGAGGAGGAGTTCTGATGCGCGCGATCTGGAGGCACTGGATCGGTTGGGGACTGGGGCTCGGGCTGGGCTGGGCCGCACCGGCCGGCGCGCTGGCTCCGCTGTCGACCGGCGCGCCCGGCTCCGCCGGAGCGGCGGCCCAAGCGGCCGCGGCGCCGTCCCTGGCCGGCGAGCGCGCGGCCGCACGCTCGCATCTGGCGGAACTGCTGGCCCTGGGCCTGCTCGGGGAGGCGCTGGCGTTCGGACAGCCCCTGATCGCCGCGGGACAACCGCTGGCGGACGATGGGTCCCTGCGCGCGCTGGTGGCGCGGGCCTTGGCCAGCGCAGGCCGCGAAAGCGAGGCCTTGGCGCTGCTCGAGGGCGCTGCGCTGCCCGAGCCCGAGCGCGTGCCGCTGACGCTCGAGCGGGCGCGGATCTTGATCGACCAAGATCGGCTCGAGGAGGCCCGCGCCCTGCTGCAACGACCGGGCGGCTCGGGCCTGCCCGCCCTGTACCCGGAGGAGCCCGACTGCTGGTTCCTGCTGGCGCGCGTGCACGCGCGCCAGGGCCGGCTGGACGCATCGGCCCTGCTGGCCAAACGCTTCCTGCAGCTCGCTCCGCTCGACGGGCAGGCGGCCTCCGCCTGGCACCTGATCGCCCAGGAGGCGCTCTCCCGCGGCGATGCGGAGGCCGCCGCCAAGGCCCTCGAACGCCACCGTTTCCTCGAGGAGTGGCACGGGCTGTTCCGCGCCCGCCGGCTGCAGGCTTTCCGCGCCCCCGAGGCGGCCCTGCCGCGCCTGGGGCTGGGCCTGCTCTGGATGCGGGTCGAACGCTTCGCCGAAGCCGAGGCCGAGTTTTTGGCGGCCCTCGAGCGCGACGCGCAGCTGGAAAGCGCCTGCTTCCAGCTCGGCGAGGCGCGGCGCCTGCGCGGCGACAGCGACGGCGCCCTCGCGGCCTACGACCGCGGGGTCGCCCTGGCTCCCCAGGACCTCGAACTGCGTTCGAACCGCGGCCTGCTGCGCCTCTCCCTGGGTCAGGCCGAAGGCGCCGCGGACCTCGAATTCGTGGTCGCCCAGGAGGCCAGCGCCCGGCCGGCCTTCGCGCCGGTGTTCCTGGGGCTGGCCCGGCACCTGGCGGCCAGCGCCCCGCAGCGGGCGGCCGAGCTCTACGCGCGCTATCGGGACCTGGGCGGGCGCGAACCGCTCGAGCCGGCGGCGGGCGGCCCGCCGCCCGAGGACGGCTGAGCGCCGCCCGGCCACAAAGCGCCCGCGTTCGGCGCGAAAACGAGCCTCCGCGAAAGAGAGCTTCGGCGCCCTAGGGCCATGCCCGCGCGCGCCGCAGCCGGCCGTCCCCCCCACCGATCGAGCGCCTTCCGCCGCGCCCCGCTGGCTGCCGGCGCGACTTCTCGCCGCGGCCGTCAGCGCGCCGAGGCCGTGCCGAGCAGCCGCAGCAGCGCTTCGGTCTCGTCGACGTACTCCCCGCGGGGCGCCGTGCTCAGGTACTCCTCGAGCACGCGCCGAGCGCGGTCGGCGTGGCCCGCGCCGCGCCAGGCCCGCGCGATGTTGAGGTGCACGCCGGAGCCTTCGTATTCGCTGCCGCGGGCCAGGAGCTGGACCGCTTCCCACTCGCGCGCCGCGGACTCGAAGTCGCCCATGCGGTAGAGGGCCTCGCCCAAGCGGTGGCGCGCCTCGAGCGAATCCGGATCGAAATCGAGCGCCGAACGGAAGCTGGCCTCGGCTTTTTCGAATTGCCGCACCCGCGCGGAGATGGCCTCGGCGCGCACGGCCGGCTCGAGCTCGCCGTCGACGCGCAGGTTTTCACCCAATTCGAAGGCCTGCAGGCCCTCGGCGATGCGCTGTTCGGCCTCGCGCCGGAGCACATCGGCGCCGAAGCCGAGCTGCTCGCGCGGCACGCCCAGCTCGAGCATGCGCAGGTAGGCGCTGACGTTGCGCGTGCGATCCTTGGCGAGCAGCGCCTCCGCGGCGTCCGCGCGCAGGGCCAAGAGCAGGTCCTCGCGCACCGACAGGCCTTCGGCGTGCAGCGCCTCGAGCGCGGCGCGGGCGGCGGGGAAACGCTTCTCGGCCAGGTCGAGCTGGGCGGCGATGTGGCGCAGTTCGCCGTCGTCGGGCGCCTCGGCGAGGCCGCTGGCGAGCCAGGCGCGCGCCGCCTGTCCCTGGCCTTCACCGAGCGCCAGCCGAGCCAGGACCGCCCGCCCGCGGGTCAGCGGTTCGCCCACAAAGGGCAGGCCGGGATCCGCGGCGCGCGCGCTCTCCAGCAGGCGCACGCCGAGCTCGACCTGCCCGGGCGTCGACAGGCCCAGGATGCCCTGGGCGCGGATCAGCTCCGGCGTGCGGCCGCAGGCGGAGAGGCCCTGCTCGTATTCGGCCTGGGCGGCGTCGAGGCGCCCGAGCCCCGCGAACAGCTCGCAGGCGGTCGCGTACACGCGCGGGTCGGCTGGCCAAGCGGCCTTGGCCTGCTCGACCTGCCGCAGGGCCCCGACGGCGTCGCCCTCCGCCAGGGCCAGCCGGGCCGCGGCCAGGGGCTGGTCCGGGCCCAGGCTCGCGCCCAGGGCCTCGAGCAGGCTGCGGGCGCTGCCCACCTGCCCGCGCTCCAGGGCGGACCACAGGGCCGCGGCGCGCGGGTCCTCGAGGCGCGGGGCCGAGGGCGGTGCGGCCTCGGGAACGCGCCCGCAGGCCGCCAGCGCCAGGGCCAGGAGCAGCGGGGTCGGGCGCCGGAGCGGGCCTCCGGCCCGCGGAGCGATCGTGGGCAGCATGCACCAGGTTCTACTGGCCGGGCGGCGGGCTTGTCACACTGGGCCTGCCCGCGCCGACGATGCTGCCCGACCACCCCGAACCCCAGCCGTCCGGAGAAGCCGGGGATCCCGAGGCCGACCGGCTCGAGCTGGCGGCGCTGGCGGCCGGCCTGGCGCGTCTGGCGGCCCGGGCCCAGGCCAGCGGGCAGCGGGCGCCGGCCCGCAGGACCCCGGCCGGGGGCGTCCAAGCGGGCCCCGGCGGCAGCGCGCAGGCGCCGTC
>ERZ1066136.96-NODE-96-length-96214-cov-30.162574_pt1 | contig 96214 bp, 64 predicted proteins | sample MGYA00382783_ERZ1066136 | MGnify/ENA primary metagenome ERZ1066136 (study PRJEB33369, sample SAMEA5778366) | biofilm metagenome | biome: Industrial cooling water; feature: Water cooling tower basin; material: Biofilm | place: United Arab Emirates | collected... | reverse complement strand
CGCTCGCCCGCGGTCAGGCGCGCGAGCGCGGCGTCGAGGAGAGCCGCCGCGAGCCCCGGCTCGGACTCCCACGCGGCGGGGTCGCGCACGGGCGCGCCGGGGAAGCGGGCGGCCAGCGCGGAGAGCTGGTCGTCGAGCCATGTCCTCAAGGTCTGGTAGCCGCGGCGCGCCAGCAACAGCGCGCAGGCGACCCCGAGGTCGCAGCGGAACACGTGCTCGAGCGCGAGGCCGCCGGCGACCGCGCCGCGCAGGAGCCGGTCGCGGACGGACTCCTGCCACAGCTGGACCTGCACGCGCGCCGCCTGCGGCGCGGCAGCGGCGAGCGCGAGCGCGCCGAGCAGGTGCGGCCGGGCCCGGACGGCCGCCCAGGCCGCGTCTCCGCGCAGCGACTCGCCGGCGTCGGTCAGCACGAGCTCGAAGCCCTCGCGCTCGACCGTCGCGCCGGTCGCGGGGTCGAGGCGGCGATGGGGCCCGAACTCGACGTCGAGGCCCTGCGGGGCGAGCAGCCGCTCGTGGATCTCGCGCGCGTCGGCGTCCTCCTTGAGCGCCGCGAGCAGGGCCGCGATCCCGCCGCCGCGCCCGCCGAAGCCGAGGCCGAGCGCGACCAGCTCGGGCCCGGTGGTGTCGACGCTGCCGGGACCGCCGAGGCAGGTCGCGCGCAGCACCGCGGCGTCGCCGGGATCGAGGCCGAGCTCCTGCAGCGCCGCGACCTCCGGCTGGGGCGTGAGCGCGGTGAAGTTGTGCGGGTCGGCGAGGGCACGGCCGCCGCGGTCGCGGCGACCGCGTGTCTCGAAGGACAGATCGATCGCGCCGCCGTCGGCGGCGACGCGGACGCGCCCGGGGCCGCCGCGCAGCGCGGTGACCGAGACGGCGCCGAACTGCACCGGCGCTGCGGCGGCCCCGTGGTCCGGGGCCCAGGTGAGGGTCGCGGCCTCGAGCGCGGCGATCGTCGCCGGCCCGGCGACGCCGTCGGCGGTCAGCGCGGGCGCGTCCGGGACGAACTCGCGGACGCGCCGCTGGAACTCCTTGGTCGCGACGCGGGTGCGGTTGCCGGGCGCGCCGTCGACGACGAGCTCGGGGGCGACCAGCCGCTTGAGGCAGCTCTGCAGCCAGTGCGCCTGGCTGTCGAAGCGGATCGTCGCCTCGTCGCCGGCGCTGAAGTCGAGCGGGCCGGCGTCGGGCTCCGGTTCCGGCGGCGCCTCGTCGTGGACGAGCCACGGCGCGTCGGCCCACGCGGCGTCGCACCAGCTCGCGTACAGCGTCGGGTCGTAGGAGTGAGATGCCGTCACGGGGCACCTCCGGGTCGGATCGCACGAGGGATGATTTGCATGGACAACGGACTCCGGGGCTCGGGGTTTGGTCAAGGGCGGCGAAGGGCGCCGCGGCCGCTGTGCCGGTACAGCGCGCCGAGTCGCTCGAGCTCGGCGCGCGGGATCCCGGCGCGGGCGGCCGCGGCCTCGATCTCGAGGTCGGCGAGCAGCCAGCGGGCGACCGCCTCCTCGAGCGCGAGCGTCGGCCCGCTCGCGGCGGGCTGCGCCTCGGCGGCGGACGTCGTGGCGGTCGCGGTCGATGTCTGCGCCGTCGACGCTTGCGCGGCGGGCCGCGCCTCGGCGGTGACGGTCGCGGAGCTCGCGGCGACGGGCGAGGCGGTCGTGGGCGGCGACGTCGAGACGACCACGGGGCGCTCGCGCGGCGGCGGGGCGTCCGACAGGCCGCCCAGCGGCAGCTTGACCGCCGGATCGCCGAGCAGCACGTAGGCCGCGAGGTCGTTGCGCAGCATCCACAGGTGGCTCTGTCGCGCGACGTCGGGCTGGACCGGCTGGCCCATCGAGCGGGCGCGAGCCTCCTGGTCGTGGAGGCTGGTCAGCTCGACGTTGGTCTGATCGAAGAAGCGCAGCAGCTCGCGCATCGACACGCCGGCGCGGTCGCGCTTGAGCAGCGAGCGGGTGATCGCCATGTAGCGGGCGGGCCGGTTGGTCGCGCCGCTGTCGAGGTCCTGGAAGCCGTAGGTCCAGGCGAGGTCGACGTGGCCCATGAACGCGAGCGGGCCGTTCGGGTTGGCGAGCACCGCCTGCGGCAGCGCGGCGATGAACGGGCGGGTGTCGGGGCCGGCGAGGCCGGCGAGCACGGACTCGGGCTTGCCGCGGAACTGGCCGGCGGAGGCGAGCGCCTCGAGCCAGTGCTTGTACGCGCTGTGGCCGGGCGTGCCGGCGCCGTAGCACGCGAGCATGAACCAGATCCCGCCGGGCAGGAACGTGCGCGCGCGCAGCTCCTCGCCGGCGAGCTTGCCCTCGCGGCCGAAGCTCATCGCCCCCTGCCGGCGGCGCTGCTCCTCGGGGCTGCGCCAGCCGCCGCGCGGGGCGCCCTCGCCGTGGCTCAGGGTGAACAGCACGTTCGGCGCGCCGCCGACGACCCGGCGCAGCAGCTCGTCGGGCGACGGCGTGACGCGGTCGCCGAACTCGACGACGTTGCGCGCGGGGTACTGACCGGCGGCCTGGCGCCGCTTGACCACCTCGACGCCCGGAGCGACGAGCGCCCGGTGGCCGACCGCGGTCGCGGCGGTGCCGTCGTGGACGGTGAAGAACAGGGCGTCGGATTCATCTGTCCCTCCGGACATCTTCTCCCAGCGCAGGACCTTGTCGACGTAGGCGGCGTAGTCGTCCTCGGCGGCGAAGGCGAGGCGGCCGACATAGCCGTCGCTCGCCTGGACCTGCTGCAGCTCGAGCGGGACCTGGTCGAGATCACCGAGGATCAGTTGGTAGCGCGGGACCTCGATGTTGAGGTCGGCGCCGGAGTCGAACTCGCGCTTCTTCCAGCGCATCGCCTCGTCGGCGGTCATCCGCGACGGGACGCGGTAGATCCGGACGGCGTCGCCCTGCTGCTCGCGACGGTGGGCGATCAGCGGTTCGAGCAGCGCGAGCAGGCGATCACCGGCGGGGCCTTGCGGGGCGATCACGCCCCAGCGCTGCAGCTCGAGGTCGTTGGGATCGCCGCCCTCGTCCCAGAAGTGCGCGGCGTCGGAGTCGTCCGCCGTGATGCGCTGACCGCCCGCGGCGTCGCCGGGCAGACCCTCGGTGAGCATGGGGGCGTGATCGTCGGCGTGGACCATGAGGAGGTTGAGATCGGAGGCGTCGCTGTGCATGGGTCACGCGAGAGGACGTTCGCCCGTGCGTGCCGTGAACCGTTCGCTCAGGGCCCCGGCGGCAACCTGCGCTCGCGGAGTGCGACGAGGCGCCGCCCGGGTCTGCACTCCCCGAGCACGAGGCGCGCACCTCCCTCCGCGGCCAGCGGATCGATCATGGCGGCGGTGAAGCGTGCGGACACGCCGGCTCCGGCGGCCTGGATCGCGTCGAGGCGATCGATACGCGTGATCCGCTGCCACGCATCGAGGCGCCGCCGCCAGGCGTGGACGTCGCTCGACGGCGGCGGATCGATCGACAAGGACCAGGCGCCGGTGTCCGCGACGACGAGCCCGTCCTCGTCGCGCCAACCGGCGATGTGGCTGTGTCCGATCAGCCAGGCGGTGGCTCGACGGCGTCGCGCGGCCGAGCGCAGCGCGTCCCACTCGCGGTCGACGATCGCCCGCAGGCCGTCGCGCGGGGCGACCCGACGGCCGAGGCTGTGGCGGAACAGCTTGAGCCGCGCGTGCTGCAGGACCTCGTAGTCGAGCGGGCCGAGGACCGCGTCCGGATCGAGCGCGACGGCGACCACTCGGGCCTCCCGCTCGGACAGGCCGGCGCCGGCGAAGGCCGCGCGCAGCTGCGGCGGCGCGCGATCGATCTCGAGCTCGAGCTGGCGCAGCACGAGCTTGGCCGCGATCGGGTTGACCGCGAACGCGGCCAGCACCGCGCCGGCGTAATCGGGTCGCAGCAGGTCGGCGAGGCCGACGCCGTACTGTCGGCGCAACGGGTTGAGCAGGTGCTCGGCGAGCCAGCGCGACGCGTCGCCGCGGCCATCGGCGCGGCGGGCCACCAGCACACGCGCACCGCCGACGCGGAGCAGCAGCGCGCGGCGGGCGTGGAACACGACCCGCCGCTCGTCGGTTCGCGCCAGTTCGAGGCCACGGACGACGAGCGCCTGCACGGCCGGCTCGACGAGCTCGCAGTCGTGCTCCCCCGCCCGCACGATCAGCTCGCCGCCCGCAGCGACGATCCGCCCGAGCCGGGCCAGCAACTGCGCGCCCTCGGCGTCCTCGACGAACGAACGCATCGCCGACGCGGCGTCGCCGCCCGCGCCGGCCTGCGCCGGGAAGTCGAAGGTGTCACCGTTGAGCACGACCCGCAGCGGCGCCGGCCCGAGCTCGGCGAGCAGCGACGCGAGCGCGTCCGCCCCCGCGAACAGGCCGGGGCACGCGGCGCAGCCGAGATGCAGGTCGCTGACGACGAGGGTCCGCATGCCGAGTGCGCGCGTCGTCGACCGCACGAAGCCGCGAACCACCGACGTTGCGCGGCGACGGTTGTGACGCGGAGCGATCGACCACGCGCGCCTGCACGCGCGCCCGCACTCGCGCCTTTCCAAAATTCGGCGCGCCGGAGACACTCGGTGCTCGGACGGTCCGACCGCGCCCCCCCCGGCGACGACGACGATGGACACGACCAACCCCGAAGCGTTCCTGGACGAGCCCACGCGCCAGCCGCCGCCGACGGACCGCCTCGAGCAGGCGCAGCCGCGGTTGCTCCTGACGATCGCGCTGCATCCGTCGCTGCGGCGGATCGGCGAGCGCGCCGAGCTCGTCCTCAGGAGGACCGGCGACCACGCGCAGATCTCGCGACGAACCCCCGACTTTCGCACCCCGGACGGGCGGCTCGTCGGTCCGCTCGGCGACCCGCACATCAGCCGCTCGCCGCTCGTCCTCCGCGCCGGTCCGGCCGACGGGATCGTCGTGGATCGCTCGGCGTGCGGCTCGACGCTCGAGATCGACGAGGTGACGGAGCCCGGGCCGCTGCCGCTCGACGCGGCGGCGCTCGCCCGCGGGGTGACGCTGACGCTCGCGGGACGCGTCGTGCTGCTCCTCCAGCGGGTCGCGCTCGCCGACGAGGCGCTGCCCAAGTACGGCCTCGTCGGTGAGAGCGCGGCGATCCAGGCGGTGCGTCGGGACATCGCCCACGCCTCGGGGCTGGACGCGTCGGTGCTGATCCGCGGCGAGTCGGGGACCGGCAAAGAGCTGGTCGCGCGGGCGCTGCACGCCGCCTCGCCGCGCGCGGCCAAGCCGTACATCTCGCTCAACATGGCGGCCCTCAGCCCGCAGATCGCGATCGCCGAGCTGTTCGGACACGCGCGCGGATCGTTCACCGGCGCGGTGCAGGCGCGCGAGGGCTACTTCCGCGAGGCCGACGGCGGGACGATCTTCCTCGACGAGATCGGCGAGGCGCCGGTCGAGGTCCAGGCGGCGCTGCTGCGCGTGCTCGAGACCGGCGAGGTGCAGCCGATCGGCGGCACGCCGACTCGGCGCGTCGACGTCCGCGTGCTCGCGGCGACCGACGCCGACCTGTCGCGCTCGATGCAACAAGGCAGCTTCCGCGCCGCACTGTACCACCGGCTGGCGACCTACGAATTGCCGGTGCCGCCGCTGCGCGAGCGCCGGGACGACATCCCGCGCCTGTTCGTCCACGGCCTCGAGCACGAGCTGCGGCGGGCCGGCCGCTTCGAGCTGTTCGAGCGCCTGGCCTCGGAGTCGACGGGCCGGCTCCCGGCGCGGCTCATGGCCCAGCTCATGACCTACGCGTGGCCGGGCAACGTCCGCGAGCTGCACAACGTGACGTGCCGGATCGCGGCGGCGCTGCTCGCGGGCTCGCTCCCGTCGATCGCGCTCCCGCGCTCGACCGACGCGCCCGAGCCCGCGCGGACCCCGACCCCGGGCGCTCCCGGCGGAGCGCAGCTCTCGGACGACGAGCTGCTCACGGCGCTCGAGGAGCACGACTGGCAGGTCGCCGCGACGGCGCGGACGCTCGGCGTCTCGCGGAACACGTTGTACACGCGGATCCGTCGCTGCGAGCAGCTCCAGACCGGGCACGCGCTGGATCGCGAGACGCTGCGCTCGCTGTACGAGCGGCACCGCGGTGACCTCGCGGCGATGGCCGAGGAGTCGCGCGTATCGGTCCGGGCGCTGCAGCTACGGCTGCGCTCGCTCGCCCTCCTCCGCTGACGCGGCCGCTACGACGCGTACTCGGCGAGGTGCTCGCGCAGCAGCTCGCGGGCCTGCTGCACCCGCTTGCGCGCATTGTCCTGCGAGATCGCCAGGCGGCGCGAGATCTCGTCGTACGGCATGTCGTCGAGCACACGCATGCGGAACGTGCTCTGCAGCCGCTCCGGCAGCGCCGCGATCGCCACGTCGATGACGACACCGAGCTCCGCGTGGAGCAGCGCTCTGTCGGGCGACGGCGTGCGCGCCGGCACCTGCACGTCGCCGCTGTCCACCTCCCCGACCACGAGCACGACGGCCTCGCGGCTGCGCGCCCGCAGGCTGTCGACGCAGAGGTTGTGGAGGATCCGCAGGACCCACGGGCGGAACCTGGCGATCTCGGTCGGGTGATTGCGGAGGAACCCGAGGGTCTTCAGCGCTCCACGGCTCACGACGTCCTCCGCGTCGACCAGGCTGCAGCGCAACCACCGGGCGCACATCCGCAGGAAGAAGTCGTGGTCGCGCACCCAGTAGGACCAGAATTCGGAGTCCGAGTGGGTGCATTTCACGGATTGCACGAGCGACGACACACGGCGGCCATCGCAACCTCCGTGCCAAGTGAGACCGGCGCAGGACCTCGCCGCAGCGGTGCTGCGGCGCTGTCCGGTGACCATGCGTCGACGCCCTGAACAGTCCTGAGCGCCGACCCGCCTCCCGCGCGTCCGACAGGACCTGCGCGCCCCTGCGCGTTCACGGCGGACCTGGCTCGGCGTCAGGGGGTCCGCGACGAGATGTCCCGCGACGAAGCCACCGACCTCCAGCTGTTGCTCTGCGACGTCGACGAGCGCATCCCGCTGCTCGCCGACGGCCTCCCGGAGGCGACGCTGCGCGCCGTGCCCTCGCCCGAGCGCGGGCCCCGCGGCAAGGACTCGATGCACCTCGAGGCGCTCGACCGCGACCCGAACGACCTCGCGGCGCAGCGATGGGCCGTGGTCGCCCCCGAGGGCGAGGCCGGCGACGCCATGCTCGCCGCCGTCGAGGCGCTGATCGATCACCGGCGCGCGCTACAGGACGCCGAACCCCTCGTCTTCCGCGTCCCCGACGGCATGGACGCGCTCGCGTCGCTGCGCTGGAAGAACGACGTCCTGCGCTCCGAGGAGCTGCCCGCCGACGAGCGGCCGCGCTATCTGTTGCTCCTCGGCGACCTCGACCGCGTCTCGCTCGAGCTGCAGCACGTCCTCGCCAACGGGTCGTTCGTCGGTCGGCTGCACTGCCCGACGCTCGCGGGCTACCGCGACTACGCCGAGAAGGTCGTCGCGCGCGAGCGCGGCCCGGCGGCCCGACGAGCGCGCGCGCTGTACTTCACGGCGCACGATGGCACCGCGGCGAGCAGGATCGGCCACCGCTACCTGGTCGAGCCGTGCATGGCGATGACGCGCGACCTCGCGGGGCGCGGCAAGCTCGAGCTCGCGGGCACGCTCGAGATCCCGTTCGGCGAATGGGGCCCCGACGAAATGCTGTCCGTCGCCGGCGAGGACGCACCGTCGATGCTCCTCTCCGTCAGCCACGGCCTCGGCGCGCCCCGCCGCGGCTGGCGCTCCGTCGAGCACCAGCGCGCGCTGCAAGGCGCCCTCGCGGTCGGCGGCGACAGCCCCTTGACCGCCGAAATGGTCCGCAGCGCGCCGTTCTTGCCCGGCGGCGTGTGGCTGTGCGTCGCCTGCTACGGCGCCGGGACCCCCCCGCACAGCGCGTTCCACCCATGGCTCGCCTCGCTCGCCGAACAGGGCGGCGCGCCGGAGCGAGCGTCCGCGGTGCTGCGCGCCCTGCCGAAGCCCGGTGAGCGCCCCTTCGTCGCCGCCTTGCCGCAGGCGCTGCTCGCCAACCCCGCGGGGCCGCTGGCGGTGATCGGCCACATGGATCTCGCGTGGACGTTCGGCTTCACCGATCCCGGCGGAAAGAAGAGCCGGGCGTCCCGCTTGCATGCGCCGCAGCGGGCGCTCCTCGCCGGCAGCCGCGTCGGCGTCGCCCTCGACGCGCTGATGCACGCCTACCGCGAGACCAACGACGACCTGATGGCACGTTATCAACTGCAGCGCGACGCTCTCGCGCGGAGCCGGCCCGACCCGGTCGATCCCCGACAGCTCGGCGACCTATGGATGCAGCGCAACGACCTCCGAGGGTACGTGCTCCTCGGCGACCCCGCCGCCCGGCTGACGCTCGGCGATGAGGAGCGCGCCGTCCCCGATCGCGCAGGACATGAACGAAGAGACAGCCATCGCTCGTCCCCCCTCGCGGCGTCGGCGACTGTCGCCCGGCGCCTGGCCGACGCGCGGAGCGACGCCCTGCCGCCCGATCGCGGCGCGCCGCAAACCATCATGCGTCCCGTCTCGACCCCGCCGGCCGAGCGCCCTGCCGTGCCGCTCCGGCTCGACGAGCCCGACGAGCCACTCACCCCGCCGGCGCTCGCCCTGCGCGAGTACGCCGTGCTGGCGCTCCTTCGCGGCGACGAGCCGGCGCGCAGCGTCGCCGCCCGCCTGGGCCTGCGCGTCGACGACCTCTTCCATTGGCTCGACCTCTACCGCGAGGCCGGGCGCCGGGCGCTCAGCGCCGGCGATAGGCAGCCATCCACACACGGAGCAACGAAGACATGACCGAAAGCAAGGAAATGGTGAAGGCGGATCAGGGCAGCCTCTCTCCGCTCGTCAAGGTGATCGTCAAGACCGAGGGCACGGACACCGCCGCCGATCGGGTGTACACGCTCGGCCTCGACGCCGCGGCGACCCTCCAGGCCGCGCGGCCGATCGTCACCGCCGACCTGCGCCTCGGGGGGCGCTGGAGCTTCGTCGTCGGCGGCGCCGAGCTGGCGGCCAGCGCCGAGGCGGCGCAGACCGTCGGCGCGCTGGTCAAGCAATCCGGCGGTCAGCTCGAGGTCCGCCGCGAGAAGCCGGCCGCGCAGCGCAAGCTCGAGGAGGAGGCCGCGAGCCTCGACCGCGACAGGGCCATGCGCGACAAGCTCGATGCGAAGCGCAAGGAAGAGGAAAAGGAGCAGCGCGAGCACCTCAAGCTGACGAGGGACGCGCTCTCCGCCCTGCAGAACGCGATGGCACGGCCCGAGGCGCTGCTGAGGCCCGAGGACGTCAATCTCGTGTTCTCCGCGTTCAAGCACGCGGACACCCTGAACAAGTTCAGCGGCAGCACCGGCCTGTCCTTGCGCGAGCTCGAGGACGCGCGGATCGAGAAGATCGTCCGCTCGCTCGGGCTCCCGCGCACGACCAGCCGCGCGCCGGGCGACGGCGCCTTCCTGGTCAACGAGTTCGTGGCCCGGCTGCGCAACCCCGAGGGCGAGGAGGACTCCGGGGATCCGCTGCGTCGGATCGCCCAGCGCCACGTCGTCGCCGTCAACGAGGTCGAGACCCGCGTCGAGACGTTCCAGGAGGAGTGGCAGAAGAAGGCCTGCGAGGCCGGCTTCTCGCAGATCGCCGCGACCCTGGCCGTCGCGTACAAGAGCCCGACGTTCAAGGGCGCCCTGTCGGCCAATTACGGCCAAACCGACCAGAAGGAATCCGCCTCGCAGTCGACCAGCGAGGTCGTCTACCTCGTCGGGATCCAGGAGGTCCGCAAGGCCCGCGTCGTCATCCCGCCGGAGATGATCGTCCTCAGCCCGCTGGTCGAGGAGCAGTTCGCCGCGGCCGCCGCCGGCGGTGCCGAGGCGCTGCGCCCGCTGTTCGATCGCCACGGCTACTTCGTGATCACCGAATACACCCTCGGCGGCAAGCTCTACACCTCCGAGACCGAGACCAAGACCGGCTCCACCGCGACCCAGGCGAGCAAGTTCCAGCGCAGCTTCGGCGCCGCCGTCGACGCCCAGGGTTTTGGCGCGCAGCTCGAGGGCAGCGTCGCGGCCAAGAGCGAACAGAACAAGAGTCAGAGCGGCCAGGAGACCCGCCAGAGCTCGAATTTCCACCTCTCGGCCAAGGGAGGCAATGTCACCGACCGCCACAATCCGCAGCAATGGATCACCTCGCTGCTGCCCGAGAACTGGGAGGTGATCGCGTACGGCCGCCTGGTCCCGATCTTCGAGTTCCTGCGCGACCCGGCGCTGCGGGAGCGCTGCCGCCAGGCCGTGCAGCAGTTCGCCAAGGCGAGCGACGACAAGCGCGACGCCGAGGAGAAGGCGGCCGCCAGGGCCCGGCTCGCCCGCTGGGCGGTGATGAGCCGCAGCGTCGCCGATCGCACCGGCCCCGGTCACGAGCGGCACCAGCCGCAGGAGAAGGGTCGCACCGGCCGGCCGTTCTCCGAGGCCCGCTGCCAGGTCAGCACCCACTGGGTCGATGTCCCGCAGGGCATGTACTTCAAGGGGGCGCAGCTCAAGGTCGAGGCCGACTGGCTCAAGCTCGTCCTGTTCGTGACCGACGCCGAGCGGACCCAGGAGCGCCTCGTCGAGTCCTCTCCGGGCGGCGGCATCGACGGCCGCGTGGGGGACGGCGGTCTCTACTTCGACAAGACCGTCCAGTGGATCCCGCCGCAGCAGCGGATCGTCGGCCTGCGCCTGCGTCGCCTCGAGTCGCCGTCCAACCGCGTCGGGATCGAGATCAAGCTCGGCGACCTCGACGGCGCCGTCCAGAGCACGCTCATGAACCGCGAGAACAACAATCACTACGACGAGACCAGCGGCTGCACGCCCTGTGTGTCGCCGACGACGGTGCCGACCGGCAAGCTCGTCACCGGTGTCCGCCTGGAGAACCTGGGCGGCGGCATCTACGGCGTCGAGCTCTACACCCTCCCGACCCCCTAAAACCCGCATCTCGGTATTCCCACTTCGAACGATTCAAGCGCGAGACCATCCATGCTGAAGAACCTCACCTTCCTCGTCATCACTGGCATTCTCGCCAGCGGCTGCAACAACACCACCGGTGGCACCGATTCGGACCCGGACAGCACCAGCAACACCTCGAGCAACACCTCGACCGCCGGCACCACCACTGACACCACCATGAGCGGCTCGACGGGCGGCACCGGTTCATCGACCGGGTCCTCGGGCGAGCCCGGGACCACCACCTCGCCGACCACCGGCACCAGCGAGCCGGCGACCTCCTCGAGCTCGACCGGCGGCGGCAGCGACTACGGCAACTGCGGCTGGCTCCCCGAAGCCAAAGGCTACAGCTGCGGCGGCGAGTCCGGCGTCTCCGACCCCGACGGCATCCACCCGATCGACTGCCCGCGGGAGCTCCCGAGCCTGGGCGACCCGTGCGACGAGACGACCCCGATCAAGGAGGCCGGCTGCTGCGTCAAGGGCGGAATCATCGAGACTGGAGAAGCCTATTACTGCCTCAAGGGCAAGATCACGTCCGACGTCTGCTTGTAGACGGCGGCCAGGACCCGCGAGATCAGGGCGTCCCGGACCTTCCAGAGCGACCGGGCGCCGCAGCGCGATCGTACGGAGCGCGCCCGGGGGCAGGCCGGCGCGGGCGTACATGATCGCCGCGACCTGCGTGCCGCGCACCGATCTCGACCCGTAGTGATTCTTACGCCCGAGCACCACGACCCGCAGGGCGCGCTCGGTGCGGTTGTTGCTGAGCGGGATCAGGGGATCGCCCAGGAAGGCCGTCAGCCCGTTCCAGTTGCCGAGCAGGTAGCCGATCGCCTCGGCAAGCGCGCTGCGCGGGAGCGCCGTCTGCTGCTCGGCCCACGCCTTGAGCTGCACGGTGAGCGGTCGCGACTCGGCCTCGCGCCGTTGCCGGCGGACCTCGAACGCGAGGGCCTTCGCCTCGCCCGCCAGGCCGTCCGGATCCGGCAGTTCGCGCTCGATCAGGAACAGCGCGTCGTTCATCTCCAGCGCCTGCTTCTGCCGGCTGCACGCGCGGGCTCGCCCACCGTCCCGTTTCGGCAACTCAAGAACTCAACGACCTGGATGCTCGCGCCCGCGACTGGCCGTCGCTCATCCGTGTAGCCTGGGCCGGTGTCGTGGCTCAAAGCCGGCCAGCCGGCCGGCGGCTTGCACGACAGACTGGGGATGTGCTCGACTGCGCCCCAGAGATCCACGTGGCCGCGCAGACAAGTGCAAAGCCCGTGAACATCACCGCAGAACGCTACCACTACGACCCCACCCGCTTCCGCGTGACCTTCGAGCTCCCCAAACTCCCCGGACAACCTCGCCGCCGCGTCCGCAAGGTCGCGCCGGCGGGGCTGGGCTGCGAGCAAGCCCTCGCGTGGGCCCGGCGGAGCGAGCGCGAGGTGCTTCAGGAGTTGCTGCTCGGAGGCGGGGCACCCCAGGAGGATCGACCGAACCCATCAAGACAGCCCCTCCAGCCCCGCCCAGCGCCGGCCAAGACGAAGTCCACCGAGCCGCCGATCCCGACCTTGTCGGAGTTTTGGACCCGGTTCTGTGCCGAGTACCTGGCGAAGACCAAGCCCGGCACCCGCCGGGGGTACGCCTCGATCTTCTCCAACTACCTCGGCCCGGTCCTCGGGGCGCACCGCCTCGACCAGATCGATCGGGCGGCCCTTGCCGCGCTCAAGAGAGAGCTCGGCAAGCTGCCCGAGGTCAGCTCGCGCAATCAGGTCCTGTACAAGCTCCGCAAGATCTTCGAGCGGGCGGTCGCCTGGTACATCCTCCGCGACGATCAGGTCCCGGTCATCAAGACCGACAAGGAGGGCAAGAAGCCCGAGCCGGTCGTTTACACGGAGCAGCAGGCCGACCGCTTGCTCGCCGCGGCCCGAGCGATGGGCGGCGAGTGCAGCGCGATCGTGCTCCTGCTCCTGCACGGCGGCTTGCGCGTCAGCGAGGTCGCAGCCCTGCGCTGGTCGGACGTCGACCTCGACGCCGGGCTGATGACCATCCAGCACAACTACAGCGCCGGCGAGGCCGCGACGCCCAAGGGCGGCGTGGCCGCGCCGGTCGGGCTCACCCCCGAGCTCGCCCAGGCCCTCTCGGCGTTGCCCCGGCAGGGCGAGCACGTCCTCGTCCGCCACTACCTGGGCGCGCAGACGCACCACACCGCCCACTCGGTCCGGTACCGCCTGAACCAGGTACAGGCACGGGCCGGCCTGCCCAAGACCGGCCCGCACCTGCTCCGGCACTCCGGGCTGACCATCCTGGCTCGCCGGGGCTGCGACCCCTGGCGGCTCCAGGCTCACGCGCGCCACGCGCGCATCGCCACGACCCAGCGCTACGTCCACCTTGCGCGCGAGACCTCCGCGCGCGAGGCCGCGGCCTTCTGGACCCCGTCGTCCCCGGCCATCCCGACGACCTCGCAGGGGGCGAAGGCCCAAACCAGGCCCAAACGGCCCAAACGCGCCCAGAACGCCGCAGAAGCGCCGAACTGAGGCGTTCCGCGACTTCAAGCCCGACAACGTGATGGTCGGCCACGACGGCCGTGTTCGCGTGGTCGACTTCGGGCTGGCCCACGCGGCCGCCGAGGCGCGCTCGAACGGGCCCGACGGTCGCGCAGCGGCCGACCTCGGCGCATCGACGCCGGGCGGGCTGACCGCGACCGGCGCGCTCACGGGGACCCCCGCCTACATGGCGCCGGAGCAGTACCTCGGCCAGCCGACCGACGCGCGCACCGACGTCTTCGCCTTCTGCGTCGCCCTCTACGAGCACCTCCACGGCCGCCGCCCCTTCTCCGGCGACACGCTCGCCAGCCTCGCAGAATCGGTCCTCTCCAGCGAGCTCCCCGAGCCGCCCCCCGGCGTCCGTGTGCCCGTGGCGCTGCGGCGGCTCCTCCTTCGCGGCCTCGCCGCCGCCCCGGCGGATCGCTACCCCTCGATGGAGGCGCTGCTCGCCGAGCTCGACCGCGTGATCGTCCCGCCGCGCCGGCGCGCCCTGTCGCTCGCGGGCGGCGCCCTCGGCTTCGCCGCCGCCGCCGCCGTCGCGGCCGTCGCGCTGTCGACCTCCGATCGCGCCGAGGCTCGCTGTCGACAGAGCGCCGACGAGTTCGCGGAGGTGTGGTCGACGGCGGCGCGCGAGGCGGGCGCGCGCGCCTTCGCGGCCAGCGGGCTGCCCTACGCGCAGGACACCTGGACGCGCGCGACGGCCCGGCTCGACGAATGGACCGCCACGTGGGCCGATGCCCGCCGCGACGCCTGCCTCGAGGCCGCCCGCGGCGAGGTCTCGCAGGCGCTCGCCGACCGCCGCGCCGGCTGCTTCGACCGCCAGCGCGCGCGCCTGGACGCCCTGCTCGACGTCTTCGCGGGCGCGGACGCGAAGATCGTCGAGCGCGGCGGCGAGGCCGTCGCCAGCCTCCCCGACCCGCGCGAGTGCTCGACCGCCGCGATGTCCGACCTCTCCGACGGGCCGCCGCCGCCGCCGCCCGACCGCGCCGCCGCCGTCGACGCGCTGCGCCGCCGCCTCGCCGCGGCCGACATGCGCTTCCGGGCGACGTACACGGAGGAGGCCCTGGCCGCGCTCGACGACTTGCTCGAGGAGGCGCGCGCGCTCGGCGAGCGCACGGTGATCGCCGAGGTCGCGGCCGCCGGCGCGGAGGCCTACATGAGCCTCGTGCGCGCCGATCCGGCCGAGGAGCGCTTCCTCGAGGCGCTCGGCCACGCCGAGGCGGTCGGCGACACGCGGCGGGTCGCGGCGATCTGGCCGCGGTGGATCAAGTTCCTGACGCGGGAGCGCAGCGCCTACGCCGAGGCGAAGCGCGCCGAGCGGCGCGCCGACGCCTTGCTCGAGCGCGTCGGCGGCGACGAGCAGATCCTCTTTGCGATCCACGAGGCGCGGGCGCAGCTCGCGGCCGAACTCGACGACGACGACCGCGCCCGCCGCGAATACGCGGCGGCGCTCGCCCTCGGCGACCGCCTGTTCGGCCCCGGCGCGCTGCGACTCGCGGATCTCCACAACAACTTCGGCGGCGTCCTTGCGAGGCGAGGCGATCCCGCCGCTCGCGCGCAGATCGACCGGGCCTTCGAGATCTGGACGCAGAAGCTCGGGCCCGATCATCCCAAGCTCGCGTACGCGACCTTCAACCTCGCTCGCGCCGCCGCCGAGCGCCAGGACATCCGCGAGGCGGAGCGCCTCTACCGCGCCGTGCTCGAGCGGTTCGAGCGCATCGATCCGGACCACCCGCACATCGGCCCGGTCCTCAGCAACATCGCCTCCGCCCGCGAGTACGTCGAGGGCCCCGAGCGCGCCCTGGAGGTGCGGCTGCGGGCCCTCGAGCAGAGCCGGCGCAACGCCGGCCCGGAGCACCGCTTCACCGCGCAGGCGTACCTGTTCCTCGGGACCACCGAGCAGGGCGCCGGGCGGTTCGACGACGCGCGCGAGCACCTCGAGCGCGGCCTCGAGATCGATCGCAAGCTGTTCGGCCCGCAGGGCGTCGAGACGCGGCTGGACGAGGCGCGCCTGCTCGACCTCCTCATCGATCGCGGCGAGCCCGACAAGGCCCGCGCCCTCGCGGACGACCTGCTCGCGTGGCTCGACGCCTCGCCCGACCGGGGCTCGACCGACTTCGCGCTCCTCCACGCCCTGATCGCGCGCTCGCGCCTCGACGACGGTCGCCACGAGGAGGCGCAGGACCTCGCCGAACGCGCGCTCCGGGCCGACCCCGCCACCGCGCTCGCCTCCTTCGTCCTCGCCCGCGCGTTGCTCGTCCGCGGCGGCGACCTCACGCGTGTCCGGGCGCTCGCCGACGCCGCGCTCCGGGAGTGGAGCCGGTGGCCGCTCAAGGATCCACGGCGGCTCCACGAGGCGCAGCGGCTGCGCGCGGAGCTCGACCGCCGCGCCCCGCCCGGCTGACGCCGGCGCATCCTCGCGTGGGCGGAGCCTGTCGGCCGCGTGGCCGATGGACGGCTCCAGCAATGGAGCGCGCTGCCGGGTTCCACTACGCAGAGGCCTGGGAGCCAGGTCGCTGCGACGATGGCGGGCCGCCGGTCCAGCGACGAAACGCCCGGGCGAAGGCGGTCGGTTTGGCGAAGCCGAGCGCGTCCGAGATCTCCTGGATCGAGCGCGTGCGGTCGGCGAGCCACGAGAGCGCCAGCTCTCGACGCACGCCGTCGAGCAGCGTCGAGTGCGAGCTGCCGACTTCGGCGAGCGCGCGCTGCAGCGAGCGCGTGCTCATGCCGAGAGACCTGGCGATCGCGGGCAGTGATGGCACCCCGCGTGCGAGGTGCCGCTCGATCTCCCCGCGCACGCGCTCCTCGATCGAGGCCTGCGCAGGCAGCCGCGCCGCCCGATCGGCGGCGTGCTCCTCCATCACGCGATGGAGCGCGAGGTTGGCCGTGACGAGCGGCGCGTCGAGCAACGCGGCGTCGAAGCACACGCCGTCGGCGCGGGCGCCGAACGTCACCGGGGCCGCGAAGATTCGGCGGTGCTCCGACAGGTTCGTCGGTTCGCGGTGGCGGAAGTCGACCCGTCGAGCCACGAACGGCGCGGTCAACAGGCTGCGCGCGCGGAGGTACCACACCGCGACGGCGCACTCGCAGTAGTGCCGCGGGAGCTCCCGCGTGGCGTAGAAGTTCACCTCGACGCGCGCCTCCCCGTCGGTGACCGACAGGCGCAGCTCGGCGCCGTCGTGTTGCAATCGGAGGTGCTTGATCATGCTCTGCAGGGCGTCCTGCAGGGTCGGCGCGTGGGTGGCCGCGAAGTCGTAGACATCGAACAGCGAGCCCTGCATGACCTCCGCGGCGTGCAGACCGAAGGCGTCGTCGCCGACCCGCTCGGCGACGACATTCCAGGCCCGGTACAGCAGCTCGACGGACACGCGCGCGCCGGGATCCGCGAGCGTCTCCCGATCGATCCCGATCATCTCCGCGGACTGCTCGACCGACAGGCCGGCGCTCGCCGCGGCGAGGACGCAGCTGCGAACCCCGTTGACGCCGACGTACGGCACTTCTGCACGAGTCGCAGCACGCACATCTTCACCCTATCACCGCGACGACGCGCGGAGCAAGGCGGGTTCGGACGCGCGCCGCCTGCCGTCGCCGCATGATGCCCTTGCTCCCTCTCGCGCAGGACCACCGGCTCGCGGGAGCCATCGGCTCAAGGCCCGCGCGATCCTGCCCGTCGGACGGCGACGACCCGTCGACCGCCGGGGCAGACGCGCGCGCGAGGACGTCGCGGCCGAGGTCGGAGAACACCTGTCTCTCGGACCAGGCTCAGTGTCCGTCGACGTGAGGGACAGGCGGGGCGTTCGAACGCCCCGACCAATGGCGCCACAGGGTAGATCTTTGGCGTCCATGGATCGCCGTCGCTGGCGCCCGCCGTGGGGACGCCGCCCTGGCGGTCCTTGCGACCGCGTCGCCGGCTCTGCTAGGAATGATGCCCCTGTAGCCTGCGGCCCGAAGACGGCCTCGTGTCCACCCCCGCGCCGCGCGATCGCACCCGCGATTGACGCATCGCGCAATGGCGTCACTCGCCTGCATGGAGGAATCGCTCCGATGAAAACCCTCGTCGCCGCGCTGCGAGCCAGCAACGGCCAGCTCCTCACTGTCACGCAGACAAACTCCGTATTGGCGACCTCCGCGGCTCCGGGCCCCAGCGAGTTCTTCACGCTGATCCATGTCGAGGCCGGGAAGGTCGCGCTCAGGTCCTCGCGCGGCTTCGTCTGCCTCAAGGGCGAGAACGCCGCGCTCGTGGTCGGCGTCGGGGACATCGCGCAGGCGGAGGTGTTCACGCAGGTGGACCGCCCGGACGGCACGATCGCGCTGCTCGCCAGCAACGGCAAGTACGTGTGCGCCGAGGGCGGCGGCGGCCAGGGGGTCTTCGCCAGCCGCGCCGAGCTCAAGGCGTGGGAGGTCTTTCGCCTCGTCCCGATGGTGCCCACGCTCGCGGGCAAGCGGTTCGTGCTCCGGTCCAATCAGGGCAAGTACGTCCAGATCGAGGCATCGGACGGGCGCACGGTCGCGGCGACGGCCGTCGACGCGGCCGCAGCCGAGGTCTTCACGGGCGTCGGGCAGGGCGGCTTCAACGTCGCCCTCCAGGCCCGGAACGGTCGATTCGTCGGCATCGAGCCCTCCGGGGCGGTCGTCGCGGATCGCCAGGCCGCGGGCCCCACCGAGATCTTCAAGCCGACGGGCGCGGTGGACGGCTCCGTCGCCTTGCGCGCGAACAACGAGAAGTTCGTGTGCGCCGAGGGCGGCGGCGGCCAGCCGCTCGTCGCCGACCGCGTCAGCCCGGGCTCCTGGGAGTTCTTTCATCTCGTCGAGGTACCCGCCGACGTCCAGCCGCAGCCGCCTGCACCTCCACCGCAGCCCCCTCAGCCCCCGCCGCCGCCTCCGCTCGCGCTGCGGCCCGGCACCACCTGGCGCGACCTGTTCGGCGCGCCCGACTTCACCGACGCCGACCCCGGGCGCTCCGTCGTGTCGCCCGCGGCCTACCTCGCCGATCTGCTGCAGCTCCTCGAGGACGAGCTCGCCGGCTCCGCCGATCTCGACGCCCGGCGCCCCGACATCGCCCGCAAGGTCGTGCTCAACGGGGAGAGCGCCTTCTCGCCGGTGCCGCAGCTCGACATCGTCAACCGCGTCCTGTCCGCGCGGGTCGCCGCGATCGCCAGGGACGACGCCGACAAGGTCCTCGCCGCCGCGAGGCACCCGCTAGAGCTGCCCTTCGAGCCGCACGACGAGCGCCTGCGCCGCCTGCTGCCCCTCCTCAAGACCGCGCAGCACGAGCTCTACGCCGCCTTCGCGCGCGACCTCGACGTCGACGTCGTCGCCCGCGCCCGGCTCGGCCTCTCGCCCGCCCGCGCCGCGATCCTCCTGACCGACACCAGCGCCGATCCGGCCGCGCTCCGCCTCGCCTACGGCCTCGCGGCCGACGCCGACCTCGCCGCGCTGACGTCGGTCGCCGCGTTCCGACGGGTGACCGGCCTCGACGCCGACGGCCTGCGCGCGCTGCTGTCTGCGCGGCTCAGCGGCCTCGCGCGCGACAGGGACGGCATGCCCGAGCGCGACGCCGCCGGCGTCCTCTTCGTCCATCAGGGCCTCGGCGGTCACGTCGCGCTCGACGACGCCGGCGAGGCCCTCGTCTGGCGCGGCGCGGGGCAGGGCATCCCGCCGGCGTGGTTCGATCGCGTCCACCGCCTGCTCCGCCTGTCGCGCTGGATCGGCGTCGACCTGATCGACCTCGACCTCGCGCTGCGCCAGCTCTGCGACGGCAAGCTCGACGGACGGGCGCTGCGGCACCTCGCGGTGCTCGTCGATCTGCGGGACCGGACCGGCGAGCCGATCGACGCGCTGTGCGCCATCCTCGGCGAACTCGGAGGCGACGCGGCGCTCGGGGCCTCCGACGACCCCGCGACCCCCGGGAGCCTCTTCGATCGCGTCTTCAACGGCGAGCCCGCGCGGCTCGCCCGTCGCCACGTGCCCTCGGGCTGCACCTATACCCCGCCGCTCTACGCCGGCTGGGAGCGTCTCGAGGCCACCGGCGACCTCCTCGCCGACGACGGCCGCAACCGCGAGCTGCGCGCGCGGATCCAGCGCGCGCTCGGGCTGTCCGCGCGCGACGTGCAGGACGTCGTCACCCGCCTGCGCGACCGCGCCGCCGCGCGGGCCCGCGTGAGCCTGACGAGCGGCGCCGTCGGCGTCGCCGGCCTGACCGCGCTGTACCGGGTCGCCCGCCTCGCCCGGCTCACCGATCTGGGCCCGCTCGCCGTCCTCGATCTGCTCGACGTCCTCGAGGGTGATCCCGGCCTGCGCAGGCTCGACGGCTTCGACGTGCTCGTCCACCTGGACCTCCGCGAGCCCGACCTGTACCGGGTCCTCGAGCAGGGCCCGGTCGACGCCCGCGTGTGGCTGGTGCAGCACCTGCTCGCGGTGGCCGCCTGGGCGACCGCCGAGGGCCTCACCCCCGCGGATCTCGCGGCCGCGACGCGGACCGACGAGCCCCCCGCGGCGGCCGCGGCCCTGTCGGCGCGCGGCGCCCAGCGCGTCCGCTTCCGGGTCGAACGCGGCCAGTACATCGGCGCGGAGGCCTCGGGCAAGCGCCAGGTCCTCGCCACCGCGGCGACGCCGGGCGCCGCGGAGACCTTCACGTTGTTCGATCTCGGGGAGGGTCGCGTCACGCTGCAGGCGAGCACCGGCCTGTTCCTCGGCATCGACCCCGCCGGTGCGGTCCTCGCCGACCGCACCGCGGCCGGCCCCGCCGAGACCTTCACCATCGAGGGCAAGGGCAGCGGCCGCGTCGCCCTGCGCGCGAACAACGGCAAGTACCTGTGCGCCGAGCAGGGCGGCGGCCAGCCGGTGCTCGCCAACCGCGTCGTCGCTGCGGCGTGGGAGACCTTCCGGCTGACGGCTGTCGACGACCGCACCCTCCCGGCGGCCCCCGCGTCGTCGGCCGCCTCGCGCGCCGACGACGAACTGCTCCGGCTCTCGCAGGCGCTGCTGGCCGCGTTCCAGCCGGTCGCACTGCGCCCCGAGCTCCTGATCGTCGACGGCGTCTCTCCGCGGGCGGCGCGGCTCGCCGTCGACCTCGTCCGCGAGCCCGCGCGCGGCCTGGTCGCCGCCGCCGATCCCCGGATCGTCACCTGGGACGCGGACGCCGCGCGAGCCGCCGCCCACGACGTGCTGACGGCGCTCGACGTCGTCACCGTCGCCGACCTCGAGGAGCTGCAGCTCGGCGACGCGCTCGCCGGGCACCTCGCCGGCCTGCTCGTCCGCCGCGGCCTGCTCGATCGCGAGGGCGTGCTCCGCGACGACCGGCTGCCGGAGCGCGCCGAGGACCTCGTGATCGAGACCGACTGGGGCGCGCGCACCGGCCCGGTGCTCGCCCTGCTGAAGACCCTGCGGGACGACGCCACGGCGCGGGACCCCGAGGACGACGCGCTCGCCCTCTTCCCCGTCGACCTCGCCGGCCTCGGCTTCGAGCGCGCCGAGGCCGACGAGCTGATCGAGCACCTCACCTTCCTCGAGCTGCTCGACGAGTCCGGCGCCGTGACCGTGCCCGACGTCTTCGACGACCTCGACGATCCCGCGGAGCTGCGGCTCGGCCTCGGCCTCCACGACCACCGCGCCGCGATCCACGAGTTCCTGGCCGAGCAGCGCGACCGCTGGCTCGCCGAGCCCCTGCGGCTGCCCGACGACCTCTGGGCCGAGCTGCCGCTGACCGACGGCGAGCGCGAGGCGCTCGAGCAGAACCTCGCCTTCAACGGCCACATCGACGGCGAGCGGCGGATCCTCGATCGCGCCGGCCTGCTCGCGCGCACGCCCGACGACTTCGACCTCGCCCTGCCGTTCTACCGCCACCGCCGGAAGATCCTCGCCGCGCTGCAGGGCTTCGTCGCCGCCGCGCGCACGAGCGCCCTGACCCTCGACGCCGACCGCCTGCGGCCCCTCGCCGATCGCCTCGTCGCCGCGAGCGTCCACGCCGCGCTGTCCGGGACCAGCCTCGACGCCGACGGGCGGCCCAACGCCCGGATGCGCGAGTTCCTGGGCGGCGAGCGGCGCGTCCTCGACGTCGGCCCGCTCGCGTCGATCCCCCACATCGCCCCGATCACGGACCTCCTGCGCCGCGTGGTCGGCGAGTCGGAGGCCTTCCGGCTGACCGAGGCCGCGCTCGCCGCCGTCGACCTCACCGGCGAGCACGCGACCCGCGTATTCGACACCCTCGTCGCCGAAGGCGTCCTGCGCCCCGATCGCACCCTCGTCCCCGAGAGGTTGCAGGCGTTCACCCGCGTCCGCGGCGCCCTCGACTTCAGCCTGCGCGGCTACACCGACTACGCCCGCGACGTCTTCTTCCTCCTCCACGACGTCGCCGTCGCCACCGAGGCCCACGTCGCCGCGCTGACCGGCGCCCTGCGCGACCTCGCCGCCGCGCAGTCGGCCGCCATGCACGACGTCCTCCCGACCGCGCTCGAGCTCCCCGCGCCTGCGGTCGACGTCCTGCTGCGGCAGCTCCTGCGCGACGTCGCCAGCCCGACCGCCGCCGTGTTCGGCCCGGTGCTCGCGGCCGCGGGCGACCGCGACACGCTCGACGTCCCGCCCGCCGATCGCCGCTTCACCGCCGCCCTCCGGCGCGCGCGTCAGTTCGCCGGCTTCGCCGCCCGCCTGCGCATGAGCGCCGGCGAGATCGAGGTCGCCTTCCGCGACCAGCAGCTCGTCGAGAAGTTCCCCGAGCCGATCGCGCTGCCCGACGGCGTCGACCGCATCGACGTCCTCTGGACCAGCCCCGAGGGCCTCGTCTACCTGTTCTGCGGCGACCGCTACTGGACCTTCGACGCCGCCAGCCTCGCCCCGCGCGAGCGGGCCCGGCCGCTGACCGCCCTGCTGCCCGACCTCGCCGACGCGCCCGCGGTCGACGCCCTCTTCACCGCGCCGGCCGGCGACCACTGGCTGCTCGCGGCCGGGCGCACCTGGCGACGCGCCGCCGACGGCGACCGGTGGGCGCCGACGGAGCGCGTGTGGGGGCAGATCGACAGCCGCTTCCGCGACCCCGCGAAGATCGACGGCGCCCTGATCGACGACGAGGGTCGCCTGTGCCTGTTCGCGGGTGATCAATACGTCCGCTACTCGACCTGGCCGCAGGAGTCGGTCGACGAGGGCTACCCGCGGCGGATCGCCGCGCACTGGCCCGCCGAGCTCGGCTTCGGCCCGCTGCCCGCCGGCTGGAGCGACGGCATCGACGCCGCCGTCGGCCGGCCCGGCGAGGTCACCTGGCTGTTCCGCGGCGATCGCTTCGTCGCCTCCACCGATCCCGGGGCCGAGCGCCCGATCGTCGACACCTGGGGCCGCGTCCGCCACGACCTCGCGTCGGCCTCCCGCGTCGACGCCGTGCTCGACCTCGACGGCCGCTGCGCGATCGTCGTCGGCGATCAGGTGACCGCCTTCGACGGCGCCCTCGAGCGCCCCGACCTCGTCGCCGACCCCGGCTTCCCGCGCACCCTCGCCGCCGTCTTCCCCAGCCTGCCCGAGGCCTTCGCCCACGGCGTCGACGCCGGCCTCGTCGACCAGGACGGCACCGTCCACCTCTTCCGCGACCAGACCCACGCCCGCCGCGCGGCCGGCGCGTGGACCCTCGCGCCCGCGCACGAGCGCTGGGGCCGCGTGCGCAACAACCTCCAGGCGACCGGCCGCGTCGACGCCGCCCTGTGCGGCCTCGACGGCAAGGTCTACCTGTTCAGCGGCGACCAGTACGTCCGTTACAGCAGCGGCGACCTCGGCCGCGTCGACGAGGGCTACCCGCGGACCATCGCGCGCGACTGGGGCGGCCTCGTCCGCGTCGACGCCGCCTTCGCGCTCGACGGCAAGACCTACGTCTTCGGCCGCCGCGGCGACGAGCAGGACGACGCCTTCTACCTCCGCTTCTCGAGCCGGGACTACCGCGCCCCCGACGTCGGCTACCCGCGGCCCACCGACGACAACTTCTGGAACCTCCCGCAGGCGCTCGTCGAGCGGTTCGCCGCCCCGCAGGCGGTGTTCGTCGGCCCTGACGGACGCACCTACCTGTTCAGCGGCGACCAGGTGATCAGCTTCGCCCACAACCACCGCTGGTGGACCGAGCCGGCGCCGATCCGCGAGGTGTGGAGCAACCTCCCGTTCGACCGCGTCACGGCGGCCTTCACCGCCCGCGACGGCCGCACCTACTTCTTCAGCGACGAGCCCGCGCCGCGGTTCGTCCGCTACACCGACCCGACCTTCGCCCGCGTCGACGATCGCTTCCCCAGGCCCGTGCAGGAGCACTGGGGCAAGCTCGTCAACAACCTGGCCCGCACCGGCCGGGTCGACGCCGCGATCACCGTCGTCTCGCCCGTCCCCGTCGCCGACGCCGACGGCGTCGAGGCCACCGCGCGCTACCGGTACCTCTTCTCTGGCGACCAGTTCGTCCGCTACTCGAGCGACGCCCAGGAGTTCGTCGACGAGGGCTACCCGCGGCGGATCCACGACGCGCTGCGCCAGGAGCCCCACTTCGCCAACCTCGACGCCCCGATCGCCCGCGGCGTCGACGGCGTGTGGGCCGACGCCGGCAACGTCCTCGTCTTCGTCGGCGACCGGGTCCACGTCGCCTCGACCGCGCACCTGCGCCAGCCGGCCGGCTTCGGCGTCCCCGGGCCGCGCGCCGTCGACCTCGACGAGGGCGCCCTGACCGTCTTCAGCGACGGCGCCTGGCGGAGCGTCCGCTCGCCGGAGAGCCTCGCCCCGCGGACCCTCCCGGCCGCCCCCCGCCCGCTGCGCGGCGCCCCTGCGGCCTTCCAGGGCGCCCTGACGGCGATCTTGCGCGGCCTCGACGGCAACGTCTATCTCTTCGCCGCCGAGCGCTGCTGGGATCCCTCGCTCGCGCGCGACTACCCGACCGGCGCCGCCTGGGGCCTGGTGCGCAACCGGATCGCCGAGGACGGCCGCGTCGACGCCGCCCTGTGGGGCCGCGACGGCAAGCTCCACCTCTTCCGCGGCGACCAGTGCCTCGCGTACACCCCCGCGAAGGCCACCCCGACCGTGCTCCCGGCGCTCGCCGACGCGGCCCCGACCGCGATCGCCGCCCGCTGGGGCGGCCTCGGCGACGTCCGCCACGCCTTCGTGCGCCGCGGCGTCACCTACCTGCTCGCGGCCCCGGACGAGCGCGGCGCCTTCCGCTACGTCCGCTACTCCGGCCCCGACTACACGCGGCCCGACGACCCGGAGCCGCTCGACGCCGACGGGTCCTTCTGGCGGCTCCCCGCCGAGCTCGTCGACCTCGGCTTCGATCGCCCCGACGCCGTGTTCGCCGAGCGCGACGACCTCCTCCTGATCCGCGGCCGGCAATTCGTCCACCATCGCCCCGGCCCCGACGGCTGGAGCGCCCCGCGCTCGCTCGCCCTGCGCTGGCCCGGCCTGCCGACGCGCGCCCACGACTTCGACGCCCTCGTGGCGATCGCCGGCGGACCGGACGGCGCGACCCACTTCTTCTCGACCGGCGCCCACCTCGCCCACGACGGCGCCGCTCCGGGCGAGCTCGCGCCGATCGCCAGCCGCTGGGGTCGCCTCGACAACCGGCTCGCCCTGACCCACCGCGTCGACGCCGCGCTCGTCGACGGCGAGCACACCTTCCTGTTCTCCGGCGACCAGTACGTCCGCTACACCGGGTCCGACTACCGCTACGTCGACCCCGACTACCCGCGGCCGATCGCCGGGCGCCTGCGCGACGAGGACGCCTTCCGCCACCTCCCGGCCGACCTCGAGGCCAGCCTCGCGCGCCTGAAGCCCGGCGACATTCGCGTCGAGGCCGCGTGCGCCGCGGGCGGCACCGTGTACCTGCAGATCGCCGGCCGCACCTTCGCCCTCTCGCGCGCCCTCCGGCGCGACTACCCGCTCTCTCACTTCGGACGCCTGCGCAACGACCTCCTGCGGCGCGCCCGCGTCGACGCCGCCTTCCGCCGCCCGGACGGCGCCCTCTACCTGCTGAGCGGCGAGCAGTACGTCCGCTACAGCGGCCTCGACCTCGACCTCGTCGACGACGGCTACCCGCGCCGGATCGCCGACGACCTCCTGCGCGAGCTCGCCGACGCCCCGGCCGCGCTGCCGGCCGGCTTCACCCACGACCTCGACGCGACCTTCCACGCCGACCAGACCCTCGTCCTCTTCAAGGACCGGAGCTTCGTCCGCTTCGACACCCGCAAGCCCGGCGCCGCCCTCGTCGCCCGGCCGATCGCCGACACCTTCGGCCGCGTCCGCAACACCTTCCTCCCGACGCCGCAGAGCCCCGCGCCGCGGATCGACGCCGCCTTCATCGCCCCCGACGGCGCCCTCCTCGTGTTCAAGGGCGACAAGTACCTGCGCTACAGCGACCCCGCGGCCGAGACCGCCGACGAGGGCTTCCCGGCGCCGATCCGCGACCACTTCGGCGACCTCCCGCCCGCCTTCGAGGCCGGCATCGACGCCGCCTTCGCGTTCGACGGCCGCTGGTACATGGGCCGCGGCGCGCAGCACGTCCGCTTCGCCGACCCGACGCTCACGCGCGTCGACCCGAGCGACCCCCAGCCCTTCGCCGCCCGCTGGCGCCGCACGAACGACTACTCGCTCCGCGACCTGCGGATCGTCCAGCGCTACGTCGCCCTCGACCGCAACAGCGCCGGCGACGTCTCGCTGACCGACTTCCTCCGCAAGGGCGCGCGCGACAACGCCGACCCCTACGCCCTGCTCGCCGCCCGCTTCGACTGGGAGGTCGCCGACGTCCAGTGGCTCAAGCGCCGCGCCGCCTTCCTCGACGTCCCCGACCGCGAGGAGGCCGCCGAGGTCCGCTTCGACCTCGAGCAGCTCCTGCGGATCCACGCCACCATGGAGCTCGCGCGCCGCCTCGGCCTGCCCCCGCGCGACCTCTTCGAGCAGGTCTGGCAGCCGCTGTACGGCGCCCCCCGCGCCCCCGCGACGGCGGCCGACGCCCTCGGGCGCGCGCTCGCCTCGCTGTACCCCGGCGCCGACGGGGCGACCCTCGAGCGCCAGCTCGGCGACGCCCTCCGCGGCGCCCGGCGCGACGCCCTCGTCGCCTGGCTGATGGCCCACGACCCGACGCGGCCCGCCGAGCGGCGCGACCTCGGCGACCTCCTGCTGACCGACGTCGACATGGACCCCTCCGCCGAGACCAGCGTCGTGCGCGAGGCGATCGGCGCCCTCCAGCTCTACTTCCACCGCTACGCGCTCGGCCTCGATCGCGCCGAGATCGGCGCCGACGACGAGGCCCGGCGCGAGCGCTTCAAGCGGCGCTGGCGCTGGCTCAAGAACTACCGCGTGTGGGAGGCCAACCGGCGGGTCTTCCTGTTCCCCGAGAGCTACGTCCGCCCCGAGCTGCGGGACACCCGGACCGCCGCCTTCCGGACCCTGCAGGACGACCTCGTGCAGGGCGAGATCACCGACGCCTCGGTCACGCAGGCCTACAAGAAGTACCTCGACGAGTACACCGAGGTCTCGCGCCTCGTCATCGCCGGCGGCTTCGTCCAGCCCGGCGCGGGCGACCCCACGGACCGCGAGCTGATGCTGTTCGGCTTCACGCGCACCCAGCCGCGCCGCTACTACTACCGCCACGCGACCTTCTTCAAGGGCGACGCCCGGACCGCGAGCTGGCGGGCCTGGCGGCCGCTCGGCGTCGAGATCGGGGCCGACCGCGTCCACCCGGTCCGGGCCTTCGGCCGCGCCTTCGTCTTCTGGGTCGAGCTGACCCAGAAGAGCCCGGCCGCCGCGTCCGCCGCGCTCAAGATCGTCGACACCGACGGCGGCAAGACCGTCAGCCGCGACGAGGAGCTCGAGAATCACATCACCGTCTCGTACTCCTTCTACGACCTCAACGAGCGGTGGAGCGCCCCGCAGCGGCTCAAGGTGTTCGTCGAGCGCGGCAAGGTCGACGACCTGCGCCTCGGCGTCACCCGCGTCGACGACCCCGAGGCCGGCTCGAAGATCGTCGTCGCCTGCCACTACGGGACCGCCACCAAGCGCCTCGAGCTCCCGCCGATCCGCCTCGACGGCCGCGAGGACACGCTCAAGCGTTACATCCTGCGCGCCGGCATGCTCGGCGTCACCGAAGCGAAGGATCTCGCCCAGGTCCCGCGCGCCGCCGAGTACTCGACCGAGACCCTCGTCGCGTTCGGCGCCCGCGTCGTCGTCGACACCGCCCAGCGCCACCCGACCGCCAGCCTCACCGCCGACCTCGAGGTCCGTGACGGCGGCGAGTTCCCGGCCGCCGACCGGCGGACGACCCTGGTCTCGAGCCTGTTCGCCGAGCCGCACGACGCCGGCCGCGCGATCGAGCTGAGCGCCACCGCCGACCTCGGTGACGGCCCGTGGTACAGCGTCGACATCAAGGGCGCCAGCTTCCTCGCCCTGCCGACCGCCGCCGCGCTCGCGCCCCCGCGGATCGCCGACCTGGCGAACAACGGCGACGGCCTGCCGACCTGGGATCGCGTCGACGCCTGCCTCGTCGCAAAGGACGGCGCCGTCTACCTGTTCCGCGACCAGGTCTACGCCCGCCTCGGCAAGCCGGGCGAGACGCCCGCCGACGCCCCGCTCGGCGCCCGCTGGGGCCTCGTGCGCACCGCCGTGCTCGCCGACCAGCGCGTCGACGCCGCGTGGTGGCGCGACGGCGTCCTCTACCTCGCGCGCGGCGCCGAGTACCTCACCTACTCGAGCGACGTCCGGTTCGCCGACCCGGTCGGCCCGCGCCCCTTGCCGCCGCCGCCGCCGCCGGCCCCGGCCCCGCGCCCCGGCGTCTTCAAGCCCGTGCTCCCCGCCAAGCCCGCCGACCCGCCCCCGCGGCCGCCGGTGCCCGACTGGCCGAACATCCACGCCGCCTTCACCGACGCGAGCGAGAAGACCTGGTTCTTCCGCGCCGTCGAGGGCCGCCAGGAGTGCGTCACGATCGACGCCGACCTCAGGCTCGAGAAGGTCGAGCGCCCGTGGGGCCTCGATCGCAACGAGTTCACCCGCCCGCTCGGCGACGAGGCCGTCGTCGGCGCCTTCTCCGTCGACGGCGGCGCCCTCGCCGACAAGGGCCGCACCTTCCTGATCGGCGCCAGGACCTTCACCTGGTACGAGGGCCGCCAGCTCGACCTCTGCGAGCCGCCGCGGCCGCAGTCGCTGCGCGCGGTGCTCGAGCTGCTCGGCGCCACCAGCAAGGACCCGCTGCCCGACGGCCTCGTGATCCTCGGCGTGCTCGACCTCCCCGGCGAGCTCGTCTTCAAGGTCGGCCCGGCCAACCCCCCCACCTTCTTCCGCGTCAAGGACCGCGCCGTCACCCCGGTCGCCGACCCGCAGGCCCAGGAGCTGCGCACCTGGCTGTCGGCGACCAGCGTCAAGCAGACCACCTACTGCCTCACCAGCGGCGGCCGCGTCGGCCTGCAGGAGCGCCGCGGCGGCGCCGTCCAGGCCAGCTGGTCCGACCGCTTCGACACCAGCCCGGCGGTCCTGCTCGCCGTCCAGGATCGCCTCTTCGTGTACGCCCGCGGCCAGACGCCCGCGTGGATCCGCGTCGATCTCGGCGACCTCGGCGCCGACGGCGGCGGCAAGGGCGCCGTGATCGAGGCCGCGATCACCCGCTGGAACAGCGACCCGAAGGCCCCGGCCGCGCCGTGGGTCGCGGGCCGGACGCGCAACGCCTTCAGCCAGGCCGGCAAGCTCCGCGGCGCGCTGCGCCGCGGCGACAGGACCTTCCTGCTCGGCGGCGACGCCTACGTCCGCTACACCGGCGACGCCCTCGACATCGTCGACGAGGGCTACCCGCGGCCGCTCAAGGGCAACCCCGACGGCCTCCCCGAGGCCGGCTTCGACGCCGCCGTCGACGGCATCGACGGTCGCACCTGCTTCTTCCTCGCCGACCGCCACGCCTTCGGCGACGCCCTCGCCACCACCTTCCCGCTGGCCGAGCGGTGGGGCCAGGTCCGCACCAACATCCTGACCCGCGGCGTCGACGCCGCCCACGCCCTCGGCGACAAGCACTACCTGTTCAGCGGCGACGAGGTCGCCGTCTACACCGCCGACGCCAAGGGCGAGCTGCCGCGCTTCATGGACGGGCTCCAGCGCCGCGACGCCCCGTTCTACCTCGGCGACGCCCCGGTGCGCGGCGCGCTCCCCCTGGTCGACCGGGCCTACCTGTTCCGCGGCGCCTACTTCCACGGCCTCGCGCCGGCCGGCGTCGTCGACGCCTTCCTGCGCGGCCTCGGGCGCGGCACCCCGCTGCGCGGCGGCTGGGACAACCTGCCGGCGCTGTTCCACGACGGCGTCGACGCCGGCTTCGTCACCCAGGAGGCCGGCAAGCCGCGGCTCGTCCTGTTCCGCGGCGGCCGCTACGCCGTCTTCGTCGGCGACGGTCTCCCGTGCGAGAGCGGCCGCGGCCGCTACGACCTCGTGCGCCTGACCAGCGCGACCGCCTCGACGCTCAACCGCCGCCTCTTCGAGGGCGGGGTCGCCGGCCTGCTCGGCCTGCGCTCGCAGCTCGCCGACGAGCTGCCCGGCTTCTCGGCCACCGACGCCGGCCCTGCGCTCGTGAAGGTCAACCCGGGCCGCGTCAACATGGACACGCTGCCGACCCGCGGCAGCCTCGACTTCACCAGCGCCAACGGCCTCTACTACTGGGAGATCTTCTTCCACGCGCCGCTGCTGATCGCCGACACGCTGCGCGCCACGGGCCGCCACGAGGACGCGCGGGCCTGGTACCAGCACGTCTACGACCCGACCGCGCCCGGCGAGCTGTGGAAGTTCCTGCCCTTCCTCACCGTCGACCTCGACCGCCTCGTCGCCCGCGTCCGCGACCAGCTCGCGCGCGGCGGCTGGCGGGCGACCCCGGCTGGCCTCGAGCTCGAGGGCCTCGCCGGCGAGCTGCTCGCCATGGCCCCCGCCTTCCGCGGCGAGCGCGACCTCGCCGCCCCGCAGCTCGCCCGCCTCGCGGCCCTCGCCGACCTCGCGGCCCTGCGCGCCAAGGTCACGCAGCTCGACGCCGCCGGCGACCCCGAGCGCGCCCGCCGGCGCGACGACCTGCTCGAGCTCGTCGGCGTCATCGAGGAGCTCAGGCGCCGCTGGGACGGCATGCAGTCGTCGCCGGCGCAGCTCGCCGCCTACCTCGACGACCCGCTCGACCCGCACGCGATCGCCGCCCTGCGCCCGATCGCCTACCGCAAGGCCGCCGTGTTGAACTACATCGGCAACCTGCTCGACTGGGGCGACGCCCTGTTCGCCCAGTACACCCGCGAGAGCATCGACCAGGCGCGCATGCTCTACGTCCAGGCCTGGGACCTGCTCGGCCGCCGCCCCGAGTCGCTCGGCCGCCGCGCGCTGCCCCCCGAGGCCACCTACGGCGACCTGCGCAACCACGACCCCGCCTACGACCTGCTGCTCGTCGAGAAGAAGGCCGACGCCCCGGCCGAGCGCCCGAGCTTCGCCGGCACCCTGCCGGGCACCCCGCACGCCTCGGTCGCCCGCGCCTACTTCTTCATCCCGACCAACGACGAGCTCCACGGCCTGTGGACCCGCGTCGCCGATCGCCTGCACAAGCTCCGCCACGGCCTCGACCTGCAGGGCCTCCGCGCCCCGCTCGCCCTCTTCGAGCCGCCGCTCGACCCGGCCGCGGCGGTCCGCGCGGTCGCGGCGGGCGGCCTCGCGGCGGCGGGCGACCTCGCCGGCCCGGTCGACGTCCCCCACCACCGCTTCGCCGTCCTGTTCCCGCAGGCCCAGGCCCTCGCCGACCGCGCGGCCCAGCTCGCCACCGACCTCCTCCTGATCCTCGAGAAGCGCGACGCCGAGGAGCTGAGCCGCCTGCAGAGCCGCCACGAGGGCGAGGTCGTCGCGCTGACCGCCGGGCTCCAGCGCACCCAGCTCGCCGAGGCCGAGGCCAACCGCGGCTCGATCGAGAAGGCGCGGGAGAACGCCCAGCGGCGGCTCGCCACCTACGACGCCTGGCTCGCCGAGGACTACCTCCCGCTCGAGAAGGCCCAGCTCGGCCTGCTGACCGGCGTCGCCGTGACGCACTTCGTCAGCGCCGTGCTGCAGGGCGTGCGCACCGGCGCCTCGGCGATCCCGCGGGCGATGATCGGCCTGTTCATCGCCGGCGTGCAGGCGCCCGAGTCCGAGCGCGCGCTCGACTCCGCGGCCGCCATGAGCTCCTCGGTGGCCGCGGGGCTGCAGTCGATCGCCGAGATCCTCGGCGTCACCGCCCAGCACGAGCGGATGAAGCACGACTGGAAGCTCCAGCGCGACCTCGCCGCGATCGACGTCCAGCAGTTCGACGCCCAGCTCCGCGGCGCCGACCACCAGATCGCCGCGGCGCGCCAGCAGATCGCCATCACCGAGCGCCAGATCGCCCACAACGACGCGGTCGCCACCTTCTACCGCAGCAAGTTCACCAGCCGCGAGCTCTACCAGTGGATGCTCGGCCGGCTGACCGCGATCCACCACCAGACCTACCAGCTCGCGCTGAACCTCGCCCGCGCGGCCGAGCGCGCCTACCAGTTCGAGCGCGGCGTGCCCGAGCGCGACGCGACCTTCATCCGCGGCCAGTACTGGGACGCCCCGCGCCAGGGCCTGACCGCCGGCGCCGCGCTCGGCCTCGACCTCGCGCGCATGCAGGCGGCCTTCCTCGCCACCGACGCCCGCCGCTTCGAGATCGGCCGCCGGATCTCGCTGATCCAGCTCGACCCGCTGGCCTTCCTCCGGCTCAAGGCCGAGGGGAGCTGCGAGTTCGACCTCGACGAGGCGCTGTTCGACCGCGACTTCCCCGGCCACTTCGCCCGGCAGATCAAGACCGTCGCCGTCGAGCTGCTGGCGGGCGAGGGCGTCTACCCCAACGCCACCCTGACCCAGCTCGGCAGCCGCGTGGTGATGGAGCCCGACGCCCGCGCGGTCGCCTTCCTGCTCGAGCCGACCGAGGCCCCGCCGCCGACGATCCGCCACGACTGGCGGGCGCGCCAGCAGGCGGTCCTGTCGCGCCCCGACGACGGCGAGAAGAACAACGGCGTGTTCTCGCGCTTCGACACCGAGCGGTACCTGCCCTTCGAGGGCACCGGCGCCGTCTCGCGCTGGCGCCTCGAGCTCGGCGGCCGGGCCGGCGCCTACGACCCGCGCGACCTGCTCGATGTCGTGCTCGACCTCAAGTACACCGCGCGCCCCGGCGGCGAGGCGTTCGCCGCCGCCGTGCGCGGCCTCCTCAAGCCGACCGACGCCCTGCGCTGCTTCGACCTCGCGCGCGAGTTCGCCGACGCCTGGGGCGCCTTCCTCGCGGGCGACGACGACGTCCTGACGCTCACGCTCGACCGCTCGCACTTCCCCGACATGGCGAGCGGTCGGATCGGCTCGATCTTCACCCGCTACGTCGGCGACGCGCCGGGCGCCCACGCCTTCACCCTCGAGGGCGCGGAGCCGCTCCGCCTCGCCGACGGCAAGACCGTCGACACCGGCGGCGCCCTGACCATCCGCCAGGGCGGCACGACCCTGACCCTCCGCCTCCGCGGCGGCAAGGCCGCGCTGCGGAGCGCCTACCTGGTGATGAGCTACAAGGAAGGAGTGCGCTAATGAACCCCGGCAGCCCCCGAAAAGGCACACATCCGGTCCCCGTCTCCGCAAAGAAGCCGGCCGCCACCCAGCTCCCCACCCCCCAAAGTTCGGAAAAGTCGGACTCCGACAAGTTGGTCTTCGGACAGGAGCTGATAAAAGGTGCGTTCTCCGCCCACAACCGTCCCAAGAATGAAATCGTGGCGTTTTCTACGTTCCTCGCCTCGCCGGTGGGGCGCGCGGCGAGCATGTCCGCCTTTCACCACCAACCCGTCGTGAAGGTCGAAACTCGCATCGACGGTTCAGTGCGGATCATTGTGGAGACGAGAGATCAGACCTTCACCAACGATGCTTCCCAACGGGGTGTGGTCGCCCCAGAAGAGACCATCCAAAATCACACCAGCACCAACACCACCACCACCACCACCACCACCACCACCGAGAAGAAGCCTCATGTCGAACAGTTGAAGCAGAAGTTTGGTCAACCGACCCGCGTGATCATCGGGGACCGGCGCATCACAAGATCGCCCGAACAGAAATTCCTCTCTCTAGAGCCCACATCTGCCTCGACGGAGGCCAAGACCAAGCGCCGCGCGTCGGGTACCGCGCCGGGTACGTGGCAGCGCGGCGAGCCGGGTAAGAACCGCGCTGACGCTGCGACCAAGTTGACCGACATCTATCGCGTCCAGAACCCGTACGCGAAACCAACCGAAGGGCTCGACCCGAGCAAAGAGCTCAAACTTGAAAACATTACCGAGATCACCACGCTCAAGAGCGGCGCGGTCTTCGACGTCGCCGGCAAAGACGGCACCCACGTGATCATCAAGATCGAGGGAGTGCAGGGCCCCCAGAACGCCGCCCGCGAGCGGATCAACTACGCAGTCGCCCGGGCGGTCCTCCGGGGCGCAGCGGTCGCAGAGCCCCTGACCGATGACGAGCGTGAGCTGCTCCAAAGCCTCGATCAGGACGTTACGCCAGCGGAGCTGAGAAAGGTCAGGGAGCTCCAGCCGAGCGCCAAGAAGCTCCCGACACGCCTCGCAGGGATCGATGGAAGACTGCCCAATGCGAAGAATTTGGCGTTCCGTGTCCAGAAGCTGCAGGTCGGTAGGACCCTGGAAGACTGCGTCAACGACGGGAAACTCCCGCACGGCTTCCCGACCCCCGAGACGCTGCGTCAGTTGGGCCGAATGGCCGTCTTCGATCGCCTCATGAACAACGTCGACCGTTTCCGCCCCCACGAGGATAAGAAGAAGGGGGGCATCCTCCTCAACCTGGCCAACATCGACTTCGATTCGACGGAGACGACGCTGGTCCCGGTCGACAACTTCGCATCGGACGGCGGCCATCCGCCGACCGAATATGGATCGGGCCAAGTAAAGCCACAAAGCTCGTCGACCAGTCACCACGATATCCGGAACAAGGCGAGTCGGGAAGCATACGCCAAGGCCGCGCTCGAGGACATCTACAAACAGACGGGCATGAGGCCGACGGATGTGGAAAAAAAGGAGTACTGGGATCACTTCATCGCCGGCATGCAGGATGCCGTGGGCGAATTGGTCAAGCTGCGCGAGCAGTTCTCGAAGCCGGGCCCCATCAGCGGCGAGCCGGGCTCGGAGGAGGCCGAGGCGTCCAGGATGTACAAGGAGAACATGTTGAGGCGCATGTACGAGATCAAGGCCGAACATCTAAAATGACCCCGACCCCCACGATCCCCACGAACGCGCCCGTCGACTCGTCGCCCCCGCCCTCCGCCGACGAGCAGGGGTGACGCCCCGCCGCCGGTCAGGGCACGACGCAGCGCCACGCCGCGCCGTGCTCGTCGACCGCGAACAGCTCGACGTTCCCGCTCTCCGTCTCGATGGCCCGCAGCGCGACGAGGCGGCGGCGACCGAGCGGCTCCCGGGTGCCCTGGCCGGCGTCGCTCCAGATCTCGCGCCACCCGTCGCCGGCCCCGTCGATCGCGTAGGACTCGATCCCCCGGCCCGCGCGCGCCAGCGCGAAGGCATCGACGTACGTGAGGGGGGTCGCCGCCCACTCCTCCCAGCCGGCGCCGGGCTCGGTCTCGAGGGTCCAGCCGACGCCCTCCACGGCGCCGACCGCGACGAGGTGGAGGCGGCCGTCCTCGCCGAGGAAGGGGTGCATGCCGCGGAAGCCGCCGCCGAGCACGGACCAGTCGTCCCAGAGGCCTCGCGCCTCGCGCTGCACGGTCGTCGAGAGGCGGCCGTCGCAGTCGAGGCCGAACAGGTGCAGATGGTCCGCGCCGTTGCGGGCGAGCGCGAGGACGTTGAAGCCACCCGCGAGCTCGTAGGGCTCGTCCCAGCCGCCCTTGCGCTGCTGCTCGAGGATCTCCAGCCGGTCGTCCGTCGCGACCATGAGCACGAGGCCGCGCTTGCGGTAGACCGCGGCGATCCGGGCGGCGGGGGCCTCGTGGACGTCGGTCCATTCGGACCACGCGCCGTCGTCGTCGACGGCGCACAGGCGGATCCATCCGTCGCCCTCGAGCGTGAGGACGGCGACCCGGCCGCGGCCGTCGCTGACGACGGAGTACGCCTCGACGTCCTCTGCGAACACGTCCCAGGGGCCCCACTCGCCGTCGGGCTCGCTCTGGTAGCGCCGGATCAGCGCGCCGGCCTCGTCGCGCGCGAACGCCTCCAGGCACCCGCCGAGGCCGTGGATGATCTGCAGATCGCGGAGCGATCCGCCGAACTCCTGCCACTCCGGGCCTGACCGTTCGGGCATGTCCTTTCGGCGATGTTCTTGGGCGCGACGGGTCACAGCCCCCCCGCCACGCACAGGCGCGGGCTCCTCCCGAGTCGCCGCACGAGGGGACGAGGCCGGCTCCCTCGACGTCCGCGCGGGCTCCTCGCGCGTCACCCCGCGCGCAGGCTCCCTCGGCGCTCGCGCAGGCTCACCGCGCGTCGCGGTCCCCCCACGCGTCGGCTCGTCCGGCGCTCGCGCAGGCTCACCGCGCGTCGGCTCGTCCGGCGCTCGCGCAGGCTCACCGCGCGTCGGCTCGTTCGGCACCCGCGCAGGCTCACCGCGCGTCGCGGTCCCCCCGCGCGTCGGCTCGTCCGGCGCCCGCGCAGGCTCACCGCGCGTCTCGTTCCCCCCGCGCGTCGGCTCGTCCGGCGCCTGCGCAGGCTCACCGCGCGTCGCGGTCCCCCCGCGCGTCGGCTCGTCCGGCGCCCGCACAGGCTCACCGCGCGTCGCGGTCGCGCCGTGTCCGGGCGTGCGAGAGGCCGACGGCGCCTCGTCGGCGGCCGCAGCCGCGGTCCCCCCGCGCGATTCGACCTGCGACGTCGGCGGATCGGCCGCGGTCTGAGGCGTCGCCGCCGCGGGCGACTCGCGGACCGGGCCCGGCGCGGCGACAGCGACCGGTGGAGACGCGGGCTCGGGCGTCTGATCACTCCTGGCCTCCAGGACCTGTCCCATGGAGCTCTCCCGCTCCCACAGCCGCAGGCTCGTCGGCGTCGCGTAGAGCGCGGGGACGGCGGTGCCGGGCAGCCGCTCGGAGATCACGACCCGGCGGGCGCGGTTGGCCGCGCGGTCGATCTCGCCGCTGGTCCACAGCTCCTCGTAGAAGGCGCGGGTGAACGCGGCGCCGGTCGGCATCGGCATGCGGTCCTGCATCGCCAGCACCGCGGGGACGCCGGCGGCGAGCAGCGCCGGCGCGAAGCCGAAGCGCGGGTCGGTCGGGCTGCGCGTCGCTGTGTTGCAGCTCATCAGCAGGACGAGGCGCAGCGAGCGGTGCAGGCAGTCGATCGCCCTGGCGAACCGGGCCGCGTCGACGCGCTCGATCCCGCCGTCGGGCTTGTCGAGGAACACGACGCTGCCGGTGCGGTCGGAGCTGACGGCCCCGTGAGCGACGAGGTGCAGCACGTGGTAGCCGCGCTCGAGCTCGGCGACCAGGGCGGGCAGGGTGCACGGGCCAGAGAGCGTGGTGTGCTGCACGAGGCCGGCGGGGGCGCGCTCCAGGGCGCCCGCGACGGTAGCGACCTCGGCGGCGCGGTCGATCGGCGCGAGGCCGTAGTTCTCGAGGCCGGCCGGCGCGGCGACGGCGGTCAGCACCCGGAGCGGCGCGGGCGCCGGGCCGAGCGGCTCCCGCGGGCTGACGACGTAGCGCGAGAACGGGGTGTCGAGGTCGGCGGCGAGGGAGCGCACGGCGGCGGCTGGCGACGGGTCGTGCAGCGTCTCCCACGCGAGCGCGTGCAGCTCGGGGGCGTCATCGTCGATCCGCAGCCGGATCCGCCGTTGCGGATGCAGGGCGCCGGCCTGATCCCAGGCGCTGCGCAGCGCGACGTCGGCGACCAGCGCCTGAAACAGCCGGGCGCCCTCGTCGGCCTGGCCGGCCTCGCCGGCGGCGAGCACCTCCTGTCCCATGCTTCCGGTCGGGAATTCTCGCTCGCCGATCTTCAAATCGACGGTGTAGCGGCCGGATCCGTCGGACGAGATCCGGATATCGAGGTTCGGCAGGTCATCGCGTCGCATGGGCCCAGCCGGAAATTGTACGGGTCCGCGGTCTTCTGTACACAAGCGAGTGTGCGCAGGCCAGGCGGCGCGGCTCCGAGCCGCGCCTCGGGTTCGCGGCCCCGTAGCGGCGTCCTGCGGGCTGGCCCCCGCTGGTCCGCCGGCCATGGCAGCGACCGGCCACGCGCGAGTTCGGCAGCGACGTCGCCGACCCGACGAGCTGTCCCTCCCGGCCGCGCGCGACGCTACGCCCGGCCCATGCATCGAAACGCACGGCTCGCGCGGTTGGCCGGCCCACGAGGCTCGGGCATCATCGGCCCGTGCGTCGCGCCTCGCTCGTCTGCGGCTCGTTCGTCGTGAGTGGCTGTCTGCTCGCAAACCCGGCCTACGACAGCGCGGGCGGCACCGGCGGCGGCTTCGGCACGGGCTCCGGCGCCACCTCGCTGCCGGGCGCGCCGACGACCGGCGACGACCCGCCGAGCACCGACGCGCCCGCGCAGTGCCGCTCGGACGAGGCCTGCGACGACGGACTCTTCTGCAACGGCGCCGAGGTGTGCAGCCCCGACCGGGGGTGCGAGCCGGGACCGTCGCCGTGCGCGGTCGACGAGATCTGCCAGGAGGACAAGGACGTCTGCGCGACCGCCTGCGACAACGACCCGGACGCCGACGGCGACGGCTACCCGAGCGTCGCGTGCATGGGCGGCACCGATTGCGATGACCAGGACCCCACGATCCACCCCGGCGCGACCGAGGTCTGCGCCCCGGACATGATCGACGAGGACTGCGACCCGCTGACCTTCGGCTCGCTCGACGCCGACGCCGACGGCAAGGTGTCGAGCGCCTGCTGCAACGTCGACGGCGACGGCGTCGCGCGCTGCGGCGACGACTGCGACGACCAGCAGCCCGGCTACGCGCTCGGCGACTGGGCCCACTGCGGCGCCTGCGGCAGCGCGTGCGGCGTCCAGCAGGCGTGCATCGTCGGCGCGTGCGGGGCGGCGCGGCGCGTCTTCATCACCAGCACGGAGTACAACGCCAACTTCGGCGGCCTCGCCAATGCGGACGCCGCCTGTCAGGAGCGCGCCGCCGCGGCCGCGCTCGGCGGCACCTTCAAGGCGTACATGGTCTCCTCGGGCGAGAAGATCGACCGCCTGATGCAGCCCGGGCCGTTCGTCCGCCTCGACGGCGTGATCCTCGCCGACGACTGGAACGCCTTCGCCAACTCGAAGGGCAGCATCAAGGCGCCCTTCCACGTCGCCGAGACGCGCGCGGCGATCGGAGACAACGTCTGGACCGGCTACGGCGAGGACTTCGACCTGACCTGCAACGACTGGACGACCGCCGAGGGCGGCTGCCTGTCGCCCGGCAAGCCGTGCGGCGTCGCGGGCGAGAGCCCGCAGACGGACACCCGCTGGAACGGCAACTCGCTCTATAATTGCAGCGACATGTACCGCCTCTACTGTGTCGAGCAGTGAGACCGCGGACCGGAAGCACCATCACCGCGCGATCTACGCCTCCATGAACGGATGGAGCGGCAGCGCGTCGGGCCCATCGTCATGGGCGCAGTCCATGCCGGCAGCGTGCGGTCGACCGGCGCGGAAGGCCGTGCATCGGCGCCGTGAATGGGCGCGATCTCCGGATCATTCACGCCATGAACACCCGACATTCATCGCCGCGCGTGGCGGTGATGCCCAGGGAGCGGCATGCTCGGGGCGAGAGGCATGACGATGAAGGCAGTCAGCTACGAACGATTCGGCGGCCCCGAGGTCCTCGAGCTGAGGGAGTTTCCCGTACCCACGCCGGGCAGGGGCCAGGTGCGGGTACGGGTGCGGGCGGCGTCCATCAACCCCGTCGACGGCAAGTTCCGGCGCGGCGAGCTGAAGTTCCTGTCCGGGACGAAGTTCCCCAAGCGGGTGGGCGGCGATCTCTCCGGCGTCGTCGACGCGGTGGGGCCCGAGGTCCACGGGCTGCACGTGGGCGACGAGGTGCTCGGCATGGTCGACGGCATGGCGGGCGGGGCCTATGCCGAGGCGGTGGTGACCCGAGCCGAGCTTCTCGTGGCCAAGCCGCCGGGGCTCTCGTTCGAAGAGGCGGCGTCGGTCCCGGTCGTGGCCCTGGCCGCGTACCTCGGGCTCGTGAAGGCGGGCCGCGTGGGCGACGGCACGCGGGTGCTCGTCAACGGGGCGGCCGGCGGCGTGGGGGCGTTCGCGGTCCAGATCGCCAAGCTCCTCGGGGCCCACGTCACCGCGACGGCGTCGGGGCAGGGCCTGGCGCTGGTGCAGACGCTGGGGGCCGACCACGTGCTCGACTACCGCGAGGTCGACGTGACCCGCAGGCCCGAGCGCTACGACGTGATCTTCGAGCTGTCCGGGCGCCTGCCGTTCGCCCGCGCCCGCGCCCTGCTCGCGCCCGGGGGGAGGTTCGTCGACCCCACGCCCACGCCCGCGAGCATCCTGGGCAGCCTGCTCGCCAACCCGTTTCGCTCGCGCAAGCACGTGATCCTGATGGGCAAGCCCTCGCACGAGGTGCTGCAGTGGATCGCCATCCGGCTCGGCGACGGCCGACTGCGCGCGGTGGTGACGCGGAGCTTTCCCCTGACACAGGTGCGTGAGGCGGTCCGCTTCGCCGAGCAGGGCGGCGTGCCGGGCAAGGTGGTGCTGCGGGTCGATTAGCCCGCACACGCGATCGCTGCCGGGCGACCGGCGCACCTGCCGTGGTATTGATCTCGTGAATGCTGCTCGACGTGGACCTCAACCTGCTGCGATCGCTCCACGCCCTGCTCGAGGCCGGCTCGGTCACGGGCGCGGCTCGCTCGCTGGGGATCACCCAGGCCGCGGCCAGCAACGCGCTGCGCCGGCTCCGTGAGCACTTCGGCGACGAGCTGCTGGTGCGCTCCGGCGCGAGCCTGTGCCCCACACCCCTGGCCGAGCGGCTGCGCCCGAAGGTGGCCGAGGCGATGGCGGCCGCCACGAAGGTGCTCGGCGAGCCGACGCCGTTCGTGCCAGCCGAGGCCACGGCCACGCTCTGCGTGGCGACCTCCGACCACGTCGAGACGCTGGTGCTCGAGCCGCTCGTCGCCCAGCTCGCCCGCCTCGCGCCGGGGGTCTCGCTGATGGTCGAGCCGTTCTCGCCGTCGTCGATCGCGCGCGCCCAGGCCGGCCAGGTCGACCTCGTGCTCGCCCCCCGCGCTCACATGCGCGAGGGCCTCCGCGTGACGCGGGTGCTCGAGGAGCCCTACGCCGTGATCGCGCGCCGGCAGAACCCCGCGCTCGAGGGGTCCCGCACGGCGATGTCGCTGCACTGCTTCACCGCGCTCGAGCACGTGGTGGTCGCGCCGAGCGGCGAGGGTCTGCGCACCACCGGGACCGATCGGGCGCTCGCGGCCCTCGGTCGGACCCGCACGGTGGCGCGGCTCGTGCCCAGCTTCTCGCAGGGGCTCTTGCTGGTCTCCACCAGCGATCGGCTCGCCATCGTCCCGCGCTCGTTCGCCATGCGCTTCGCCGGACGACTACGCCTGGCCGTGCTCGAGGCTCCGATCACGATCGAGCCCTGCCGGATCGACGCCGGCTGGTCCGAGCGACTCCACGACGACCCGCTGCACGCATGGTTTCGGCAGCAGGTCGTCGAGATCGCACGGCGCGAGCTCGAGCGCGCGCTCGCGTGATCCCCTCGCGCCCTCTGCTTCGAGGCGACCCACCGGGCGTACGCGTCGCCGCGGTCGGCCGCGACCCGCGAACGAATGTCGACACATGTCCCCGAGGCCAGACGCGAGGAGGCCGCTCAGCGCGGCGCCGGCCCGGCGTCGGCGGCCTGCTGCTCGGCGCGGAGCCGGCGCTCGAGCACGAAGGCGCCGAGCGGCAGGACCGCGGCGACGAACGCGCCGAAGCTCTTGGCCAGCGACCAGCGGCAGGCGCTCGCGGCCTCGAACAGGGCATAGAGGAACAGGACGAACAGGAGGCCGTGGGCCCAGCCGACGTAGCGGACGGCCTCCGGGATCCCGGCGAGGTACTTGAGCGGCATGGCGACGCCGAGCAGGACGACGTACGAGACGCCTTCGAGCAGGCTGACGAGGCGGAACCGGCCGAGTTCGGTCTTGAGCATCGCCGCCAGGGTAGCGCACCCGGGCGGCCGCCGCAGCCGCCGGGGGCGCCTGCGACGGCGCGGCGCGGCTCCCTTGCAGGCCCTGTCGACCACCCTCCCGTCGCACGGCGCGTCGCCCGGCGGGATGCAGGTGTCGAGGAACTGCCACGGCTCGGCAGTGCCCGCCGGGCAGGCGATCGTGATCGCGTCATCGCAGCCCATCTCGGACACGCAGGCGAGGAACATCGGCTCGCCGAAGCACATCTGCTGCTCGTGGATCTTCGCGCCCCCGATCGGCACGCAGCCGGGCGTGTGCATGCACTGCTGCGGCGCGTTGTCCAAGGCCGTCCGACGCGACCTATCCCGAAGGCCAGGTCCACGTCCGGGGGGCGGCGTCCCCGACCGGGCGGGACCGCGCGGTCGGGTCGCCCGCCCGCGGGCTTGGACCGCGGGCGCGCCCGGGCTACCCTCGCGGCCATGAGCGAGACGCTGCAGATCGAGGACCTCCAGGTCGGGACGGGGGCGACCGCCGAGCCGGGCAAGCACGTGTCGGTGCATTACACCGGGTGGCTCGCCGACGGCGGCGCCAAGTTCGACAGCTCGCACGACCGCGGCAAGCCGTTCACCTTCCTGCTCGGCGGCGGCGACGTCATCAAGGGCTGGGACCAGGGCGTCGTCGGCATGAAGGTCGGCGGCAAGCGCCGCCTGACGATCCCGCAGCACCTCGCGTACGGGCGCCGCGGCTTCGCCGACATCATCCCGCCGCGCGCGAGCCTGATCTTCGAGGTCGAGCTGCTGGCCGTCCGCTGACGGACCGGCGCTACTCCGCGACGCTCAGCACGAACTTGAGGTAGCGGCCCTCGGGGAAATGCAGCGGGGTCGGGTGATCGGGCGGCTCGCCGCGGACCTCGAGCAGGCGCAGCGGACGACGCGCGATCCGCGACGCCTCGCGCAATGTCTGCAAGAACATGTCCATCGAGATATGGCTCGAGCACGAGGCCGCCGCGAACAACCCGCCGGGGCGGACCCGCCGCAGGGCCTGCGCGTTGAGCCTGGTGTACGCCGCCTGCGCCGCGCGCACCGCCTTTTGATTGGGCGCGAACGACGGCGGGTCGACGACCACGAGGTCGAAGCGCTCGCCGGCCTGCTCGCGCGCGGCGAGGTCGTCGAACGCGTCGGCGGCGACGAACCCGTGCGCCGCCGGGTCGAGCCCGTTGCGCGCGAAGTTGTCGCGCGCGGCCTCGACGGCGGCGCGCGCGAGGTCGACGCTGACGACCCGGACCGCGCCGCCGAGCGCCGCGGCGACCGAGAAGCCGCCGGTGTACGAGAACAGGTTGAGGACCTCGCGCCCGCGGGCGACCTGGCGGACGAGCCGCCGGTTGTCGCGCTGGTCGAGGAACATGCCGGTCTTCTGCCCGCGGCGGACATCGACCGCGAGCTTCATCCCGTACTCGCGGATCTCGATCAGCGGCGGCGGCTCCTCGCCGGCGAGCACCCGCGGGCGCTGCGCCGGCGGGACGTCGGCGCCGCCCTTCTGCCCGCTGAGGCCCTTGAAGTAGATCGACCGCGGGCGGACGACGCCCTCGATCGCGGCGGTGAGGTCGGCGAGGTGCGGCAGCCAGGCCGGCGTGTCGAGCTTGAGCACCGCGTGGCCGGCGTACAGGTCGACGACGACGCCGGGCAGGCGGTCGCCCTCGCCGTGCAGCAGGCGAAAGCCGTCGGTCGTCGTCTGGTCGAGGGTCGCCTGGCGCAAGAGCCAGGCGGTCTCGAGGCGCTTCTTCCACAGCGCCGGCCCGGCCGGCTCGTCGCGCGCGGTCGTGAGCACGCGCAGCGCGATCGGCGAGTCGGCGTCGTACAGCGCGCTGCCGATCGGCCGCCGCCCCTGGCCGAGCAGCGTGACGAGCTCGCCGGTCCGCGCGCCGGTGATCGCGGGGACGGCGTCGACGTAGAGCCACGGGTGGCCGGCGGCGACGTGACGGGTGAGGCGGTCGGGGACGAGGACGGCGGGCACGCGCGCGCAGAGTAAGCGATCTCGCGCGCGCCGCAGAGGGCCGATCGACGGCGCCGCCGTGGGGTCGAGCACCACGGCCCTCCGCCCGGCGAGCCGGGCCCCGCAGGCCCGGCGCTCACCCGTCGAGGAACTCGCCCCGGATCAGCAGCGCCTCGGCGCCGGACAGCTCGAACATCTCGCCGGCGGCGAGCTCCCGCGCGTCGACGAGCTCGCCGCTCAGCAGATCGAACACGTCGAACCGGACCGGCCGGCGCGGCGCCATCGTCACGCCGCCGAGGATCCCGATCGGCAGCGCGACGAACGACCGGTCGCGGACCGCCGCATAGGCCCGCACGACGCCGCTCGTCGGCGCCGCGACGTCGACCCACATCGCGTCGGGGACCAGCTGGTCGCCGTCGCCGGCGTAGACGACGAACGGCGAGTCGGGCCAGTGGGCGTCCTTGGCGTCCCACCCGGCGAGGCCGGGCGGCAGCAGCGCGCGCAGGTGGACGAACGCGTCGACGGCGGGCATCTCCCACAGGTCCTGGTCGCCGCGGACGCCGGCGTCGGTGTGGAACACGTAGGCCGGCAGCCCGGCGACGTAGGTGACGATCGCGGCGGACACCAGGCGCAGCGGGTCGCTGTCCTCGGCGACCGAGCTGCCGGGGCCGATCGGCTCGTTGTTGGTCGCTGGCGGCACGCCAGCGCAGAACTGGTGCTCCCACGGCTGCCACACCGGCCGCCACGGGCCCTCGACCTGGCCGATGTCGCGGTCGAAGTGGATCGTCGCCAGGTCGCCGACGCCGCCGCCGTAGATCGCCTGGACGTCGGCGCACCCGAACACGGCCGGCGCCGAGGCGGCGACCAGGATCTCGCTCGCGCCCTGCATGTGCGCGGTCAGGTCGCGCAGCTGCGCGAGCCCGGCCTCGCCGTCGAAGCCGTTCTGCCAGGCCTCGTTGGCGAGCTCGAAGTGGATCACCTTGTGCGGGCGGGCCGCGGCGATCGCCACGAACGTGTCGACGAGCGCGTAGCGGTCGGCCTCGTCGGGGATGTTCTTCTGGCCGTCGCCGATCAGCGTCCATTCGACGCGCAGGCCGTATTGATCATGGGCGAGGTCGGTCAGCCCGGCGATCACCTCCTCGTAATCGTCCCAGCGCCAGTCGATCTCGCGGCCGTCCCAGTAGTCCTCCTGCGCATCATCGCCGACGACCCCGAGCGCGCGGATATAGTCGAAGCCGCGCTCGCTCAAATACTGCAAGTTGGCCTCGAGCCGCGGGCGGTCGTACTTGTACGCCCACGCGGCCCACATCATCGTCACGCCGAGCGCGTTGAACGGGCCGTCGTCGTCGGCCATCGCCCGGCCCTCGAGGCGCACGAGCCCGCCGGGCGTCGCCGGGTCGCACGTCACCTGGACCGTGCGCGCCGCGGCGTCGCCGAACCACCGCACGCCCTCGCGGACCATCTGCCAGTCGGTGACGTACGCGCCGGGCTGCGCCGGCGCCGTCAGCTCGAAGGTGAAGGTGTACGCCTCGCCGGGCGCGACACGGACGTCCGCGGGCAGCCACACGCGCGTGTCGGCGTGGAACGGGTCGGCGTCGCCGACCGCGCCGAGCTTGTAGCCGGCCTCGCGCGACCACGTCGCCGCGCCGCGGTTGCGGACCGCCACGGACGCGGTGAACCCGGCGCCGCAGGCGAGCGCGTCCGGCAGCGTGGCCTCGACGATCGTCGCGTCGTCCGCGATCGCGGCGTCGCTCGTGTCGCCGGCGGTCGGCTCGCCGGTCGTCCGCGGGCCGGTCCCGTCGTCGGCGAGGTCGCCGGGCGAGCCCGCGGCGCAGGCGGCGAGCAGGGGGAGGACGGGGAGGACGGGCGCGATCCGTGGCCTGTTCACTTTCGCGCGTATACCAGACCGGCCCGCGCGCGAAAAGGCGCCCGCGCGGCCGCCGGTATCACTGGAAGCTGCGCAGCACCTCGAGCATCTGCTTCGAGGTGTATGGCTTGGGCAAGACACCCTGCACGCCCGCGGCGACGGACGTGTCGAGCCGGTCGTCGAGCTGCCCCGAGGAGAAGATCACCGGCACGCACGGATCGATCGTGCGGAGCTTGGCGAGCGTCGTCGGGCCGTCGCTGCGGGGCATGCTGATGTCGAGGATCACGACATCGATCTCGCCGGCCCGCTCACGAAAGATCTCGAGCGCCTCGATCCCGTCGCCCGCGCACCAGACCCGGCGGCCGTGGTGCTCGAGCATGCGAGCGATGCAGCGGCGCAGCATCGCGTCGTCCTCGACGAGGAGGACGCACTGCGGGCGCGAGGACGTCGCGGCGGCGCTGACGTCGGGCTGAGTCGTCGTCTCCACGGCTCGAACAGGATGCCAGCCGAGGCCCCTGGACGACAAGCGATCGAATTGCGCCGCGCCGTGCGACTCGATCTACCGCACAGCGGAACTTCACCGGCGCCCGACGACTACACTGCGCACACTTCGTCCGTGTCGAACTCGGCCGAGTAATCGACCCCTGGGACGCAGAAGCCGCGGGTACGGGCGTACTCGTCCATGAAGCGCTGATAGAGAGAAACGTCGAACGGCGTTCCAGGAGGATCCGCGAAGAACCGCGCGGACAACCGCTCCTGGACGGCCGCGTCGAGCTCGTGGTCGTCGAGGCGGACCAGGCCCTCGGCGTCGACGACCGGCTCACCGCCGGCCGGCAGCTTCTCGCGGAACAGCCGCGACATCGACGTGAGCGGGTCCTCGAAGCGGTCGCCGAGGACGTCGAGCAGGAGCGCCATGTAGTACGGGACGCCGGGGATCCCGCCGGAGGCCTCGGTGACGACGGCGGGCCCCTCGACCGCGACCGCCCGCCCGCCGACGCGCGCGCGCAGGACCGTATCGAGCGCCCGGGTGTGGAACTCGAGGTCGGCCTTGGCGAGCCCGATCAGCCCGTTGCGGTAGACCGCGGCGTTGAGCGGGTTGCCGCGGTAGGAGATCGTCGCCAGCGTGAACCCCGGGGCGACGAGGTCGGCGCGCTGCAGCGCCTCGACCCACTGCTCGACGATCCGCCCGCCCATGACGAACTGAGTCGCGACCGCCTCCTCGGGGGTGCCGGGCGGCAGCTCGAGCTCGACGATCTTCGGCAGGTCCTCCGGGGTCTCGCCGCGGCCGCTGAACGTGCGGACCCGCGCCGGCTTGCCGAGCGGCTTGAGGGCGCTGCCGACCGGCTTGCCCGTCCGCGGGTCGGTCGCGCGCGGGGCCGCGAGCGCCCACACGAGCCCGTGCAGCCGGCCGCCGAAGCGCGCGCGCACCTCCTCGACCACCGCCGCGAGCGCCGCCGGGTCGAAGGCGTCGCCGAGGACCGTCCGTGCCGTCAGGCCGAGGCCGCCGAGGCGCCGCTCGATCGCCAGCGTCCGGTGGAACCCCGGCGAGCCGATCTTGCGCAGCTTGTTCGAGCTCTCGGGCTGCGGCGCCGGGTCGAACGAGAAGTTGAGCGTATGGGCTCCGAGACATGTCCCGAGGACCACCCGCGCCGCGCTGCCGAAGCCGCCCGAGCCGCCGACGATCAGCCAGTTGCCGCCGGCCCCGGGGGTCGGCGGGCCGCCGGCCGCCGCGAGGGCGCGGTCGACCAGCGCGTCGGTCGACCGCTGGACGCCGACCGGGTGGAAGTTGCCCGGGTGGATCACGTGGCCGAGCGAGGGCACGAAGCGGAACTGGAACTTCGGGACAGCGAGGCGCATGGCGGCGCGACCTTGTACCACACCGGCGCGCGCAGCGTCACGCGGCCCGCGGCCCTGCGCCGGATGTCCGTTCGGACAGGTGAAACGGGCTGCGCACCGGGCCCGGCGCCCCGGCGCGGTCGCCCCGGCGCCGCGCCGTCCGCGCGGAGGCGGCCTCGCCAGCGACGCTCTCCCGCTCGCCGCAATCGTCGTCGCCCGCTAGCGAATGTGCATACCCGAGGGCCAGTGGCGGCGAGCTCGACGATGCAGCTGCAATTACGGCGTTGCCCGCGCAGATCGGCCCGCCTCGCGCTCCGCCGCGGCCCGACAATCGCCGGTTCGCCGGCGTTTCCCGCCTGCCTCGCGGTCTGCTCGTGCGTTCGCGCGGCGTCCGCCGCGGCCTTGCACAGTTTCGCGCGGGTTCTATGGACTGGGCCCGGAGACGTCATGCGCGACCACAACGAGACCGACGAAGTCACCCCGCACCGCGAGCACCCGAACCCCTCGCCGTGGGGTGACGCCATTGACGACGACGACGAGGGCCAGCCCTGCGACGCTCCGCCCGCCGCCTGGCCGTCGGCCGCCTGACCGCGCGGCCGCGCGGCCGCGCGGTCGCCCCAACGCCCACGACCCTCACCACGGAGTTCCCCTCATGAAGTTCCTGTCCCCGCGTATCCACGGCGTCCTCGACTACCTGCTCGGGGCGCTCTTCCTCGTCGCCCCGTTCTGGCTCGGCTTCACCAGCCAGCTCGCCCAGGTGCTCTGCTTCGTGTTCGGCGGCGCGCTGCTGCTGGTGTCGCTGCTGACCCGGTACCCGCTCGGGGTGCTGCGCATCGTCCCGTTCACCGTCCACGGCGGGATCGAGTTCATCGCCGCCCTGGCGCTGATCGCCAGCCCCTGGCTCGCCGGATTCGAGGGCGTCGTCCCCGCTCGCAACTTCTTCGTCGGCACCGGCGTCGCGCTGTTCGCCGTGTGGCTGACCACCGATTACAAGGCCGCCGAGCTGACCACGCCGAGCTCCTTGAACCGCGACGCGCACGCGCATCACCCCGCCGGCGCGCGCTAGTGCACCACGTTGCTTGCTTTCCCGCGCGACCGCGCCCATAGCCCGGTGCCCCAAGGAGAATCACCCATGTCGAGGATCCATCTCTTTCGTACCACCCACGTCGCGGCGCTCTCCCTGCTGCTCGCGCCCCTCGCCGCCTGCGAGAACCGCACCGGCACCGATCCCCAGCAGCAGGGCGGCGCGTACGACCCGAATCGCAGCAACACGGCGACGACCCCCCAGAGTGGTTCGCCGGGACAGGTCACCGCCGGCGGCTCCGCGTCGCAGCAGATGAACCGCGGCGACGACAACACCCGCCGCACCGGCGTCTCGCCCGATTCGCCGCCCCCCGGCGGCATGGGCGCCGGTGATCGAGGCAACACAGGCGCCAGTGCCGGTGCCGGCGCAGGCGGCGGCGCCGGCGGAATGGGTGGTGGTGCCGGCGGCGCAGGCGGTGATCGCACGGGTGCCGGCGCCGGAATGGGCGGAGGTCCCGGCGGCGCCGCCGGTGACCGCACGGGCGCCGGCGCCGGAATGGGCGGAGGTCCCGGCGGCGCAGGCGGTGACCGCACGGGCGCCGGCGCCGGAATGGGCGGAGGTCCCGGCGCAGGCGGCGGGATGGGTGGTCCCGGCGGCGATCGCACGGGCACCGGCGCCGGCGGTGCGGGTGGCGCCACGGGCACCGGCGATCGCACGGGCACCGGCATGGGCGGTGCCGGCGGCGGTGACACGGCCGGCACGGGCACCCGCACGGGCACCGGCGACACCACGCGCAAGACCGACGACCCCCGCAAGGACGACAAGACCGGCACGAAGACCGGCGGCACCGACAAGAAGGGCACGACGACGTCGACCGACACGACCCGGACGACCGTCGGCGACGCCGACCGCTGACCGGGACCGCACCGGACGGGGGCGCAGGCCCGGCCGATCGCGCGGCCTCTTGCCCCCGAATTCGACGCGGAGCGGCCCCTGGTGGGCCGTTTCGCGTCCATTTGCGCGCATGCGCGCGCCGCGGCGGCCGGGTGTGATTGACAACGGCTGCCCGCTCGGACGAATTGAGGGCCGTGCCCTCCCACACGACCCTGTCCGCGCGCCTTCGCCGCGCTCTCACCCGCCTCGTCCCCGCGGGACGTCTGGCCCGCATGTTCACCCTCGGCGCGGCGCTCACCGTGCCGCTGGCCGCCTGCACCAGCCTGACGCTGACCCGGCTCAACTCGGCGCAGCGCAAGCCGAACAACGTGTGGGTGTTCTTCACCGTCGAGCGCGGCGAGGAGCCGGTCGCCGGGCTCCAGGCCGAGGACTTCCAGATCTACGAGGACGGCGACCTCGTGTCGGTCTACGAGAGCAAGCAGGTGATCCAGAACCCCGAGGTCGCCGCGGTCATGTACACGATGCTGCTGCTCGACGTGTCCGGCTCGATCTCCGAGTCGGGCTCGGCCGACCAGCTCGTCGACGCCGCCCAGCTGTTCACCGACCGCGTCGGCAAGACCCAGAAGGTCGGCGTCTACGCGTTCGACGGCGAGAAGGAGATCAAGTCGGTCGTCCCGTTCACCGAGGCCCAGGGCGCGGTCGCCGGCGGACTCGAGGGCCTGCGCACCTACAAGCCGAAGGACCCGTCGACCAACCTCCACGGCGCCGTGATGGAGGGCCTCAAGGAGCTCAAGAAGCAGCTCGACAAGGAGAAGAAGCCGCTCAAGTTCGGCACCCTCGTCGTCTTCACCGACGGCACCGACCGCGCCGCCCGCTTCAGCCGCGAGGACATGAAGCAGGAGATGATGAAGGAGCAGTACAGCGACTACGAGATGTACGCGATCGGCGTCGGCGCCGAGATCCAGAAGGCCAAGCTCGGCGACATCGGCCGCGACGGCACCGAGCTCGCCACCGAGTCCGCCGACGTCAAGACCGCGTTCGAGCGCGTCGCCGACCGCATCGACCGCCACACCAAGCGCTTCTACCTGCTCTCGTACTGCACCCCCGCGCGCAAGGGCAAGCACACCGTCCGGATCGTCGCCAACAGCAAGGACCCCAAGGGCTCCGGCGACCTCGAGTGGGACTTCAACGCCGACGGCTTCGGCCCCCCGCCCGACTGCGACCCGAACACCCCGCCGGTGTTCCCGCTCAAGACCGGCGAGATGGTCGACACCGGCAAGATCGACGGCGGCGGCGGCGTCAAGGTCAAGGCGAGCGCCTCGGCCTCCGCCTCGGTCGGCAAGTGACCGCCGCGCGCGGCGCTCTCACTCCCCGAGCCGCCGCGCCAGCTGGTCCTCGTACAGCGACGCGGGCACCAGCGCCCCGACCTCGCCCGGCCCCTCGACCCAGTCCTCGGGCGCGGTCCCGGCCGCGTCGGGCGACCCGAGCCCCGTCTCGAGCTTGACCGTCGGCCCGACCCCGATCACGTAGCCGTGCCCGAATTGCCGCGAGCGCACGACCCCCTTCCCGCCCGCGTTCCACACCACCGATTCGGTCGCGCTGTGCCCCGCCCCGCTGCTGTACGCGCCGCGGTTGACCGCGCCCCACCCGTCGTCCAAAACGCTCTGGTCGATCAGGTTGGCGGTCGCCAGCGAGTGGTGGAACTCCGACAGCCCGACCAGCCCGAACTCGAGGTCCTTGATCGCGACCGCGACGCCCTCGCTGCTGTGAATCCGCAGCCACACGATCCCGGTCGCCCCGAACCCCCAATTCTGGATGAAGTTGTGCCGCCCGGCCCGGCCCACGCAGTCGCGGACCAGCACCTCGCCGCTCTGCGACACCTCGAACAAATAGCCGTTGCCGCCCTCGCCGCGGTGCTGCGGCAGCTCGAGCGTCGTGTCGGCGATCGTCACCCGCGCGCTGCGCTGGACCGTGATCCCGCCGGACTGCAGGTGGCGCCCCGCGCCGAGCCCCTCCTTCGGCGCCCCGGGCGACACGAACGACGCGACCCCGCGGACCCACGCGTCCTCGACCCCGATCATGCCGATCGCGTACACCTGGTCTTGCGACCAGGCGTCCTCCCAGCCGACCGCGTTGGCGACCCCGAGGTCCTCGACCGCGACCTCGCGCAGCCGCCCGGTCACCGCGCGCACGCTCGCCTGGTCGCGCACCAGCGCCGGGTAGCGCAGCGGCACGTCGAGCTCGAGCGTCCCCGCCCCCGCGTCGACCGCCGTCACCGTCCGCCAGAAGAACACCTGCCACTGGCCGTTGAAGACCTTCCAGGTGCCGTCCATCCCGTGCTCGGCGACGAACTCGGGCGAGATCTGCCAGCCGACCGCGACCGCGTCGCCCACCTTGAAGGCGCCCGCGTCGGCGACCGCGATCGTCCGCGCGCGCGACGGCGCGTCCGCGACCAGCGGCACGTCGGCGCCGAGCGCCGGCGCCCCGGCGAACGTCAGGTGTGACTTGAAGGACATGTCCGAAGAGTCCGTGAACCACAGCCGGCTCTGCTCGGCCCCCGCGCCGCGCAGGACGATCCGCGAGCCCTCGACGATCACCCGCCCGTCGACGCGGTACAGCCCCGCCGGGATCTCGACGATCGCCCCGCCCGCCTGCGCCGCCGCGTCGACCGCCGCCTGCAGCGCCGCCGTCGAGTCGCTCGCGCCGGTCGGGTCGGCCCCGTGGTCGGCGACGACGTCGATCGTCAGCGCCGGCAGGTCGGTGCCGGGCTCCGCCTCGCCGCGCCGGTAGCCCGCGTACGAGAAGTCGTGCAAAAACCGCCCGTCCGGGCCGGTGTGGTCCGGCGTCCAGTCCTCCGGGTACAGCTCGCTGCGCCACGTCGGCTCGGGCGCCTCCGTCGTCCCCCCGGTGAGCGCGTCGGTCGACGTCGCCGCGTCGGTCGACGTCGCCGCGTCGGTCGTCCCCGTGGTCGTCCCCGCCGTGCTGCCGCCCACCTCGCCCGTCGTCGGCCCGCCGGACGTCTCGCTCGGCTCCGCCGCCGTCGTCGCGCCCGGCTCCGTCGAACCCGCCTGCGTCGCGCTCGCGGACTCGCCCGGCGTGCAGGCCGCGAATGTCGACAGGAGGAAGGTGGAGAGGATCGCCGCGCGCGTCACGGAGCGAGCTTGCCCGAGTTCCCCGCGCGCGGGCGCGCGGGCGCGGACAAGCTCCCTCACGACGCCGCCGCGACCTCCGGCACCAGCCCGAATTCGCGGGCGACGTCGGCCCACGTCAGCACCGGCACCACCCCGGCGGGCACCCGCGTGCCCGCGCGCTGCGGGCCGAACAGGTAGCGGTGCTCCACGACCCCGGCGAGGTGCCCGAGCACGTCGACGCGGTCGTCGATGAAGTGGGTGATCCGGTTCTGCTTGCAGTGCAGCGCCTTGTCGCGGCGCTCGAGGCAAAACCGCAGGTTGGTCTCGTACACCCCGGTGCGGCCCCAGAAGTCGTGGGCCCGCAGCCAGCGGCGCGTCCGCGACTGGACCTTCGGCCCGCACTTGGACACCAGCCAGACCCGCCGCGCGAACGCCCGGGTCAGCGCCGCGATCGTCACGAACGCCCCCGGCATCTCCGGCGTCCGGACCGCGTCCTCGTCGGTCCCGGCGAAGAACGACGTGTCGCCGCCGCCCCCGTCCCCATTGATGATCACCCGCCCGATATCGATCCCGAGCCTCGATTCATGTGTATGTCGTATCGTCATGCCGGACACTGTGCAGCGCCCGGCGCTCCACGAGAACGACCGAGTTTGGATAGCCTATCCAAAATTTGGATAGCCCATCCCGGCCATCTCCGCCCCGCGCCCGGCCCGTCCGGATGTCGACCCGGCCGCCGCGGCCGAGGTTTCACGCGATCTTTATTCACTTTTCGCCGCCGGTCCGCGGATCTTTCTCCCCGTTCAGGCGTCACACTGTCGGTATGACGGCCCCTGCCAATCCGCCGCCGGTCGGCCCGCCGATCGTCGAAGTCGTCGCGCGCTTCCGCGGCCGCATCGTCGACGTCCAGCACGTCCGCTGGGCCGAGCCGCCGCTGGTCGCCCCGGCGGCCTGGCTGACCGTCGGCCTCGTCCTGTTCGGGCTCGGCGCCCTGCTCGCCCTGCACGGCCTCTCGCAGCTCGCCGCCGCCTCCGCCTGCGCCGAACCACCGTGCGAGGCCCCGGCGACCGGCGCCGGCCTCGGCTTCCTGCTCGCCGCCCTGTCGGTCGTCCCGCTGGCCCTCGCGTTCGTCCACTGGCGCGATCGCCCGCGCACCCGCTACGCGATCGGCGAGAGCCCCGCGGCCGACCTCACCGTCCCGCTCGCGGACGCGCGCGAGGACGTCCCGCTCGTGATCGCCCTCGCCGACAACGTCGTGCTCGGCCTGCCCGCCGGCGTCCGCGGCACGCTCGAGGGCCCCGGCGGCCTCGACCTCGGCGACGCCGTCGCCCGCGGCCGCGCCCGGGTCGCCCTGCAGGACGGCGCCCGCGCCCGGCTCGAGCTCGGCGAGCTCACCTTCGACGTCGCCCGCGTGCCGGCCGAGCCGCGCGAGCGCGCCCGCTGGCAGATCGACCGCCTCGCGCTCACCGCCCACGCCGCGACCGCGGCGCTGCTCGGCGGGTGGTTCCTGTCCTTGGAGCCAGGTCCGCCGGTCGACCTCGAGGTCGAGCGCGCCGAGCAGCTCGCGCGGGTCACCCGCTACCTGACCGCGATCCCGTCCTCGCCCGCGCCGCCGCCCGAGGTCGCGCCGCTGCGCGTGTCGCCGCAGGCCCGCGGCGCGAGCAAGACCGCCGCCCCGCCGCCCCCGCCGCCGGACGAGCCCGACCCGCTGACCGTCGCCGTCGACACCGCGACCGGCCTCGCCTCGCCGTCCGCCCCCGCCGCGTTCGCCCGCAAGAAGCACCGCGGCAACGCCCGCGTCGACAGCGAGTACGACTACGACCGCGTCGCCGGCGTCCTCAACGACGACGGCTTCGGCGAGTCGGTCGACGACATGACCGTGGCGATGCGGATCGGCCAGCGCGGCTACCGGATCACCGAGGAGGACAACCGGTGGTGGGCCGCGGAGACCGGCGGCCCGCCGCGGATGGCGAAGCACTTCGGCGGCCTCGAGCTCGCCGAGACCGAGCGCGGCGGCGGCGTCCACCCGGACAAGCCGAAGGCCCCGAGCAAGCCGCCGAACATGATCACCCTCGCCGCGACCGCGAGCAAGCTGCCGCCGCCGACCGCCGACGAGATGAAGAAGATCCGCCGGATCGTCACCCTGCAGATCAACCCGCCGACGACGACCCAGGACAGCGGCCTCGACCAGGGCGCCCTGCACGCCTACGCGCGCAAGCAGGCCCCGCAGCTGCGCACCTGCTACGAGACCCACCTCGACCAGGACGCGAGCCTCGACGGCGTCATGCAGGTCACCGTCCGCTTCGAGGCCGACGGCAGCCTCAACTACGCGCGGATCGACTGGACCACCCTCAACATCGGCAAGGCGGGCGACTGCGTGCTCCAGCAGCTCCGCCGCTGGAAGTTCAAGCCCCAGCTCCCGCGCTCGAGCGTCGCCGTGTTCCGCCTCGACTTCTCCGTCCGCAACCACTAACGCCGGGCGATCATCCCCTCGGCGACGAAGAACTCGTACCACGCGCGGACGGCCGCCGGCAGGTCGCCGGGCACGAACCCGAGCTCGGTCCGCGCCTTGGTCGTGTCGGCCCGCCGCTGCATCGTCAGCACGAACACCGCGCCCGGCGTCAGGTGCTGCGGCACGCTCGGCATCAGCTTCGCCATCGGCCTCGAGATCGCCCCGGCGATCCCCGCCATCAGCCTCGGCGGCAGGTTGATCGGCCGCCGGCGGACGCCCGACACCTCGGCGAACAGCGACAGCATCTCGTCCATCGTCACGTAGCGGGTGCTCAGCGTGTAGCGCTGGCCGGTCCGCCCGCGCTCCATCGCCAGCACGTGCCCGCGCGCCAGGTCGTCGGTCGTCACCGCCTCGTAGCCGCCGGGGATGATCGCCCGCAGCTTGCCGCGCGTGAAATCGATCATCGCCTTGCCCGTCCGCGACGGCAAGAAGTCGTTCGGCCCGCACACCCCGGTCGACACAGCGATCACCGCGTCGAGCCCCTCGGCGACCCACTTCAGCGTCTCGTGCTCGGCGAGCACCTTGGTCCGCGAGTACGGCATCCACTCGACGAACGGGTAGAACGGCATGTCCTCGGTGCACGGCCGCGTCGGGTCGTCGGGGTCGAAGCCGACCGCCGAGAACGAGCTCGTGTGGACCACCCTGGCGACCCCGGCCCGCAGCGCGGCGCGCATCACGTTGCGGGTCCCGAGCACGTTGATCTTCCACAGCTCGCGCATCTGCGGCTCGGTCGGGCTGATCACCGAGACCTTCGCCGCCGTGTGGTACACGCGGACGCAGCCCTTCACCGCGCGCGCGACGACCTCCTCGTCGAGCAGGTCGCCCTCGATCCGCTCCACCGGCAGACCGTCCACGCCCCGGTTGTCGTGCCGCGGGTGGACGAGCACGCGCACATCGTCGCCCGCGGCCAGCAGATGTCGGACAAGGTTCGCCCCGACGTGCCCGGCCGCGCCGGTCACAAGGGTCTTTCCACGGGGAATCGCCAGCGGAACAGGGTTCGAGGGGCTCGTCATGCGCGGCGCAAAAGAAGCACGCCGCCTGTGCGCTGTAAAGCGCCGCCCGTGTGACCGCCGCCGCGCGCGTCCGCGTGACCGTCTGCGGCGCTGCCAAGCGCGCGCGGACAGGCTATCCTGGCCGACGCGGATGGCCCGTAGTTCGCCCACCGTGTCGCGGCGGATCCTCTCCTTGCTCGAGCGCGGGCTCCCGCCTGCCCTGCTCGAGGACAGCGAGACGCGCCGGCGCGCCCTGCTGATCGCCGGCACCGTGTGGACCGTCGCCATCGCCTGCACCGCCTCGTTCCCGGTGCTCGTCATGGTCACGCAGGGCGCCGACCGGCTCGTCTCGTTGACCGCCAACGCGGCGACGATCGTGCTCGCGTTCGCCGGGATCGCGCTGCTGCGCCGCACCGGCACCCCGTGGGCCGCCGGCCACTGGGTCGCCGCGCTGATCTTCCTCGGCGCCGCGACCGGCGTGCTGCTCAACGGCGGCTTCGCCTCGCCGTACTGGATCCTGCTCGCCGTCGTCCCGTTCATGGCCTCGCAGATGGCCGGCCGCGCCGCCGGCCTGGTGTGGACCGGCGTCGGCCTCGGCTTCATCGCTCTGCTGCTGGCGCTCGACTACCTCGGCATCGTCCTGCCGCAGCTCCACGACGTCCGCGCCAACGCGGCGACCGCCGCGATCTACGGCGCCACGTCCTTGATCGCGGTCCACTTGCTCAGCCAACTCGCCGACCTCGCCAAGGACGACGCGATCGCCCGCGCCGAGCAGTTCAGCAGCCGGCTCGAGCGCGCCGACCGGGAGGTCGGCGAGGCGCGGCTGCTCGCCGAGCAGGCCGTCGCCGCCAGCGCCGCCAAGTCCGCGTTCATGGCGACGATGAGCCACGAGCTGCGGACCCCGCTCAACGCCGTGATCGGCTACGCCGAGCTGCTCGCCGAGGACGCCGAGGCTCACGGCCTGCCGGCGATGCGCAACGACCTCGTCAAGATCGTCGGCGCCAGCCAGCATCTGCTCGCGCTGATCGAGGACATCCTCGACCTCTCGCGCGTCGAGGCCGAGCGGCTCGACCTCCGCAACGAGCGCTTCGCCGCCGAGGACCTCGTCTACGAGGTCACCGGCACGCTCGAGCCGCTCGCGCGCAAGCGCAGGAACTTGCTCGAGGTCGTCTTCTCCGGCCCGACGATCGTCGCCGACCTCGACCGCGCGCGCGTCCGCCAGGTCCTGATCAACCTCGTCGGCAACGCGATCAAGTTCACCTCGAACGGCCGCGTCGCCGTCCACGTCCGCAGCGAGCAGGCCGGCGGACGCCGCTGGCTGGTGCTCGTCGTCGAGGACACCGGCATCGGCATCTCCGAGGCCGACCAGAAGCGGATCTTCGAGCCGTTCACCCAGGTCGACAGCTCGCCGCGCCGCCGCTACGAGGGCTCCGGCCTCGGCCTGTCGCTGTGCAAGCGGCTGATCGAGATGATGGGCGGCACGATCACCGTCCGCTCGCAGCTCGGCAGCGGCAGCGCCTTCACCGTGCGCCTGCCGACCGCGCCTCCAGCGCGAGCGGAACCGGACGCGCTGGACGTAGCGTGCTGACCCCCATCGCCGGCACCTCGTCGACCAGCAGCCGCCAGCGGAAGCGCCGGGCGATCGCCGCCAGCGCGACGACCAGCTCGAGCAGCGCGAAGTGCACGCCGATGCAGATCCGGTGGCCCGCGCCGAACGGCATGTACGCGTACTTGTGGCGCCCCTGCGCCGCCTCCGGCGCGAACCTGTCCGGGTCGAAGCGCTCCGGGTCCGGCCACAGGTCGGGCTGCCGGTGCAGCTCGTGCACCAGCCCCGAGACGACCGCGCCCGCCGGGATCGCGTAGCCGTCCATCACGTCGGCCGCGGCCGCCGTCCGCGGCAGCACCCACACCGCCGGGTACAGCCGCAGCGCCTCGTCGATCACCTGCCGCGTGTACACGAGCCGCGGGATGTCCGAAAGGTCAGGGATGTCCCCGGCGAGCGCGTCGGCCTCCGCGTGCAGCCGCGCCATCACGTCCGGCCGCCGGGCGGCCAGCGCCAGCGCCCACGTCAGCGTCACCGCCGTCGTCTCGTGCCCGGCGATGAACACCGTCATCACCTCGTCGCGCAGCTGCGCGTCGGTCATCCCGCGGCCCGACTCGTCGTCGCGCGCGGCGAGCAGCACGTCGAGCAGGTCGCGCGACCCGTCCGAGCCGGTCGCGCCGGCCCGGCGCTTGCCGATCACCTCGTAGATGAACGCGTCGACCTCGCGCTTGGCCCGGACGAACCGGCGGTTGTCGGCGGTCGGCAGCCACAGCGGCGGCGCGACCAGCCGCGACAGCCGGCGGCTCGCCAGGTCGAGCGCCACGCCGATCGCCCGCCCGAGCGGCCCCGCCTCGCCGATCTCCGGCACCCCGAACATCGTCCGGCCGATCACGTCCATCGCCAGCCGCATCGCCTCGAACAGCGCCTCGACCCGCGCCTGCCCCGACCACCGCCGCAGCATCTGCTCGACCGCCGCGCGCATGTCCGCCGCGTAGCGCTGCACCGCCCTCGGCGTGAACTCCGGCTGCATCATCCGCCGCTGGCGCTGCCACGCCTCGCCCTCGCTCGAGAACAGCCCGTCGCCGACCAGGAGCCGCAGCGGATCGATCTCGTGCAGCTTCTGGTACACCCCGCGCCGCTCGACCAGCACGTGCTGCAGGTGCTCCGGCCGCGCGAGCGCGACCACGCTGAACCGACCGAACTTGATCTCGAGCGGCGTCCCGTAGCGACGCACGAGCTCGGTCATGCCGACGTGGCTGGTCTTGCGGGCGACCTCGATCGCGCTGCCGACCAGCGGCAGCCCCGGCGCGACCGGCAGGCGCCGGGTCACGCGCGCGCGGCTCTCCTCGGGCGGTTGCATCGGCACGAGGTTCGCACGCCGCGGGGCCTCGTGGTACGGTCCGCGCATGCGACGGATCGGCGTAGGGATCCTCGGGCTCGGCAACGTCGGCGCAGGCACCGTCCGGCTGCTCACCCACAACCGCGCGGCGATCGAGGCCCGCCTCGGCGCCGAGCTCTCGGTCCGCCGGATCCTCGTCCGCGACGTCGCTCGCCGCCGCGCCACCGAGACCCCCGCCGACGCCCTGACCGCCGACATCGAGGCCGTCCTCGCCGACCCCGAGATCGGCGTCGTCGTCGAGCTGCTCGGCGGCGTCGAGCCGGCGCGCACATACATCCTCGCGGCGCTGCGCGCCGGCAAGCACGTCGTCACCGCCAACAAGGCCGTGCTCGCCGAGCGCGGCCCGGAGATCTTCGCCGAGGCCGCGCGCGTCGGCCGGGCCGTCGTGTTCGAGGGCTCGGTCGCCGGCGGGATCCCGCTGCTCCGCAGCCTGCGCGAGGGCCTCGCCAGCGACCGGATCACCGGCCTGTGCGGCATCGTCAACGGCACCTCCAATTACATCCTCGACGCGATGACCCGCACCGGCGCCTCGTTCGCCGCCGCGCTCGCCGAGGCCCAGGCCGCCGGCTACGCCGAGGCCGACCCGACGCTCGACGTCGGCGGCGGCGACGCGGCCCACAAGCTCGCGCTGCTCGCCCTCGTCGCCTTCGGCGTCCACGTCGACCCGCGCGAGATCCCGGCCGAGGGCATCGACGCCGTCTCCGCCTTCGACGTCCGCGCCGCCGCCGAGCTCGGCTACGTGATCAAGAGCCTGGCGATCGCCGAGCGCGGCGACGATGGCGTCCGCCTGCGCGTCCACCCGACCCTCGTCCCCCGCGGCCACGTCCTCGCCGGCGTCCACGCCGCCTACAACGCCGTGCTCGTCCAGTCCGACGCGCTCGGCCAGAGCCTCTACTACGGCCGCGGCGCCGGCATGATGCCGACCGCCGTCGCCGTCGTCAGCGACATCCTCGATGTCGCCCGGGACATGCTCGCCGGGACAGCCCGGATCGCCGCCCCGCCGGCCATCCCCGCCGAGCCGCGCCCGCTCGCCGACGTCGCCTGCGCCCACTACCTGTGCGTCCGCGCCCCGCACCTCCCCGGCGTGCTCGGCCGCGTCGCCACCTGCCTCGGCCGTCACGGCGTCAGCATCCGCCGCATGACCCAGGAGACCCCGCCCGACGACGCCCCGGCGGCGATGGTCATGCTGACCGAGCCGGTCGCCGAGGCGGCGATCGCCGCCGCCCTCGCCGAGCTCGCCGAGCCCCCCGAGCGGATCGGCCCGATCACCCGGATCCGCCTGCTCGAAGCGCCCTGACCTTCGGACCCTGTCCCTTCGGTCAGGTCCGGGCGGCCGCCGGCATCGGGCTCGAGCGCGCGCGCAGCGGCACGAACGACGTCCCGGTCTCCGACAGCACCGCGAGCGGCAGCGCCGGCCGCCCGGGCTCGATCAGCTTGTGCACCGCCTGCACGAGCTTCGCCACCTCGACCGGCCGCGGCAGCAGCGTGATCCCCCGCGCCAGCGCCCGCGCGGCCATCGTCGTCGTCGCCCGGTTGGTGACGATCGCGACCGACAGGTGCGGGTAGCGGCGGTGGATCGCCCGCGCCAGCGTGAACCCGCCGATCGGCAGGATGTCGAGGTCCGTGACGACCAGCGCGAACGACTCGGGCGCCTGCCCGAGCGCCTCCATCGCGGTCGCCGCGTCCTCCGCCGCGACCGCATGCATCCCGCCGGCGACGAACTCACAGACCATGTCGCTCCGCCGCGTCGCGTCGTCCTCGACGATCAGGATCGATGGTTTGGCCGACTGCGTGATCATACTCCCACGCTATCGAGGGACCCTGCCCCCCAAGAAGGTCCACAGGTGAGGCGCGCAGGCCCCAGCCTCGCGCGACCACAACCCCGGCCGCGCGGCCGCCGCCTTACAACGGCCTTACGACGCGTGGCGATCGAGGCTGTCCTGAAGGACACGATCGACCAGTCCGGCGCACACGTCCTCGACGTACTCGCGGCTGGCGAGCACCTTGAGCCACGCCTCGGGCACCGCGCGCAGCCCGTACATCGCCCCGGTCAGCGCCCCGGTCACGCACGCGGTCGTGTCGGTATCCTCGCCGAGGTTGATCGCCGCCAGCACCGCCGCGCGGTAGCTCGTCGTCCGCGCCGCGCACCACAGGCTCGCCTCGAGGCAGTGGACGACGTAGCCGCTCCCGCGCACCTGCTCGATCGGGCAGTCGACGATCGCGCCGCCGAGGATCCGCCCGAGCGCCTCGCGCTCGCTCGCGGGGACGAACGGGTCGACCTGCGCCGCCGCGTCGGCCATCGCCGCGGCGAGCGGCTGCCCGCCGAGCACCCCGCGCAGCAGCAGCGAGAAGTACGCGCAGCACACCTGCGAGCGCGCGTGCGCGTGCGTCAGCCCGCTGACCTCGACGCTGTAGCGGACGATCTCCTCCGGCGCCAGCCGGTGCACGAACAGCGACAGCGGCGCAATCCGCATCAGCGACCCGTTGCCGTTGTCCATCTCGCCGCGCCCGCCCCACTCGGTCGGCGGCGCGCCGTGGACGTAGCGCGCGATCGCCTGGCGGGTCGCGATCCCGACGTCGAACACCGCCCCGTGCGGCGTGTACGCCTTACCTTGGAGCCAGCTGGCGAACCGCGCCATCATGTCCGGCGGGTCGTACCCGCGCTGCGCCAGGCTGTCCGCGGTCGCCAGCATCAGCGAGCTGTCGTCCGACCACGTCCCGACCGGCTGGTCGTAGGTCCCGCGCCCGCGCGGCCCGTCGACCGGGTCGAGCCCCCGCTCCTCGCGGCTCGAGAACTCGACCGGCACCCCGAGCGCGTCGCCGACGATCGCCCCGAGCAGGCACCCCGTCATCCGCTCGCGCAGCCCGAGCCCCGCCGGCGCCGCCGCGGTCGCCAGCAGCGCCGCGTAGGCCGTGTGCACCGCCTCGTCGAAGCACACCAGATACACCCTCTCGATCGCCCCGTCGCCGGCCAGAAACGCCCGGATCTCGCGCAGCGCGATCGCGCACGCGTCGGCGATCGGGTAGCCGTAGACGCCGCACGAGATCGCCGGGAACGCGATCGTCCGCGCCCCGTGCGTCCGCGCCAGCTCGAGGCTCGTCCGGTAGCACGACGCCAGCAGCTCGGCCTCGCGGCGCCGCCCGCCGTGCCACACCGGCCCGACCGTGTGGATCACGTGCCGCGCCGGCAGCCGGTGCCCACCCGTGATCTTCGCCTGTCCCGTGGGACACCCGTGGAGCGCCCGGCACTCCTCGAGCAGCCCCGGCCCGGCCGCCCGGTGGATCGCCCCGTCGACCCCACCGCCGCCGAGCAGCGAGCGGTTGGCCGCGTTGACGATCGCGTCGACCGCCATCCGGGTGATGTCGCCGCGCACGAGCTCGATCCGCCGATCTGCCATGCAGACATCCTAGCCGCCCATTCGCCGCGCTCGCCAGCCCCCTTGCGCTTTTTTCGACCCTCGGTCAAATTTTCGCGGCCGTGCTGCACGCCCTCGCCGACGATCTGTGGACTGCGACCCAGCCGCTCAGCATCCTCGGCCTTCAGATCGGCGCGCGCATGACGGTCGTGCGCCTCGCCTCGGGCGGCCTGTTCGTCCACGCTCCGATCAAGCTCTCGCCCGAGCTGCGCGCCGCGCTCGACGCGATCGGCCCGGTCGAGGTCGTGCTCGCCCCGAACTCGATGCACCACCTGTACCTCGGCCCGTGCCTCGCCGCCTACCCGCGGGCCACCGGCTACGCCGCCGCCGGCGCGGCCGCCAAGCACCCCGAGCTGCGGCTCACCGCGATCCCCGAGCGCCCCGACCCGCGCTGGGCCGCCGACCTCGATCATCTGCACATCGCCGGCGCCCCGCAGCTCGGCGAGGTCGCCTTCCTGCACAAGAAGTCGCGCACCCTGATCCTCACCGACTGGGCCTTCTACTTCGAGCACAGCCCCAACTGGTTCACCGGCCTCTACCTGCGCCTCGCCGGCGCGCGCGGCAAGCCGGTCCAGACCCCCGTCCTGCGCGGCCTGATCAAGGACAAGGCCGCCGCGCGCGCCAGCACCGACGCCCTGCTCGCCTGGGACTTCGATCGCGTCGTCATGAGCCACCGCGACGTCCTGGAGCGCGGCGGCAAGCAGGCGCTGCGCGACGCCACTGCCTGGCTGAAGGGATAGGTCCGATGGGACAGCCGAGGCAGGCCGCGCCGATCGACCTCGAACCGACGCCCGAGGCGCGCCGGCTGGCCCGCAAGTCGCGGCGGCAGGACAACCGCCGCCAGCAGATCCTCCGCGCCGCCCGCGAGGTCCTGCTCGCCCACGGCCCCGACGCCTTCACGATGGAGCAGGTCGCGCGCGCCGCCGACGCCAGCAAGGCCGCGCTCTACTACTACTTCCAGGCCAAGGAGGAGGTCGTCGCCGCCCTCGCGATCGAGGCCCTGCGCCGCGAGGTCGAGGCCCTGAGCCACGCCGTGATCGCCGCCGAGCGCGGCGTCGACGGCCTCGTCGCGCTGATCCGCGCCCGCGTCGAGCACTACCTCGCCGACCCCGACGCCTTCCGGATCCTCTACACCTGGGCCCCGACCCTCGGCGGCTCGCAGCGCCTCGTCCTCGCCGAGATCCTCCCGCTGACCGCCGTCGTCAGCCAGACCCTCGAAGCCAAGCTGCAGCGCGACCGCAAGGCCGGCCTGCTCCACCCCGACGCCAACCCCGCCCGCCTGGCCCAGGTCGCCTGGCTCACGAGCCATGGCCTCCTGAGCTACGCGATGAGCCGCCCCGACGACGCCTCCTGGCGCCCCCTGTGCGACGAAGCCTGCGCCACCCTCACCCGCGGCGCCCGCCCGTAGCTCACTGCGCGAGCCACACGTCGCCCGACTCGACCCGCCGCGTCGGCCCGCCCGCCAGCGGCTCGACGCGCAGCGCCCCGTCGTCGTCGAACCCGAGCGCGCGCGCCTGCTCTCTCGCACCTGTCCCGGCGTTCAGCTCGACCGACACCACCTGCCCGCGCAGCGCGCAGTGCGGCTCGTAGCGCCCGCGGATCGCCGCGAACCCGCCGGCCAGGAACGCCTCGACCGCCGCCTCGATCGCCGGCAGCACATGGCCCAGCACCTCCGCTCGCGGCGGCGCGGTCGGCAGCGCGCGCGCCAGGCTGGTCGCCGTCTCGGCGAGCGGGCCTGCGAACGTCCGCCGGCCGACGTTGATCCCGATCCCGGCGACGACCTCGGGCACCCCGTCGGTCCAGCGCGCCTCGCAGAGGATCCCCGCGAGCTTGCGCCCGTCGCACAGCACGTCGTTCGGCCACTTTAACAAAGCCCACGGCACCCAAGTCGCCAGGCCCTCGCGCAGTCCGGCGCCGACCGCGAGGCCGAGCGCGCCGATCTCCCGCGACGAACCTGGCCGAAGGACCAGGCTCATGTACAGGTCCTCGCCCGGCGGCGACGCCCACGCCCGCCCGAGCCGCCCGCGCCCGGCCGTCTGCGCGTCCGCCGTGACCAGCGCCCCGTGCGGCGCGCCCTCGCGGGCCCACGCCAGCGCGCGGTCGTTGGTCGACGCGAGCGCGGCCCAGTGCTCGTGCGGGCGCCCCAGCCAGCGTGTCTCGAAGGACAGGCTGGCGAGCTCGCTCACGCCCAGCTCCCGTCGCCGCGCTCGAACAGCAGCGAGATGTCGGCCGCCGGCGCGCTGTGCGTCAGCTTGCCGACGCTGATGATATCGATCCCGAGCCCCGCGACGTCGGCGACGCGGGCGAGGTCGACGCCGCCGCTGACCTCGAGGATCGCCCGGCCCGCGGTGATCGTCACCGCCTCGCGGACCGCCGCGTCGTCCATGTTGTCGAGCATGACGATCTCGGCCCCGGCGGCGAGCGCCTCGCGCAGCTCGTCGTGGCTGGTCACCTCGCACTCGATCTTCATCGTGTGCGGCGCGTGGGCCCGCGCGCGCGTGATCGCGGCCGTGATCCCGCCGGCCGCGCGGATGTGGTTCTCCTTGATCAACACCCCGGCGCCGAGGTCGTTGCGGTGGTTGTGCCCGCCGCCGCAGCGGACCGCGTAGCGGTCGAGCGCGCGCAGCCCGGGCATCGTCTTGCGCGTGTCCGTGATCCTGCACCGACCGGCGGCCGCGTCGACGTAGGCGCGCGTCAGCGTCGCCACCCCGGTCATCCGCTGCAGCAGGTTGAGGGCCGTCCGCTCCGCCGCGAGCAGCGCGCGCGCCGGTCCGTGGACCAGCGCGATCACCGTCCCGCGCTCGACCCGCTCGCCGTCGGTCGCGTGCGCGACGAACCCGACCTCCGGCTCGACCCGGCGGAATACCGCCTCGGCGACGCGCAGCCCGCACACGACCAGCGGCGCCTTCGCCACCAGCCGCGCCCGCGCCTGCGTCTCGCCCGCGACCGTCGATCGGCCGGTGACGTCGCCGCTCGCCAGGTCCTCGGCGAGCGCCGCCTCGATGATCGCCGCGTACGGTCCGAGCTCGCTCCACGCCTCGTGCATGGCCCGCAGGGTGCCACACGCTCAGGCCGCCCGCCACCGCTCGCGCGGCCACCCGCGGGCGCGCGCGAGCCGGCCGAGCCGCGGGTCGGGGTTGATCACCCGCGGCAGCCCGACGCGCTCGAGCATCGGCAGGTCGGAGTAGCTGTCGGTATAAAAGTAACTTTTGGCCAGGTCGACCCCGTGCGCCGCCGCGAACCGCTCCGCGTGCGCGACCTTGCCCGGCCCCGCGCACGCCGGCGCGACGTGCCGCCCGGTCAGCCGCCCGTCCTGCTCCTCGAGCCGGGTGCACAGCACGTGCTCGACCCCGAGGCGGCGGGCCAGCGGCTCGGCGGAGAAGCGGGTCCCCGAGGTCAGCAGCGCGACGACGTGCCCGTCGCGGCGGTGCCGGGCGACGCGCTCCTGTCCTTCGGGGCAGATCCACCGGACGATCTCCGCCTCGAACCACGCGGCGACCTCGGCCTCGACCGCCGGCACCGCGCGGCCGGCCCAGTCCTGCACCGCGCGCGCGGTCACGGCCTCGAGGTCGAGCAGCGCGAGCCGGTAGCGCGCCAGCCACAGCAGCGACCGCAGCGTCTGCCGCGCCGACATCTGGCCGGTGCGCCGCAGGTAGCGGACCCACAGGTAGCCGGAGTTGACGGCGAGCAGGGTGTGGTCGACGTCGAAGAACGCCGCGACCTCGGAGGCGGTCACGCGCGGAAGGTACTCGCCAGCAGCAGCTCCATCAACAGGTTGGCGGCCATGTGGAACAGGGCCGGCGCCCACAGGCTGCCGCTCTTGCGCCACAGCCACGCGAACACGAGCGCCGGGAAGAACGTCGCCAGGCGGGCCGCCTGGGCCAGGCTGAACAAATGTCCGAGCGCGAACAGGAGGCTCGAGATCACCGCCGCGAGCCCGATCTCGGCGCCGAAGATCTTCCGCTTCGGCGGGAACCGCTCCTCGAGCGCGCTCATCAGGTAGCCGCGGTGGAACACCTCCTCCGCGAGCGCCACCGCGAACAGCCCCTCGACGACCTGGACGACCACGCCGAGCCCGCCGTACGCCGTCCACGTCGCCGGCAGGTGCAGCGCGTCGGGGAAGAACGTCCCGTCGTGCCCGCGGCACAGCCGCGCGAGGAACTGCGCGAGCCCCCCCGCCCACGGGGTCATCTGCTCGACCCACAGCGCGGGCGCCAGCATTCGCAGGTCGCCGGCGCACACATGGTGATAGAACCACCAGAACCCGAGCACGAACGGCGGGAACACCACCAGGCACGCGCCGAGCGCCCACCGGGCGCCGCGCCCGCTCCACGGCGGGATCGGGCCGTCCGGGCCGACCTGGTAGCGCGCCTGGACCTCCGGTTCATGGCGCAAGAGCCAGCCGGGCAGGAAGTAGAACGCGGCCACCAGCGCCGCTCCGCGGACGACATCGAGGCCCGGCACGAGCCCGAGCAGCCCGTACGTCGCGTACAGGCCGCAGGTCGCCAGCACCGCGGTGCGGGCGCGCCGACTCGCGTCTGGCGTGGGCACGGCGCGCGAGCTTACCTCAAGCGGGCGGGCGCGAAGGCGGGCGACGGACGTCCGCGCGCCCCGCGACGTCTGCCGTCAGCGCAGGCTCGCGGCCAGCTTGGCGACGCGGCGGCGCAGCGTCTCGAGGTTCTCGACCAGCATGTCGACGTGGTCGAGCACGCGGGTGTCGGTCGCGAGCGCGTGGACATCCTCACGCCTGACCCGCGGCGCCTCGAGCACGCGCAGGATCTCCAGCAGGTACGCCTCGACGTGGCCGAGCGCCATCCCCGTCTCGCGCAGGTCGTCGTCGATGAACAGCAGCAGGTTCTCGACGCCGCGGACGCCGCGGAGCGCCTCGCTCTCGGGGTAGTCGTGGGTCGCGCGGTCCATCAAGCGATCGCGCGCCCGCATGCGGGGGCCGCTGCGGCGGCGCTCGACGCCCGTACCGCTTGCCTCAGCAAGTTCCGGACCAGCAATTTCCGGACCAGCGAGAAACCGTGTCGAGGGGACGTGCGACTCGGGCATGCCGCCGTGCATGGCAGACCTGGGCCAGGGCAGCAAATTTGCGGCGATTTCGCCGAGGCGGCTTGCACGGGCCCCCGGGCGTGGGGATCCTTACGACGGCTCCGGCGGCCCCGGGGGTGGACTTGGCCTATCCTGTGCCACTCACAGGCGGCCGTCCTCGGGCCACGGTGCGCTTCTCGGGCCCCTCGCGATGATCCCGGATGAGAAACTGCAGGAGCTGCGGGACCGGATCGACATCGTCGATTTGATCGGTCGCTACGTCGGCCTGAGGCGCGCCGGCAAGAACTACAGCGCCTGCTGTCCCTTCCACCAGGAGAAGACCCCGAGCTTCTTCGTCAACCCCGAGCGCCGCAGCTTCAAGTGCTTCGGCTGCGGGGTGTGGGGCGACGGCCTCGAGTTCGTGATGAAGCTCGAGGGCAAGAGCTTCCTCGAGGCCGCGCGCCACCTCGCCGGCCTGTACGGCGTCCAGCTGCCCGCCGGGCTGGTCGACCGCCAGTCGAGCGCGCAGCAGCAGGAGCGCGACCAGGCCTACGCGATCACGCGCGCCGCCGCCGAGCTCTACCGCGAGATCCTCGAGGGGCGCCCGGAGGGCAAGCTCGGTCGGCTGTACCAGCAGCACCGCGCGATAACACCGGCCCTCGCGGACATATTCCAGCTCGGCTACGCGCCCTCGCCGTCGGAGTCCGGCAGCTGGGACCGGCTGGCCCGCCACCTGCAGAGCAAGAACTTCGACCTCGCGCTCGCCGAGAAGCTCGGCCTGGTCGCCCGCAGCGAGCGCGGCTCGTACTACGACAAGTTCCGCGGGCGGCTGATGTTCCCGGTCCTCCAGCCCGGCGGCGCCCCGATCGCGTTCTCCGGCCGGATCCTGCCCGAGTACGCCAAGGACCCCGACGGCCGCGAGGTCCCGAAGTACATGAACAGCCCCGAGTCGCTGCTCTACACCAAGGGCAAGACGCTGTTCGGGCTGCACGTCGCCGGCCAGGCGATGCGCCGCGCCGGCCGGGCGATCCTCGTCGAGGGCAACGTCGACGTCGTCAGCATGCACCAGCGCGGCTGGCCCGAGACCGTCGCCCCGCTCGGCACCGCCCTGACCGCCCCGCAGGCGGCGCTGCTGCGCCGCTTCACCGACACCGTCGTCGTCTGCTTCGACGGCGACAACGCCGGCCGCAAGGCGGCCCGCGCGGCGATCCCGATCCTCCTCGACGAGGGCCTCGACGTCCGCGTCGTCGCGCTCGACGCCGGCGCCGACCCCGACTCGACCGACCCCAAGCGCCTCGCCGCCCTGCTCGAAGCGCCAGGTTCGGCGCTCGAGTGGTTCGTCGCGCAGATGGTCGCGGCGGGCGCCGCAGACTCGATCGAGTCGCAGGAGCGCGCGGTCGACGCGCTCGCCCCCCTGCTCGCCAAGGTCAAGAGCGACGCCGCCCGCGAGCGCTACATCGACCGCGCCGCAAAGTTGCTCCGGCTCCCGCCCGGGCGCATATCGTCGCGCCTGCAAGGAAGCCGTGCCGCGCCCAACCCGCCGCCCCGGGCCCCCGCCCCTCCATCTGCGCCTGCGCGGCCGTTGCCCGAGCTTCCGCGCAGCCAGGTTGCACTGCTTGCCCTGCTGGTGGACAACCCACACCTGGCCGAAATGGCCGAGCAGGCCGGAGTGCAGACCTTCGTGACAGACCCGAGGCTCGCGCCGATCGCCCGTGAAGTGGTGCAGCGCGCGCTCGTCGGCGAGAACCCGACCGAGGGCGAGCTGCTCGAGCTCGTCCAGCCCGAGGCGGCCCGGCGCCAGGTCCACGACCAGGTGTTCGCCGGCACCTACCGCGACACCCAGGAGGACCCGCTCGGCCTGCTCGCCTCCTGCCTGTGGGACTGCCAGCGCGACCGCCTCAAGGGCGAGCGCCGGCGCCTCGACGTCCAGGTCGCCGAGGCCAGGTCCCGCGGCGACCTCGACCTCGCGCGCGAGCTGATGCTCCGCAAGGTCGACCTCAACCGCCACCTCGCCGCGCTCGAGCAGAGCCCCCCGACTTTCTCCTCCGCCGCCGCCCCGCGGCCCTAGACGCAGTCACTCCGAGGCCAGAGCACCCCTATGACCCCTAGCAAGACGCGCACCGTGGACCGCGAGAAGCTCAAGAAGCAGCTGATCGCCTTCGGCAAGAAGAAGGGCCACGTCACCTACGACGAGCTGCACGAGCTCCTCCCGCCCGACCTGATCGACCCCGAGGAGCTGAGCGAGTGGGAGCGGACGCTCCAGGACGAAGGCGTCCAGGTGATCCCGCGCGAGGACGCCGCCAAGGAGGCGAACAAGCCCAAGCTCGCGACGCGCAAGGTGATGCCCAAGCGCGACGAGGACCCGGAGGACGAGCCGTCGCGGACCAACGACCCCGTGCGCATGTACCTGCGCAAGATGGGCAGCGTCTCGCTGCTGACGCGCGAGGGCGAGGTCGAGATCGCCAAGCGCATCGAGCAGGGCGAGATGCGGGTCCTCGAGATCGCGCTCGCGTCGCCGGTCAGCGTCCCCTACATCCTCGAGATGTTCGACCGGATCAAGCGCGGCCAGATCCGCGTCAAGGACGTCCTCAACATCTCGAACCCGGCCGAGAACGGCCCCGGCGGCCTGCCGCTCGGCGCCGAGCCGCCGGCGATCAACCAGGAAGCGGCGATGGAGAACCTCGGCAAGCAGGTCGAGAAGATCCGCCGCCACCAGAAGGAGCTCGACCGGATCAAGGTGATCCTGCTCGCCGATCGCAAGCAGGGCCTGCCCGGCGAGGCGCCCGTCCAGCCGCCCCAGCCGCCCCAGCCGCCGCTCGACGACAAGACCCGCGAGGCCCACGTCAAGAGCGCCGACGAGCACAAGCGCCAGATCCTCGAGGCGATCCAGGACATGAAGCTCGGCCGCAAGCCGATCGACGGGATCGTCGGCGAGCTGACGCTGCTGGTCGAGCGGGTCGCCCGCGCCGAGAAGGACCTGATCCAGTGCGAGCGCCGCGCCGGCATGGACCTCAAGGAGCTGCGCAAGCTGTTCAAGGACGTCCGCCTCTCCGAGGAGGAGGAGTTCAAGCTCTGTCGCCGCCTCGGGCTCCACCCCTCGGAGCTGCACGAGATCGAGGCGCGGATGAAGCTCGCGATCAAGCGGATCCGCGCCGTCGAGCAGGAGACCAACATGCGCGCCCCGCAGCTGCGCGAGCTCCACGAGCAGCTGATGTCGGCCCGCAAGCAGGCCGAGAAGGCCAAGAGCGAGCTCGTCGAGGCCAACCTGCGCCTCGTCGTCTCGATCGCCAAGAAGTACACCAACCGCGGCCTGCAGTTCCTCGACCTGATCCAGGAGGGGAACATCGGCCTGATGAAGGCCGTCGACAAGTTCGAGTACAAGCGCGGCTACAAGTTCAGCACCTACGCGACGTGGTGGATCCGGCAGGCGATCACCCGCGCGATCGCCGATCAGGCGCGGACGATCCGGATCCCCGTCCACATGATCGAGACGATCAACAAGCTGATCCGCACCAGCCGCAGCCTCGTGCAGGAGCTCGGCCGCGAGCCGACCCCCGAGGAGATCGCCGAGAAGATGGAGCTCCCGCTCGACAAGGTCCGCAAGGTCCTCAAGATCGCCAAGGAGCCGATCTCGCTCGAGACCCCGATCGGCGAGGAGGAAGACTCGCACCTGGGCGATTTCATCGAGGACAAGAACATGATCTCGCCCACCGACGCGGTCATCAACATGAACCTCGCCGACCAGACGCGCCGCGTGCTCGCCACGCTGACCCCGCGCGAGGAGAAGGTCCTGCGCATGCGCTTCGGCATCGGCGAGAGCTCCGACCACACCCTCGAGGAGGTCGGCCAGGACTTCTCCGTCACCCGCGAACGCATCCGCCAGATCGAGGCCAAGGCCCTCCGCAAGCTGCGCCACCCGAGCCGCAGCAAGCGCCTCAAGGCCTTCGTCGAGAACTGACGTCCGCACGTTACCGCGCGAGGTTCGGGGGCAAGACGCGGGCGAGGTTCCGCGCGCGCAACCCCCGCCTGCGGCGCCCCGTCGCGCCGCCGGCGAGCCCCGGGCTGACCGCCGGACTCGACCTGCGCTATCTTCGAGGGCGAGGTGTCGTTCCTCGTCCTCGTCTGCCTGCTCTGCTACGGCACGCTGCGCACGGCCCTGTGGACCCGCGGCCAGTGGCGTTATCGCCGGCTGCGCGCCCATCTGCCGCGCCTCCCCGTCCCCGTCGAGGCGCCGCCGCACGTCGACGCCGCGCTCGGCGACCTGCTCGCCTGCAGCTACGGCGGCCGCGTGCGCCTGGTCGAGAGCGTCCGGTCGATCGCCACCGTCCTGATCGTCGACCCCGACGCCCCGCTCGGGGTCGTCCGCGACTTCCGCTACCGGCTCGCGCTCGCCGAGGCATGGAAGGCCACGGCCGCGTGGCTGCGCGCCTGGGAGGCGCTCGACGAGGCCCAGCGGCGCCGGATCGAGGAGCTCGGCTACACCCCGGGCCGGTTCGGCGAGCGTCGCGCGGCCCTGAGCGGGGTCGTGCGCCGCAGCGTCCGGGCGCCCGCGCTCGAGCCGTTCGCCGTCGACGACGTCGAGGCCGCCCAGCGCGTCGTCCTCGCGCTCGTCCAGGACCTCGAGGGCTTCGAGCGCGCCGTCGTCGCGGCCCCGTGCCAGGGCCCCTACCGGGCGTGACCCGCCGCTGCTGATAAGCTTGCCGGCGTGTTCGAAGCGCTCGCCGACCCGCAGATATGGATCAGCCTGCTGACGCTGTCAGCCCTCGAGATCGTGCTCGGGCTCGACAACATCATCTTCATCTCGATCCTCGTCGGGAAGCTGCCCGAGGACAGCCGCGACCGGGCGCGCCGGATCGGCCTGCTCGGCGCCTTCGGCATGCGGCTCGGCCTGCTCGCCGCGCTGAGCTTCATCATGGGCCTCAAGAGGTCGCTCTTTACGGTGCTCGGCCACGACATCACCGGCAAGGAGCTGGTCCTCCTGCTCGGCGGCCTGTTCCTGATCTACAAGGCGACCAAGGAGATCCACGACAAGATCGAGGGCGACGAGGAGGGCGAGGTCGAGGCGCGCGCCCGCCGCTCGGTCGCCGGCGTCGTCTTCCAGATCCTGCTGCTCGATCTTGTGTTCTCGATCGACTCGGTCATCACCGCGGTCGGCATGGCGCAGGAGCTGTGGGTCATGGTCGCGGCGAACGTCATCGCCCTGGCCGTCATGCTGCTGTCGAGCAAGTCGATCGCCGTGTTCGTCGACCGCCACCCGACGATCAAGGTGCTCGCGCTCAGCTTCCTGCTGACGATCGGCCTCCTGCTCGTCACCGAGTCGTTCGAGATCCACGTGCCCAAGGGCTACATCTACTTCGCGATGGCCTACTCGGTCGCCGTCGAGGCGCTCAACATCCGCATCGGCCGCGACAAGAAGGCGAAGCGCCACGCGCCCGCCGCCGCTCCGCAGGCCGCCAACCCGCTCTGAGCCGCGCGCCTCGGGGTCTCGCCGAGGCGCACGCGCGGCCCCGCGCGGCCACCCGCGCGCGCTAAGCTTGCAGCGCTGGAACGGCGTCAGACCCGGCCCCGGCCCCTTGAGGCCCGCGGCCGCATCGAGCAAGCTCAGCATTCGCAGCGGATGACGTTGTTCCACGCAGCGACCGCGGCGCTGATCGCCCTCGGCTCCGCGGTCCTCGCCCTCGCGGCGGGGCGGACCCGGGCGCTGCTGCGGATGCGGCGGCTGACCCCGCACGCCGGCTCGTGGCGGCTGCTGCTCGGCCTGATGCTGCTCTTCATCGCCGGCTACGTCGCCGCGATCGCGGCGATCCTCGCCGACGAGCTCGCCGCCGTCGTCGCCCTGTCCGGCACGCTCTTCCTCGGCGGCGCCGTCTTCGTGTTCCTCGCCGTCCGCACCAGCGTCCAGACGCTGCGGGCGCTGGTCGACTCGAGCATGTCGCAGCGCCAGGTCGGCGACGTGCTCGAGGCGCTCGGCGACGCGGTGCTGCTGATCGACGACCGCGGCGCGATCCGGATGGTCAACCGCAAGCTGTGCGAGCTGACCGGCCAGGCCGCGAGCGCGCTGCTCGGCCGCACCGTCGCCGAGGCCGTCGGCTTCGAGATCCCGCTCGGCTCGGTCACCACGACCGTCGACATGCCGTACCACGGCGAGCACGAGCTGCGCCGCCGCGACGGCTCGTCGCTCCCGGTCTCCGTCGCCGTCGTGCCCGCCGAGGCCCGCTCCGGCGTCGTCTGTGTCCTCAAGGACATCCGCGACGAGCGCCTGCGCCGGCGCCAGCTCGACGACGCCGTCCGGATCGCCGAGGAGGTCCTCCGCGCCCGCAACGAGTTCATGGCCCTGATCGCGCTCGAGCTCAAGGACCCGCTCGCCGCGCTCAGTCGCGCCTGCGCCGCGCTCGCCGGCGCGCCCCCGGGCACCGACACCGGCGCGCTCGTCAGAAAGATCGGCGCCGCCAGCGACTCGCTCGAGCGCGTCGTCCAGGGCCTCGTCGACATCGGCCGCATGGGCGGCTCCGCCGAGGGCGCCCGCGTGTTCTACCCGTCCGCCCTGCTGCGCGAGGTCTCCGAGGGCCTCGCCGCCGCCGCCGCGCGCACCGGCACCGACGTCCGCCACTACGTCGAGGCGGCCGTGCCCTCGACCTTCTACGGGCGCGAGGCCCAGATCCGCCAGGTCCTCGAGCTGCTCGGCCAGTACGCGGTCGGCCGCGCCCCCGGCGGCGAGGTCCGGCTCGCCGTCGAACCTGTCCCCGGGGACACCTCGTCGGCGCACCTCCTGTTCTCCGTCCGCGACACCGGCCCGTCGCTGTCCGACAGCCAGGCCGACCTCGACTTCGACCCGATGGCCAGCGGCCAGCGCGGCGAGGCGGCCCGGCTCGACCTGATGATCTGCCGCCTGCTCGTGCTCTCGCTCGGCGGGCGGATGTCGGCCGGGAACACCGCCGGCCACACCGCGACGATCTTCTTCACCGTGCTCGGCGGCCCCGCCCCGGGCTCGCAGCGCGTGACCCTGCCGAGCGGCCCCGACGACACCCAGCCGAACATGCTCGCCCAGTCGTGGCGCGGCAGCGCCCTCGACACCTCCGCCCGCCAGCTCGCCAAGCTCGCGCTCCCCGAGCCGGCCGGCGCCGGACCCGAGCCCGAGCGCCGCCGCGGCTCGGTCCTCGTCGTCGACGACAGCGCGACCAGCCGCGAGCTGCTGTCGCACCAGCTCAAGCAGGCCGGCCACGCCGTCGAGACCGCCGGCACCGCCAGCGAGGCGCTCGACCTCGTGTGGCAGCAGGAGTTCGACGTCATCTTGCTCGACGTCCTCCTGCCCGACAGCGACGGCATCGCCGTGCTCGACGAGCTGCGCAAGCAGGGCGTGCTCGAGCGCCTGAGCGTCCTGATGATCTCCGCGGTCGACGAGACGACCAGCGTCGCCGCCTGCATCGAGCGCGGCGCCGAGGACTTCCTGCCGAAGCCGGTCAGCCCGGCGATCCTGCGCGCGCGCCTCGGCGCCTGCCTCGAGAAGAAGTTCCTGCGCGACAAGTCGAAGCAGCAGCTCGGCCAGCTCGCCGCCGAGAGCCGCCGCGCCAACGGCCTCCTGCGCGTCCTCCTGCCCGACGCGATCGCCGACGAGCTGCAGTCGACCGGCCAGATCGCCCCGCGCCGCCACGACAACGTCGCCGTGATGTTCGCCGACCTCGTCGGCTTCACCGCCTACTGCGACCGCCACAGCCCCGAGGAGGTGCTCGTCAGCCTGCAGGAGCTGTTCACCGCCTTCGAGTCGCTCGCGCTCGAGCACGGCGTCCAGAAGATCAAGACGATCGGCGACTCGTTCATGGGCGCCGCCGGCCTGTTCAGCGGCGACGAGCACCCGACGATCCGCTGCGTCGCGCTCGGCCGGGCGATGCTGAAGGCGATCCAGGGCCACCCCGCCGGCTGGAACCTGCGGATCGGCGTCCACGTCGGCCCGGTCGTCGGCGGCGTCGTCGGCACCCGCCAGTACCTCTACGACATCTGGGGCGACACCGTGAACACCGCCCAGCGGATCGAGCACTCCGGCAGGATCGGCGCCGTCTGCGTGTCCGACGCGGCCCGCCGCCAGATCGAGCCCGAGTTCGTCACCGCGAGCCTCGGCCGCAGCGAGATCAAGGGCAAGGGCGAGCTCGAGATCTTCGAGGTCACGGAGGATCGCCGGTGAGCCGCGACCGCGCGGGCCTCGTCGCCTGGCTCGCGCTGCTGCTCGTCGTCCTCGCGTTCGCCGCCTACTGCGTCGACCTGATGCTCGTCGTCGGCCGCGAGCGCGCCGAGCTCGCCGTCCGCGTCGGCTGGCTGCGCAAGGCCCAGGACCTCTCGCAGCGGCCCGACGCCGGCGCCCAGGCCGCCCTGCGGATCGCCGTCGCCGGCCACCCCGGCGCCGGCCCGCTCGCCGAACACCTGGCCGGAAAGCCAGGCGAACTCGACCCGTTCGTCCGCGCCGTCCGCGGCGAGCTCTCCGACCTGTCGACCCGCCTCGGCGCCCGCTGGGACGCGCTGGGCGTCCTCGCCCTGTTCGCGCTCGCGTTCGCGACCCTGTCGCTCGTCCTGCTCGCCTTCCTGCGCGGCCGCGAGCGCGCCGCCGAGGCCGCGAAGGCGAGCCTCGCCGCGGCCAACGCGGAGCTCAAGCGGGCCAACCTGGCGGCGCGCGACGCCGCCGAGGCGAAGTCGCGGCTGGTCGCGTACGTCAGCCACGAGTTCCGCACGCCGATGCAGGCGATCATGGGCATGGCGAGCCTGCTCGAGGACGAGGCGCTGCCGGCGGAGCAGCGGCGGCGCCACATGACGACCCTGCGCTGCTCCTCGGAGGACCTGCTGCGGCTGGTCGACGGCATGCTCGACCTCGCGCGGCTCGAGCACGGCAAGACGACGATCCGGATCGACGAGTTCTCGCCGCGCGCGCTGCTCGAGCAGGTCGTCGGCCTGCTCGGGCCCGGCGCGACCGAGAAGGGCCTCGCGCTGCGCTGCGAGCTCGCGCCCGACCTGCCCCAGACCCTCTCCGGCGACCGCATGCGCCTGCGCCAGGTCGTGATCAACCTCGTCGGCAACGCGATCAAGTACACCGCGCGCGGGCGCGTCACCGTGCGCGCGCGCGCGCGGATCCACGACGGCCTGGCCCGCCTGCGCGTCGAGGTCGCCGACACCGGCCCCGGCATGTCGCAGGCGGTCCGCACGCGCCTGTTCCAGCCGTTCTCCCGCGTCCAGGCGCCCGAGGACCCGCGCGCCGAGGGCACCGGCCTCGGCCTGTCGATCAGCAAACAATTGATCGAGGCGCTCGGCGGCCGCATCGACGTCGACAGCATCTCCGGCGTCGGCTCGACCTTCTGGTTCGAGGTCGACCTGCCGGTCGTCGGGCCGACCGCGCCCGTCGAGTCCGCCCCCGCCGGCGCCGGCGCGGCGATCCTCGTCGCCGACGACGACCCCGCGGGGCGAGCCCTGCTGGTCGCCGCCCTGCGCCGCGCCGGCCACGACGTCGAGGCCGTCGGCGACGGCGAGGCCGCGGTCGCAGCCGCGCTCGCCCGCCCCTTCGCCGCCGCCGTGCTCGACGTCCAGCTCCCCGGCCTCGACGGCCCGTCCGCCGCGCGGAAGATCCGCGCCGCCCGCGGCGACATCGCCCTGATCGCCCTGACCGGCCACACCGAGCCCGAGGTCCGCGCCCGCTGCAAGGACGCCGGGATCGACGTCGTCCTGATCAAGCCGGTCGGCCTCGACACCCTGCGCGCGACGGTCGCCAAGGCCCTGTCCGAAAAGTCAGGCCCGCTCGACCTCTCGGTCCTCCGCGGCTACATCACCGCCGACGACCCCGGCTTCGTGCCCGGCCTGATCGACGTCTACCTCCGCGAGGCCGAACGCGACCTCGCCGCGATGCAGGCCGCGGTCGACCGCGGCGACGCCAGGACGACCGCCCAGCTCGCGCACCGCATGAAGGGCAGCTCCGCCGGCTTCGGCGCGCGCGCGCTCGCGGACAGCTGCCAGGCGCTCTACGCGGCCGCCCGCGCCGAGGCGCCGACACAGGCCGCGCTGGCGGACGTCGCGCAGCAGTACGCCCGCGTCCGGACCGCCCTCGTCGCCGAGAAGACCCGCCTGCAGTGGCGTTGACCACCTGTCCGAACAGCCAGGATCCGCCCGCGCTGTGACGGCGTCCACCGCCGGCCTACACGATCCGGCGTCAAGGATCGGGGCATGCATCTTCGTCCAAGTGTGGCCCTCCGGGGCGCGCTCGCGTGCCTCCTCGCCGCCGGCTGCGGCGGCGACCAGGCCGGGGCCCCGCCCGCCGCGACCGACGGCGGCGACGTCAGCGGGATCGTGACGCCGACCACCGGGGACGGCGGCGCGGCGGACACGCAGCCGCGGCTCGACCTCCCGGAGGCCGACACCGCGACCAGCGGCGGCGGCGTCGAGGCCCCCGGCTGCGAGAAGGTCGACCTGCTGTTCGTGATCGACAACTCGGGCTCGATGGCCGACGAGCAGGCCAACCTGATCGCCTCGTTCCCCGGCTTCATGGCCGCGATCAAGCAGACGCTGATCGCCAGCGACTACCACATCATGGCCGTGTCGACCGACGACGGCCGCGGCGTGCTCGACGGCGACTGCGACTTCGAGGAGTGCGTCTGCACGCCCTCGCCGACCTGCTGCGTCGAGACCTGCGACAGCATCTTCGCCGAGACCTGCAACGGCCTGAGCTGCGCGAGCCTGCCGATCGACGCCTGCGACCTCGCCTACGGCGCCGGCCGCACGGCCGACCAGCTCGGCGCCTCCTGCGAGCTCGCCGAGGGCCGCCGCTACATGCGCGCCGACCAGCCGAACATCGACCAGGCGTTCCAGTGCGTCGCCAGCGTCGGCATCGCCGGCAGCGGCGACGAGCGCCCGATCTACGCCGCGCTGTCCGCCCTCGCCCCCGAGCTCAACGCCGAGGGCGGCTGCAACGCCGGCTTCCTGCGCGACGACGCGATCCTCGTGCTCGTCCTGATCACCGACGAGGAGGACGACGGCACCTACGGCTCCCCCGGCGACCCGCCGAGCTGGTACGAGCAGGTCGTCGCCGCCAAGCACGGCAACCCGCGGTCGGTCGTCGTGCTCGGCCTCGTCGGCGACGGCAACCGGCCCGGCAGCCCGTGCCCCGTGATGTGGGACCTCGAGCAAGACGGCGCCGAGCCGTCGCCGCGGCTGCAGGAGTTCGTCGAGATGTTCGACGGCGGCATCGTCGGCAGCGTGTGCTCGCCCGACTACGCGCCGTTCCTCCTCGACGCGGTCGGCGTGATCGACCAGGCCTGCGACGTCTTCGAGCCGATCGGCTAGACATTCGCCTGTCCTTTCGGCCATCCTCCGTGGCGCCGGCCCGCGCGCGTCCGCCCGCGCGTTGCGACGGCCGTCACCGCCCGATCGTGCGATCGCCGGCCCGCGCCGCCGCGGCGATCGCCGATCATTGGCCCTCTCGCCGCCCCTCTCGCGCGTCGCGGCGATCCCCGGCGGTTGTGACGCCGCCCACCCGTCCGCGATCGATCCCGCCGCATTCGCATTAAAGACAACGATATGTCTCGCTCCACGCTGAAAGTCTTTGGTCCATGGCTCATGTGTCTCGCCGTCGCCTGCGTCGGCGACAAGGAAGGGGATGGCCTCGCGGCCTCGGCGGGCCCGGTCACGTCGGCGACCACCGGCGACGTCGAGGGCGACACCGACGGTGAGACGATGACGCCGGTGATGCCGACGTCCGGGGGCACCGGCGACGCGACCACGAGCCGCCCCGACCCCGACACGACCGGCGACCCGCCCCCCGACGGCACGACCGGCGAGCCCGAGGCCGCCGCCTGCGGCAAGGTCGACCTGCTGTTCGTGATCGACAGCTCGAGCACGATGGCCGCCGAACAGCAGGCGCTGATCGCCGCGTTCCCGGCGTTCCACGACGCGCTCTCGGCCAGCCTCGGCGCCGTCGACTGGCACATCATGGCCGTCTCCGCCGACGACGGTCAGACCCTCGGCCTCGACGCCAAGTGCAAGATGGGCGAGTGCACCTGCACCTCGACCCCGACCTGCTGCGCCAACGTCTGCCAGGGCGGCCTCGGCATGACCTGCAACACCTTCGCCTGCGCCGACCTGCCGTTCAGCGAGTGCACCTTCAAGTTCGGCACCGGCCGCGAGTTCGGCGCCGACGGCGGCCCCTGCGGCCTCTCCAGCGGCCAGCGCTACATCACCGCCGACCAGCCCGACGTCCCCGCCGCCTTCGCCTGCACCGCCGCCGGCGTCGGCGCCTACGACACCTTCGGCGACAAGCGCCCGATGCTCGCCGCCGTCGAGGCGACCAGCCTCGCCCAGAACACCGCCGGCAGCTGCAACTCCGGGTTCCTCCGCGACGACGCGCTGCTCGTCGTCGTCGTCGTCAGCGACAAGGACGACGACAACCAGCAGGGCGCGACCGGCTCGCCCGGCTCGCCGCAGGAGTGGCACGACGCGCTGCTGACCGCCAAGGGCGGCAACACCGGCGGGCTCGTCGTGCTCGGCCTCCTCGGCGACGGCAACCTCGAGGGCGGCACCTGCACGCTCACCGGCCTGCCGAACCCCGACGGCCTCGGCGCAGCGCCCGCCCCGCGCCTCCAGGAGTTCGTCGGCCTGTTCGCCAACGGCGCCGTCGGCAGCGTGTGCGCCGCCGACTACGCGCCGTTCCTGACCGAGTCGGTCGCGCTGATCGGCCAGGCCTGCGAGAGCTTCGCCCCGTAGCCGCTCCGGGGCCGCGCGCGGTCTCGAACCTGTCCCAAAGATCCAATCGTCAGCGTCTTCGGCGCAATGTGCATTGCGCGCCGAATGTCGGCGGTAGGCGCGCGGGCCATGTCCTTCGGGACATTAAGTGAAGATGCACACGACGCGATCGACGGCGTCCCCGCTTTCACGGATGAGCCGGCTCGGGCAATCATGCCACCGTGTCGCTACACAGAACGCTCACTCGTGCGCCTTCGCTCGCATTGCTCGCACTCGTCGGGTGCGGCGACAGCGGCGGCGGCGCGACCGCCTCCGCCGGGTTCCCCGGCATCACCACCGCGAACGTGACGCTGACCGCGACCGCGGGCGACTCGTCGGCGCCGACCACCACGGCGCCGACCACCACCTCCGAGCCGCCGGGCGAGGCCTCGGGCCCCGCCGGCGAGACGACCGGCGCCGCCGGCGAGACGGCCCCGACGCCGAAGTTCGACATCGGCGACAGCGCCGACCCGACGACCGCCGGCCCCGGCCCGACCAGCGGCGGCTGCACCAAGGTCGACTTCCTGTTCGTCGTCGACAACTCCGGCTCGATGGCCGGCGAGCAGAAGAACCTGATCGCGTCGTTCCCCGGCTTCATCGACACGATCACCCAGACGCTCGACGCCAAGGACTTCCACGTCATGGCGGTGTCGACCGACAACGGCAAGAAGACCGGCCTCAACAGCATGTGCACCAACGGCAAGTGCACCTGCGCGCCCGCCCCCGTGTGCTGCGAGAGCGCCTGCGACAACGGCACCTCCTGCAACGGCTTCGCCTGCGACGACCTGCCGATCGGCGTCTGCGACTTCGAGTACGGCACCGGCAAGCAGTACGACGCGACCGGCAAGCCCTGCGACCTCGCCGGCGGCAAGCGCTACATGACCCACGAGCAGCCGGACCTCGCCGGCTCGTTCGCCTGCGTCGCCAACGTCGGCACCTACGGCAGCGGCGACGAGAAGCCGATGCTGACCGTCGCCGAGGCGCTCGGCGACCCGAAGAACGCCCCCGGCGGCTGCAACGACGGCTTCTTGCGCGACGACGCGATCCTCGTCCTCACCTTCATCACCGACGAGGAGGACGACTGGGACGGCGGCGACGGCTCGCCCGGCGACCCGCAGGCCTGGTACGACGCGGTCGTCGCCGCCAAGAACGGCGACCCGAAGTCGGTCGTCGTCCTCGGCCTGCTCGGCGACAGCAACCTGCCGAACGGGCTCTGCAAGCAGGGCGTCGACCCCGACGAGGACGAGAACGGGGCCGAGGACGCGCCCCGCCTGCAGCAGTTCACCGCGCTGTTCCCCAACGGCGTGACCGGCAGCGTCTGCGCGCCCGACTACACGCCCTTCTTCCAGCAGGCCGTCGGCGTGATCGACGTCGTCTGCGACAACTTCGAGCCGCCGGGCTGACCCCGCCCGCGAGGGCGCCGGAGATCGGCGCCCTGCGACCAATCGCCTCACCCCCGCGCCCGGGCGCTCACTCGGGGAACGCCCGCGAGCACTGATCGAGCAGCCACGGCAGCTCCGCGTCGCGGTCCGCCAGCCGCACCGTGACGCACGCCGCGGCGCGCACGCTCGTCTCGCGCTCGCACGCCGCGAGGTCGGCCGCCCGGCTCGCCTGCAGCGCCTTCAAGGTCCGCTCGCGGCTGCCCTCGTCGGGATCGATCTCGCGGTACAGCGCGTCGGCGGCGGCGAACATCGCCGCGCACGCGGCCTTGCGGTCCGCCGGCAGCGGGTCGGGCAGGCGCCGGCTCACCTGCTCCTTGAGCAAGGCGGCCTCGCCGTCGTAGTCGGGCTGGTTGGCGAACCCGCGCGCGTCGTTGTTGGCCGTGCGACCCGCCGGCGGACTCTCCCGCGCCGGCGCTGGCGCGGGGCGATCGTCCGGCCCGGGCGGCGCGGACCGACCCTCGGGGGCGGGAGTGCAGGCGGCGAGCATGGCCGAGAGGAGAGCGTCGCGGGCGCGCGGCATTGCGGATACGATAGCGCACATGCGAGCGGTCTTCGGCAAGCGGGGGACACGATCCGGATGGTTCACGTCGGCGCTCCTGGGCCTCGCCCCCGCGGCCGCCGTCGCCGCGACCGAGCCGAACTCGCTGCAGAACCCGCTCGAGAAGGCGGCCGACTGCCAGAAGTGCCACGCCTTCGCCAACAAGCCGGAGATCGCCGACCAGCCGAACGTCTCGCCGATCGCCTGGCGCGGCTCGCTGATGGCCGGCGCCGCCCGCGACCCCGTGTTCTGGGCCGGCGTGGCGATCGCCCACCAGGACGCCCCCGACGAGACGACCGACTGCGTCCGCTGCCACGCCCCGCGGGCGTTCCTCGCCGGCCGCGGCGACGCGATCGAGATGGACGCGCTCGCGCCCGACGACCTGTTCGGCGTCGACTGCGACCTCTGCCACCGCATGATCGACGACGGCCTCACGCCCCCGGGCAACGCCCGCTACACGATCGACGACGTGATCGGCCCCGCCGGCGACGTCCCGAAGCGCGGCCCGTGGATCTACGACGGCGCCGACAAGCCGATGCACGGCTGGACCTACGGCGAGTTCCTCGCGACCTCCGCGCACTGCGGCACCTGCCACGACGTCACGACCGGCCGCGACCGCGTCGACGACCAGGGCCAGCCGCTCGGCCACAAGTTCAACGAGCAGCGCACCTACAGCGAGTGGCAAAACTCCGCCTACGCCGCCCAGGGCGAGGGCTTCAAGAGCTGCCAGGACTGCCACATGCCCGCGGTCGAGAACGTCGCCGGCTGCGCGGAGTTCAACAGCCAGGACATCGTCCACGCGACCGGCGGCCGCCGCCACGACCTCGCCGGCGCCAACCGGCGGATGGTCGAGATCCTCAAGGCCCTCTACGGCGACGCCGGCACCGGCGACATCCCCGACTCGTTCCTCGACATCGCGCTCGCCAACATCGACGCTACGCTCGCCGGCGCCGCGACGCTCGAGGTGACGCCGCCCGCGAGCGTCGACCTCCAGGCCGGGATCCCCGCGTGGACCGTCAAGGTGACCAACAACACCGGCCACAAGCTGCCGACCGGCTACTCCGAGGGCCGCGTGATGTGGCTCGAGCTCACCGCGAGCTACCAGGACGCGCTCGTCTACTCCTCGGGCCGCTGGCTGCCCGGCCAGGGCCTCGAGAACGACCCGCAGCAGCGCACCTACGAGGCCAAGGCGATCGAGCACGCGACCGGCACGACGTTCCGCCTGCTGCGCAACGACCGGTGGGTCTACGACACCCGGATCCCGCCGAAGGGCCTGGCGAAGGACATCCAGACCGACCCGGTCGGCGACCGCTACTCGCTCCAGCCCGACGAGACCTGGCCGCACTGGGACGAGGTCGCCTACACGTTCGCGCCCGCGACCGTGGTCGACCAGACCCCCGGCGCCGAGGACCTGCTCGACCTCCGCGTCCGCCTCCTCTACGTGATCAACACCCCCGAGTACCTGCAGTTCCTCGCCGACGAGAACCGCACCAACACCGCCGGCGCCGACGCGCTCGCGCTGTTCCCCGCCGACCCCGAGCCGCTCGTCCTCGCCGAGTGGTCCGCCGCGGTCCCCGTCGTCGGCCTGGTCGAAGAGGCAGGGTCGTCGAGCGGCGGCGCCCCGACCACCGGCGAGCCCTCGACCACCGGCCCCGCCGAGTCGACCGGCACCACCGCCGCGACCTCCGGCGACACCACCGGCGCCCCCGCGACCGGCGGCGCGACCGGCGGCGACGCCGACCCGTCCGGTTGCGGCTGCCGCACCGACGGCGCCCCCGGCGGCCTCGTCCTCGCCCTCGCCCTGCTCGCCCGCCGCCGCCGCCGCACCTGACGCTCGCGGGCGCTACGCCTTCTTCTTCGCCGCCTTCTTGGCGACCTTCTTCGCCGGCGCCTTCTTCGCCGCCCCCGTCTTCTTCGCCGTCCCCTTCTTCGCCGCCGGCACCTTCTTGACCACCGCCTTCTTCTTCGCCGCCTTCTTGCCGGCCTTCTTCTTCGCCGCCTTCCTGGCCGGCGTCTCGTCTGCCTCATCGGACATGTCCTCGAAGACCTCCTCGCGCGCGATCAGCCGCGCGACCGGGCGGACCGCCGCGCCGGACTCCGCGGCGTGGTCGTTCATGCGGAACGCGCACAGCAGCATGTTCCACTCGCCGGTGCCCTGCCACGGGAAGCAATCGGCCGCGCCGCCGCGGACGACCCGGTTGCCGCGCCCGCGCCGCGGCGATCCGTCGGTCGGCGCGCCCTCGTAGTCGGCGCGCCACTGGTCCTCGCACAGCTCGGGGTACAGCCCGTAGCCGTGGAGCCCGAACGCGTTGCTCGTCGCCCCGTCGGTGTCGGCGATCATCGCCTCGAGCGTGTTCTCGTCGGGGATCCGGTCCCCCGTCGGCAGCAGGCAGCGATCGAGGCCGCCGCGGGCCGCGTACTCGAGCTCCGCCTCGGTCGGCAGCGCCAGCCCCGTCGCCGCCAGCACCGCCGCGATCTGGTTCGGGTTCAAGTGGGCCGCGGCCGCCGGCACGTGCCCGTAGAGCGGATCGCGGAACCCCTCGATCCACCGCTGCGCGAGCCCGACGGACAGCACCCGCTGCGCGATCACCAGCGGCGGCACCACCACCCGGTGCAGCGGCCGCATCTGACCGATCTCGCTCAGCAGCAGGTCGAACTCCTGGTTGAAGCTGTCGTCGTCCTCGCCGCTCTCGTCGCGCGCGGCCCGGATCCTCCGCTCCTCCTCCGGCGACAGGCCCATGTCGAAGCCGCCGCCGGGGACCAGGCTGAACTCGCCGACGACGTGCGAGAACACGGCGATCGGCAGCTCCGTGCCCGCATAGGTCCGCAGCCCGACGAACTCGAAGCCGGCGCCGAGCTGCTCGCCGACGAGGCGGGCGAGCTCCACGCGCCGCTCGTCGCTGGCGGCGAACCACAACGCGCGGTCGAAGAGCTCCGGAGCCGTGACGACGTCCAACATGCCCCCGTTTTTACACCGACCTCAGGAGCACCGGCACGCGAGCCACCGGAGCGCGGCCGCGCAACGTCAGCGGGCGGGCGCGCAGGGCTGCGCAGGGACGACGAGCTCGACCGTCTCGCGCCGCCGGACGTCGAGCGTGCGGCGCGTCGGCGGGCAACCTGCGGGGCCCGCGGCGCGCACGGTGTAGCGCCCGGGCGCGGGCACGCTGCGATCGAAGCGGCCGTCGCGCGGGCGGCTCGTCCAGCGCTCGCCCTGCTGCGGCTGCACCTCCTCGACGACCACCTCGACCTCGACCGGCGCGCCCGCGCTGTCGCGCACGTGCCCCGAGATCCCCGGCCCGTCGAGCACCGCGTCGAGCAGCGCCGTCCACACCGGCCGCGTCGCCGCCACCGCCGCCGCCCGCAGCGCCGGCTCGCGCGGGTTGTGGTGCGAACCTTCGACCAGGAACGCCAGCGTCCCGTGCGCGAACCGGTGCCAGTCCTGGTCGGTCCCGTCGACCGGGTACAGCTTGCGTCGCACATTGTACCTGCGCCCGTTCGGCTGCGGCGGCGCGGCCGCCACGAGCCGCTCCGCCAGCGCCCACGCCTCGTCGCGCGCCGGATTGAGCGCGCCATCGATCGTGTACGGCGACAGCACCGCCGTCGCCAGCGTGTGGAACGAGATCGCCGCCGCGAACCGCCGCTCCTGCGCGAGCCTCACGATCGCCTGCACCTCCGGCTCGCTCGCCGCCGCCGGCCCGCGGTAGCGCCCGTCCGAATAGAACGACCGGCTCCCGAGCTCTCCGAGCGCGCCCCACATGAACGGATAATTGCGGTTGAGATCGACGCCGTCCCACACCGAGAGCGCCCCGTCGCCGTCGTTGTCGCGCCCGTTCTTGCGGCCGGCCGCGCGCGACCGGTGCATGTAGTAGTAGTTGCCGTCCGGGTTGACGAGCGGCACGCACCAGATCTCGAGCCCGTCGACCCGCCGCCGCACCGCCGGATCGTCGGCGTAGCCCTCGAGCAGCCGCTGCACGACATCGAGCGTGTACTCGGTCGCCATCAGCTCGCTGCCGTGGTGCGCCCCATTGATCAAGACCGCCGGCTCGTCCTCGTCGCGCTCGGGCGCGTCGGAGATCTTGAGCGCGAGGATCGGCCGCCCACCGTGGCTGCGCCCGAGCTCGCGCAGCCGCGCGATCGCCGAGAACCGGTCCGCGTACGCGCGCAGCAGCCCCTCGACCAGCTCCGGATCCTTGTAGCTCGCGTCGACCCGGTACCCGGTCGGCGTCGCCTCCGGCGGCCTGCCCCGCCGCGCCCGCAGCTCCGGGTCGGTCGCGGCCCACGGCAGCTCGCCGCGCTCGGCCACGACCGTCACCCCCGTCCGCCGCAGCCGCTCCGCGTCGGCCGGCCCGAGGAGCAGCGCGAGCTCGCTGGCGATCCCCTCGACCGGCAGCGCCTGCACCTTCCCGCGCAGGTCCGCCGGCAGCCGCTCGCGCTCCTCGGGCCGGATGAAGTGGTAGCGCAGCCCGCCGTACGGCCCCTGGCTGCCCCCGGGAGCAGGTCTGTTCGGACCTGCCCCGAGGGCCATCACGGACAGCAGCGTGAACCGGTGCCCGAGCCCCTGCTTCGGCCCCGCGCGCACGCCGACGCGCCCGCCCGCGTACGACTCGTCGCGCGCGCTGACGCTGGCGAGCAGCTCGAAGCTGGCGCCGTCGTACAGCTGCACCGAGATCTGCGGCCCGAGCGCCATGGCGACCAGCTCGAGCTGCCGCCGCTTGCCGAGCCCGGCGACCCGGGCCGCCGGCGTCAGCGGGAACGCGAGCCCGCGGTCCCACCGGTCGAGCCGCACCCGGTCGCCCGCGAGCGAGACCCCGTACCCGCTCAGCAGGTCCTGGATCGCCCCGCCGTCGCTCCGCCCGACCTCCCCGCGCAGCACCAGGCTGAGGTCGAGCTTGCCGTCGACCGCGATCCGCAGGCGCACCAGCCCGTCGGCGAGCGAGTCCTGCGCGAGCCACAGCCCGTCGAGGTTCGGCGCCTGCTCGGCGAGCGCGAGCGCGCCCTGGTCGTCGCGCCATGTCCCGACGGTCGTGGCCGAAGGGACAGCCTTCGCCGGCCCGGACGGCAGCCCGCCGAACAGCACCTTCTCGCGCGCCGCGTCGAACGCCGCGACCCCCGCGTGCGCCGGCGCGGCCGCGGCCGGCGAGGACACGAGCAGACCGGCGCACAGCGAGGCGACGAGGACAGGCGCGAGGCGGGACACGGCGGCTCCGTCGCTCACCATAGCGCGTCCCGGCTCACTTCGCCGCCGCCGCCGTTCCGGCCCGCGGACCCGCCCCGGGCAGCGCCAGCACCGTCACGTCCCCGTCGGGCGTCGGGATCCGCTCCGCCAGCAGCTTCATCACCCGGTCGTAGCCCGGCCGCGCGAGCAGGCGCTGGAGGTGGCGCCCGTCGGCGATGTTGTAGTGCCAGTAGCCCGTCTGGCGGAACCCGCCGGCGTTGGTCGTCTGCAGCACGACCGACCGCTCGTCGAACGGCAGCCCGCGCAGGTTGTCGCGGAAGCCCTGGACGACGTCGCCGCCCCACGCGGTCGGCGCGTTCGACAGGTAGACCACGCGGACCGGCACCGCGAGCGCGTTCGCGGCCGCGGCGATCGAGCGCAGCGTCCGCGCGCCCATCAGGTCGCCCTTGACCGGCACGATCCGCCCCTGCTGGTACAGCGCCCGCACGTACGCGTAGTCCTCGGCGTCCGCCAGCCAGCCGAACTCGCCGGCGTCCCTGGCCGCGGGCTTCAGTTGCCCCGCGTAGTACAGCGCGAGGTCCTCGCGCGTCGCCCGGAACCCGGCCTTGATCGCCGCGAGGTCCGGGTCGCCCGCGTACACCTCGTCGAAGATCGCCAGCGCCTCGCGCTGCCCCTCGGGCGCGAACCGGGCGACGAACGCCTGCGGCGTGTCCGAGCGGAGGATCAGCGCGCGCAGCCGCTTGTGGTGGACGACGACGCGCGGGTCGTAGTCGACGAGCCAGGCGATCTCGCTGCGGGCCGCCGCGAGCAGGCTGTAGTTCTGATCGCTGGCGACGCCGACGTACGCGCCGCCGAGGTTGGCGATGAACGGCGCGAACACGTGCGTCCGCCCCTCGTTGGCCTTGATGTACGGGAACGGGTCGCGGCAGGTCAGCGCCGCTCGCCCCCCGCGCTGCAGCCCGGGCGCCCAGGTCGCGCGCACCTCCTCGTCGCAGATCTTCTTGTCCTCGATCGGGTCCTGGTCGATCTCCGCGACCAGCCGGCGCGCCGCCTCGGACAGCGGCCCCGGGACCGGCGGCTCGGGGTACGGCTCGGCGACCTGTCTCGGCGGCCAGGTCGTCAGCGCCGCCGCCCCGCTGGCGCAGCGGACCCCCGGCGACCTGCGGGTCTGGTGCAGCGACTCGACCACCCGCGCCTGGTGGCCGCGCAGCACCCGGGCCCCGCCGCACGGGTGGACGCCGTCGCACGGGCCGAGCGGGTCGCGCCCGCTGCACGCCGCCCCGCAGTCCTTCGCCCCCGCGGTGCCGGTCCACTCGAGCGCCAGCGTCTCGCGCCCGCGCGCGCCCTGCTGCCACTCCCACTCGCTCGGCAGCCGCTTGCCGTGCCACGCGCACACCTCGCGCGCGCGCAGCCAGTCGACCACCGCCGGGGCGTCCTGCGCGACGCCCCGCTGCGACGGCCTGCGCGTGCACGCCCCCGCCGCGTGGCAGGCCGCGTACTCGCCGACGCTGACCGGCCGCGCGTCGATGTAGAACGGCGACAGCTCGACGTCCGTCCCCTCGACCTTGCCACCTGGCTCGCAGACCATGCCCTCCGGGACCTGGTCGCAGAAACCTGGCTCTCGGGGCTTCTCCACCACCGCCGCCGGCGCCGGCGCGGCGAGCTCGGCCGCCGGCGCCGGCGCGACCGCCGTCGCCTGCACGGCCGGCTCGGCGAGCGGCTGCGGCGGCGGGGCGGCGGTGACGCTGCAGGCGCAGGACAGGGCCGCGAGCGCGGACCAACGACGCGAGACCATCGGACCGAGGATAGCCAAGCCGGCCGCCTCGCGGCGCCGCAGGTCCGTGTCGCGCCGCCGCGCGCCGGCCCTGTCGCGCGCGAGCGCGCGACGATACACTCGCGCCCCGGCGATGGTCACCCAGGACACGATCGAGCCCCCCCAGACCCGCGACCCCTTCGAGCGCAGGGTCGCGCTGACGATCGCGCTCCTCGGCGTCGCCCTGGCCGTGATCTCGACCCTCGGCGACAACGCGCAGTCCGACTCGCTGCTCGCGGCGACGCGCGCCTCGAACCAGTGGGCCTTCTTCCAGTCCAAGAGCATCAAGGAGCACACGTACCGCACCGAGGCCGAGCTGCTCGCGCTGACGCCCGGACCCGCCGCCGCCGAGCTGCGCGCCCGCTTCCTCGCCGAGGTCGAGCGCTACGCGAAGGAGAAGGACGAGATCCGCGCGACCGCCGAGGCCCAGGAGACGATCGTCGCCGGCCAGGGCGCCGTCAACGACCGCTGCGACCAGGCCTCGCTGCTGCTGCAGATCGGGATCGTCCTCGGCTCGATCGCCATCCTCGTCCACTGGCGCCTGCTCTGGCTGGTCAGCGTCGGCCTCGGCGTCGCCGGCGCGGCGATCGGCGCCTCGGCGCTGATCTGACGGCCCGTCCTCCCGACCACGTCTCTCACCTGTCTCAAGGAGCATCCAACAATGTCGCAGATCGTTTGGACATGTCTCGAAAGCCCGCTCGGCCCCCTGCGCCTGGTCGCCGCCGGCGGCGCGCTGCGCGGGGTCTACCTCCCGGACCAGCGCCGGGCCCCGGAGCCCGCCGGGCACGAGCGCGCCGACGAGCCGGTCCTGCGCCGCGCCCGCGAGCAGCTCTCCGAGTACTTCGCCGGCGCGCGCCGTCGCTTCGATCTCCCGCTCGACCCGCAAGGCACGCCGTTCCAGCGCGCCGTGTGGTCCGCCCTCGCGGAGATCGACTTCGGCGAGACGCGCTCGTACGCCGCGCTCGCGCGCGCGCTCGGGCGCCCGTCGGCCGCGCGCGCAGTCGGTGCGGCCAACGGACGCAATCCCGTCGGCATCATCGTCCCGTGCCACCGCGTGATCGGGAGCGACGCCAAACTCGTCGGCTACGCCGGCGGCCTGGACCGCAAGCAGTGGCTGCTCGCGCACGAGGCCCGGCTGGTGAGCACCCGCGCCGCCGGGTAACATCGGCCCGGATGACGACGCAGCGCCCTGCCCTCGCGCTCGCGGCGGCCCTCGCCGCCGCCGACCTCGGCTGCGCGAGCGCGCGGCCCGACACCACCTTCCACGAGGTGCCCAAGGGCCTGGTCCACGTCGTGTTCACCGGCATCGCCGAGGCCCCGCTCGAGGAGCTGTCCGGCCGCGAGGCGGTCGCCCTGCGCGACAAGGTCACCGCCGAGCACGCGCGCACCTACCTGCAAGAGGGCCACGTCGCGTGGTTCTTCCACGCCTTCGACGAGGACCAGCTGATCTTCTTCGTCGCCCGCTGGGACCCGGCCGACATCATCGGCGGCACCTACCACGTGCTCGCCCGCTACGACGTCCGCCGCACGCGACGGACCGAGCGCGCCCTCGGCGTCGCCGACGAGATCGCCGAGTACGAGCGCGGCATCGGCCGCGTCCGCGCCGGCATGTCGCTGCAGGAGATCGAGGCGATCCTCGGCAAGCCCGGCCAGGTGATCCAGCTCGGCCCGGTCGGCGCCTTCGACTACCTCTACCCCGACCTGTGCGTCCGCTTCCTCGAGGGCCGGGCGGCCCACCTGTGGCCGCCCGATCGCTGCAAGCCGTGACGCACTAGCACGCGATGCAGATGCACGCGATGTCGCTGTTGGTCCCCTGATCGCACACGCCGAACGGCTCCTCGCACGCGAGCTCGCCGGCGCAGGCGCAGCTCGGCGCGCCGTCGCAGGCGGCCGGGATCGGCTCGCACACCCGCTTCAGCTGGAAGCTCTGGTACTCGACGCACATCGTCCCGTCGGGGCACTGCGAGCAGTCTTGCACCGCGTCGCACGCCGCCGTCGGCACGCACGCGCCCGACCAGCACGCCCCGTCGATCCCCGGCAGCGTCCCCTCCGGGCAGTCCGGCGGCAGCGAATCGCACGCGACCTCGCCGCTGCACTGCACCTTCTCGGTCGCGCACTGCCCGAACCGGCACACCGCCTTGTCGATCCCGATCTCGGCGCACTTCGTCTGATCGCACGCGAGGTCGCAGACCGCGTCCTCCTGGTCCGCCGGCATCCCGTAGCAGTCGCAGCAGTCGTCGTGCAGCTTGCAGTCGGCGTCGACCTCGCACGGCCCGGAGGCCACGCCGCCGGTCGTCCCGCCGGTGCCCGTGCCCGGCTCGTCGGTCGTCGTCCCCGGTCCGGTCGTCGTCGTCCCCGGCTCGCCCGTCGTCGCGCCCGTCGTCACGCCCGTCGTCGTCCCCGGCCCCGTCGTCGTCCCCGGCTCGCCCGTCGTCCCGGTCGTCCCGGTCGTCCCGGTCGTCCCGGTCGTCCCGGTCGTCGTCCCGTCGGTCGCGGACGCGCTCGCGCTCGCACCGGTGGTGTCGCCGCCCCCGCCCGGGCAGGCGGCGAGCGAGGTCAAGGTCAGCAGGCTCAGGCTCAAGAGATAGAAGCGAGAGATAAGTTGCATGCGCGGAGCATCGCAGATGCGGGCGTGCCGCGCCACCGCCGGGCCTCGAGCGGCTGACGCGGCGGCTCGGCCTGCGCTATCGTCCGCCCGGCATGCTGCACAACGACAGCTTCCTCCGCGCCTGCCGCGGCGAGCGACCCGACCGGACCCCGATCTGGCTCATGCGCCAGGCCGGCCGCTACCTGCCCGAGTACCGCGAGGTCCGCGCCCGGGTCAGCTTCGAGGAGCTGTGCCGCACCCCCTCGCTGTGCGCCGAGGTCACCGTCCAGCCGATCGACCGCCTGGACGTCGACGCCGCGATCCTCTTCTCCGACATCCTCGTCGTCTTCGACGCGCTCGGCGTCGACGTCCGCTTCGAGCCCGCCCCGGTGATCGCCGCCCCCGTCCGCACCGAGGCCGACCTCGCCCGCCTGCGCTGGGCCGACCCGCTCGACGCCTGCAGCTACGTCTACGAGGCCGTCCGCGCCTGCAAGGCCGCGCTCGCCGATCGCGTCCCGCTGATCGGCTTCTGCGGCGCCCCGTTCACCACCCTCAGCTACCTCGTCGAGGGCAAGGGCAGCCGCGAGTTCGAACATGTCAAGGGGCTCATGTACTGTCAGCCAGGTCTCTTCGGCCAGCTGATGGAGCGCCTGACCGACCTCCTGATCGCCTACCTCCGCGGCCAGGTCGCCGCCGGCGCCGACGCGCTGCAGATCTTCGACAGCTGGGCCGGCGCGCTCGCGCCCGACGACTACCGCGAGCACGTCCTGCCGCACACCGCCCGCCTGTGCGCCGCCGTCCGCGAGCTCGGCGCCCCGGTGATCCTGTTCACCCGCGGCAACAGCAACCTGCTCGCCCTCTCGTCCGAGCTGCCCGCCGACGTCGTCGGCGTCGACTGGACGATCGACCTCGCCCGCGCGATCGACGTCGTCGGCCCGGACCGCGTCGTCCAGGGCAACCTCGACCCGCTCGCGCTGCTCGGCCCGGCCGCGCTGGTCGAGCGCAAGGCGCGGGCGATCGTCGCCGCCGGCAGGCGAGCCCGCGCCCACATCTTCAACCTCGGCCACGGGATCTCGCGCCACACCGACCCGGCGATCGCCCGCCTCCTCGTCGACACGGTCCACGCCGCATGACCCGCCGCCCGGCGCTCGCGCTCCTGCTCGCCGCGGCCTGCACCCCCGCGACGGCGCCGTCCGTGCCGCCGTCCGCCCCCGAGCCCGCGGCCCCGCCAGGTCCCCTCGCGCCGATCCGCACGCCCCCCGGCGAGCTCCTCGACCTCACCGTCCCGCTGTCCGGCGGCGACGCCCTCCCGCTCGCGCGCCTGCGCGGCCGCGTCGTCGTGCTCGAGCTGACCAGCGCCGCCGCCCCCGGCTGGCCCGAGACCTTCGCCTTCTACAACCGCCTGCTCCGCGAGCACGGCGCCGACCACCTCGCCGTCGTCGTCGTCGCGATCGACCCCGAACGCGCGACCCTGAGCCCCGAGCCCGACCTCCGCGCCCACGGCTTCGAGCTCGGCTGGGACCCCCAGGGCGCCGTCGCGGCCCGCCTGCAGGCCGCCGCCCTCCCGACCGTGATCGTCCTCGACCGCGCCGGCCGGATCGCCTTCGTCCAGGCCGGCCCCGCCGAGGGCGCCACCCGCTCGCTGACGGACAGCATCCGCGCGGCGATCGCGGGCGCCCCCTGACCGCACACGGAGCCCTAGGCTGCCGCCCGCGGACCGGGCATCCTCTCGATCCCGCGATCATGCCCGAAGCGCTGCTCGAGCTCCTCGAAACGCCGGTGTACCGCGCCGCCGCCGTCCTCCTCGGCTCGTTCGTCGTCGCCTGGCTCGTCGAGCTGCTGTTCCGCTTCGTCATCCTGATCGTCGTCCGCAAGACCCAGACGACCCTCGACGACCAGATCGTCGCCGTCCTGCGCAAGCCGATCTTCCAGACGGTGATCCTGCTCGGCATCGCCTGGGCGATCGAGATCGTGCCGACCTCGGCGCGCACCGACGACATCGCCGCCGCCGCGCTCAAGACCGCCGCCGCCATCGTCTGGACCGGCGCCGGCTTCCGCCTGACGACCCTCGTCCTCGGCCACTTCAGCCGCTCGGCCCGCGAGGGCGCGGTCCTCCAGCCGCGCACCCTGCCGCTGTTCGACATGCTCGCCAAGCTCGTCGTCATCGGCGCCTCGACCTACGCCGTGCTGCTGTCGTGGCACGTCGACGTCACCGGCTGGCTCGCCTCCGCCGGCATCGTCGGCATCGCCGTCGGCTTCGCCGCCAAGGACTCGCTCGCCAACCTGTTCTCCGGCATCTTCATCATCGCCGACGCCCCCTACAAGCTCGGCGACATGATCAAGTTCGAGGACGGCTCGCGCGGCCGCGTCACCGACATCGGCCTGCGCTCGACCCGGATCCTCACCCGCGACAACATCGAGATCAACATCCCCAACTCGATCATCGGCAACTCCAAGGTCGTCAACGAGAGCGCCGGCCCGCACGAGAAGGAGCGCGTCGCGATCAAGGTCTCGGTCGCCTACGGCTCCGACATCGCGCTCGTCCGCCGCGTCCTGCTGTCCTGTCCCGAAGGCCAGCAGTACATCTGCGACGACCCCGCCCCGAGCGTCGTCTTCATCAGCTTCGGCGCGTCCGGCCTCGACTTCTGGCTGCTGGTGTGGATCGCCCAGCCGCAGTTCATGGAGGACGTGATCGACAACATGAACTGCCGCGTCTACGAGGCCCTGAACGCCGCCGGCGTCGAGATCCCGTACTCGAAGCACGACGTGTACATCAAGGGCCTGCCGGCGCCGCCCGCCCAACTGCCCGCCGCAGCCCCCGCACCCGCGCTCGCCGCCCGCCAGGGCCCGCCCGGCCTGCCCGGCTGACGCGACCGGCCTCACGCGCCGCGCGCCCCCGCCCGCGCCCGCCGCGGTTTACCCTCGCGGCGCCATGGCGCGCACCCCTCGGCTGACGAGCCCGCCTGCCCCCTCGCTGCGCCTCGGCGCGCGCGTCCGCGTCATCTACGCCGACACCGACCAGATGGGCGTCGTCTACCACGGCACCTACGCCCGCTTCCTCGAGACCGCCCGCGTCGAATTCATGCGCGACGCCGGCCAGACCTACGCCGACGTCGAGGCCGCAGGCTTCGCCCTCCCGCTGACCGACCTGCAGATCAGCTACCTCTCGCCCGCCCGCTACGACGACATCCTGTCGATCCACGTCGGCGTCGCCGAGATCGGGTTCGCCCGCCTGCGCCTCGGCTACCACGTCCTCGTCGAGCCCGAAGGCCGCCGCGGCCTCGCGGACCGCCTGACGATCGCCTTCGCCGAGACCTGCCACTGCTGCGTCGCCCGCGGCGACGGCAAGCCGACCCGCTTCCCCGGGCCCCTCCGGGCCGCCCTCGCCAACCTGTCCCAAGAGCCAGAAAGGACCGATCCGTAATGGACCGCACCCTCGTCCTCGAATACACCCGTGTCACCGAGGCCGCCGCGATCGCCGCCTCCAACATGATCGGCCGCGGCGACCGCAACGGCGCCGACGCCGCCGCCGTCAAGGCGATGCGCGACGCCTTCGAGCGCGTCTCGGCGCGCGGCACGATCGTCATCGGCGAGGGCGAGCGCGACGAGGCGCCGATGCTCTACATCGGCGAGAAGGTCGGCCCCGTCGACCCGAAGCTCCCCGAGGTCGACATCGCCGTCGACCCGCTCGAGGGCACCAACCTGTGCGCCAACGGCCTGCCCGGCGCGATCACCGTGCTCGCCGTCACCGACCGCGGCAAGCTGCTGAACGCCCCCGACTGCTACATGATGAAGATCGCCTGCGGCCCCGAGGGCCGCGGCAAGATCTCGCTCGACGCGTCCCCGCGCGACAACCTGTGGGCGCTCGCCGCCGCCAAGGGCCGCCGCCCCGACGAGCTGACCGTCGTCGTCCTCGACCGCCCGCGCCACGAGAAGCTCGTCGAGGAGCTGCGCAGCGCCGGCGCGCGGATCCACCTGATCACCGACGGCGACGTCGCCCCGGTCGTCGCCACCTGCATCCCCAAGAGCGGCATCGACATGGTCTACGGCATCGGCGGCGCCCCCGAGGGCGTCCTCGGCGCCGCCGCGATCCACTGCATGGGCGGCGAGTTCGTCGGCAAGCTCGTGTTCCGCAACGACGGCGAGCGCGAGCGCGCGATCAAGATGGGCCACACCGACCCCGACCGCTACTTCCGCGTCGACGACCTCGTCCGCGGCGACGTCATCTTCGTCGCCACCGGCGTCACCGGCGGCCCGCTGCTCAAGGGCGTGCGCCGGATCGGCGACCGCCTCCACCTCCAGAGCCTCGCGATCCGCAGCAAGACCGGCACGATCCGCTGGGTCGACACCTCCGTCGACGCCCACCGCTTCCAGGACCACTGACCCCGCTTCGCGTCGGCTCAAGACGCGCGCAGATCTGGGCGGCGAGCTTGGCGTTGCGCAGGGACGCGGGGCCGACGAAGCCGGGTCCCTCGCGGTCGGCAGCCTCGTGGCCGCGCTCCCCCTCCGCACTCCGCGACGTCGACAAGCGGACCCGCCCGGCACTCTGGCCGGCGAACTGGGACGCCGGCGGGGTGGGGGCCATGGCTCGCGCGCAGGCGCCCGCATGCCCTCCGGTCGCACGATGGTTCATGTCTCTCCAGACATGACTTCGACGACATACGGGCGCCGAGCACGAGTCCTGGCGGGGACCCGCCGACCGCGAGGGACCCGGCTTCGTCGGCCCCCGCCCGCCGG